>Ga0190363_1001132_pt1 | contig 15838 bp, 14 predicted proteins | sample 48721867_MG_FD_161272 | JGI IMG/M metagenome (GOLD analysis project Ga0190363, IMG submission 161272) | Hydrothermal vent microbial mat bacterial communities from Southern Trench, Guaymas Basin, Mexico - 4872-18-6-7_MG | ecosystem: Environmental > Aquatic > Marine > Hydrothermal vents >... | reverse complement strand
TCTCCCTTTCTAGGATGAGACCGGTTAAAAGGATAATGCCCTGTATATGGTCGTCCTCTCATGGTATCGAGATACTAATTTAGTATCATTTATAAAAATCTTTTGTCTATCATAAGATTGAGATGGGAGTTGAAGAAAGGGATAAGGTTCTAGTCTGGGCGTATATCGGCGCTGATATCCGTGAGATGTTGAAGAAGGTCGCGGATGGAGTCAGCATCCACGAATATGTGCGAAAACTAATTCTCGAAGATCTCGATCCTAGTAGCCTTATCGCATCAACCATCAAGGACTTGAGCGGGGCGGAGGGCAAGAAGCGGAGGAGATTGAAGGAGGAGCTATAGTTGCACAGGAGATGGGGGCGATGCAGGGAAGAGCTCACTCCCGGGTAGAGAGGGCCCAGATCCTAGATCACAGAGAGCCGACTAAGAGGTTAAGTAGGCTGCAGAGGGCGATACTATGCTGCCTAGAAGGCTGCAGGGAGCCGATCCGCATCAGTGAGCTGCGCCGGCGGCTGGGGCTGTTAGGCTTCAAGCCCTCCCCATCAAGCCTAAGCAGAAGCCTGAAGAGGCTGAGGGAGCGGGGACTCATAAAGGCCCTCAGACCCCTACAGAGCTCAAGAGGCCGAATCCTCTGGGTGGAGGAGTGGAGTAAAACCCAATACATCACCCCCACCCAAGAGGGCTTCAAAGCCATCGAAGGAGCGGAGGTGTCCCAGGACACCTTCACCCCTCAACCAAAAACGGTTGATATGACACGTGTCAAGTTAACCGATTCAGGTGTAGGGGTGAAGGTTTCCCGAGAAACATTAACCGGTTTGGGCGAATCTTCGCCTCTAGTCCTGGTCAGATATCGGGATCACCTACTCTTCAGGGATCTGAACGCCAGGGATGTGGAGCCTGTAGTTAGGGAGACGGTGGGGTGGCTGATAGGGGAGACGCCGGAGGCCCTATTCATCCTCTGGGATAGGAGCGTTGAGCCGCTCCCCCGAGGGAGGATGGAGCCGAAGGCCTCCGGTCTGGTGTTGCTGAGAGGCGACGTGATAAGCATTAGGAGGCTGGAGGCGTGAGGCTAAATCTTCCTGATGATTATGTCTCCATTCCTCTCAAGGAAGACTATTCGGTCTCCTTCCTCGACTTGAAGCTTCATCCTCACTGGTTTGGTGAGGGTGACTTGGAATCTTCGGCTGACGACGGCGACATCGAGTATGCGTTCAGATCCCTCCATCAAATAGGATTGATAGGAGAGCTCTTATATTCATATTCAGGAATTATAGAACAAATAGGAGAAAGAGGAGGCTTACACCCATGACCCATCAAGATCGCCGAGGAGGTTTGAAATTCCATAGTTTTAAGAGAGGCGAGGGGCGTATACCCCAATCGGAGACGACGTGGATGACACCGATGGCGGAGACTCCCATCATAGCCGTGGACAGGCTGCCCCTCAGCTACGAGGAGCTCAAGCCCTACCTCTCGACCGGCGTCAGGCTTCACATAGAGGTCAGCCCAAGGGGCAACAGCCTTAAGGAAGCCATCCTCTTAAGGCTGCCGCCAGGCATCAGCCTCAGGGAGCTAGATGTCCTCAACTATGTCATCCAGGCTTTAGGGTCTCAAGCCCCTAGGCTGATACCCTGGGTCGCCGAGAGCCCCGCCCTAATGAGGCTCGCCGCCTACCTGAGACGCTTCAAATCCTCAAGTCTCGGAACCCTCCACACCTACACCACACTACTGAGGCGTTTCCTAGATTGGAGCGGCTTAACGGCGGATGAGTTAGTCGCAATATGTCACACAGCTGAGAACCTACCTGACCCAAAGGGTCTGCGAAGGGTGAAGAAGCTCATGGAGGAATACGTCGGGGAGCTCAGGGCTAGAGGGCTGGCACCCAGCACCATAAGGGTGTACATACATGCCATACGCACCCTCCTAAAGGTTAATGAGGTGGATCCCCCGAAGGTTCTGCTACCCAAGGCCGTAGTCGTCTATGAGGACAGGGCTCCACGACCAGAGGAGCTGTGGAGGATGCTGCAAGTCGCAGATCTGCGGGGCCGAGTCATCGTCTCGATGCTGGCTCTGGGCGGTTTCAGAATAGGAACCCTCTGTAGGTTGAGATACCGCCACGTCAGGGAAGACCTTGAGAGGGGAGTCATCCCAGTCCACATCCACGTGGAGGCCGATATAACGAAGGGGAAGTATGCGAGCTATGACACTTTCATCGGAGTCGAGGCCGTTGAGTATCTCCGCCTATACCTTGAGGCCAGACGTCGAGGAACGGAGAAGATACCGCCTGAAGATATAGATGATGAGAGTCCACTCATAAGGGCTGACCGCCTAAGGGAGCCACGCCCCATCACCAGGAGTCAAATGACCAAGATCATCAGAGACCTATACCTCAAGGCAGGCCTAGCCAGGGAGAAGCGTGGGCGACGCTACGTCCTGAGGCCACATAGCATCCGTAAATTCTTCCGCACCCAATTGGCAGCCAAGGGAGTCCCAGCCGACTACATCGAATACATGATGGGGCATAAAATCAGCACCTACCACGACATAAAGATGAAGGGAATCGAATTCCTCAGAAACATCTACACCCAAGCAGACCTGAGAATCACACCCAGAGAGAAGGCCGACATCTACGACTTCATAGAAGACATACTCCGCAACAGAGGATACACAGTGAACCGAGAGCTACTCCGTAGAGCCATACACGCTAAGGAACCTCATAGAACGGTGATATGGGGAGAGGAGGAGCGTAGAAGCCTCATCCGAGAGGCCTTCCCAGAGATGCTACACAGAGAAATCCTAGATCCAGCGTTAATGGAACCCCAGAGGGAAAACAACATTTATTAACGGGTGTTCGACCTACACTATAGCCTTTGGGGGTTAAGACGGCTTTTAGTCATGTGCTGGGGGGAACCGGAGCTAGTGAGGGTGAGCGAGAGGCCCATGCTTAATCCTCTATTCGATGGGAGGGATGAGATTGGAGGGGGTCACTCTAACTGATAGGGATTATTGGGAGGTTATGAAGGCCTTCTTCAGGGAGGAGGGCCTCGTAAGACAGCACCTTGAGAGCTATAACGAATTCGTGAAGCATACGCTCCAGAAGATCATCGACGAGATCGGCGGCATGACTATAGAGGTTCCAGGGAAGACCTATGAGGTTCGCTTCGAGACCATAGAGGTTGGCAGACCCAAGATCACGGAGGTCGATGGAACTGAGAGGGAGGTCTACCCGAAGGAGGCGAGAATTCGAAATCTCACCTACTCCGCCCCCCTATACCTCGATATAGTCCTCAGCGACGGCGTTAGGGAGATCTTCGAGAGGGTTCACATCGGGGAGCTCCCCGTCATGGTTAAATCTGATCTCTGCGTCCTCTCAAAGCTCTCGAGGGATGAGCTCATCAGGATCGGCGAGGATCCAGATGAGGTCGGCGGCTACTTCATCATCAACGGCTCGGAGAGGGTGATCGTCGCCCTAGAGGATCTGGCTCCAAACCGGATCCTCGTTGAGATCGATGAGAGGGGCTCCAAGCCCGTCTATAGGGCTAAGGTCTTCTCCACAACCGTAGGCTTCAGGGCAAGGATAGAGATGGTCATCAAATCCAAGGGAGAGATAGAGGTCTCGATACCAGGAGTTCCAGAGGCCATTCCCTTCGTCGTATTGATGAGGGCGCTGGGCGTCGAGACGGATAGGGAGATCGCCGAGATGGTTTCCCTCGACGAGGATGTCATCAACGAGCTTGAACCCTCCTTCAGGAAGGCCGCATCAGTCCAGAGCGTTGAGGATGCCATTCTATACATAGGTAATAGAGTTGCCTACGGCCAGGTGAGGGAGTTCAGGATCAAGAGGGCTGAGGCGGTTCTCGACCGAAATCTCCTCCCTCACCTCGGCCGTGAGCCGAGGGATCGAATAAAGAAGGCCTACTACCTCGCCGAGATGGCCTGTAGACTCATCGAGTTGAAGCTGGGAAGACGTAAGGAGGATGATAAGGATCACTTGAAGAATAAGCGCATCAAGCTGGCAGGCCCCCTTCTGGCGGAGCTCTTCAGAAGCGCCTTCTGGAGCCTATACCGGGATATGAGATACCAGCTTAGGAGGATGAGCAGCAGGCGTAAGGGCATCATACTGTCAGCAGCTGTCAGGCCTGGCATAATCACCAGCCGTCTACAGCATGCGCTTGCAACGGGCAACTGGAGGCGTGGCCGAGTCGGCATGACGCAGCTCCTAGACAGAACCAATACGCTGTCAACCATCAGCCATCTCAGACGTATACAGTCGCCGCTGAGCCGCAGTCAGCCCAACTTCGAGGCGAGAGACCTCCACTCAACTCATTGGGGTAGGCTATGCCCCAACGAGACGCCTGAGGGGGCTAACTGTGGACTTGTGAAGAACCTCGCCCTGATGGCGACGGTCTCCAGGGGCATCTCACCTGAGGGTGTTAAGAGGCTGCTCATCTACCTCGGCGTCGTCCCCCTAGAAATGGCTGACAGGGAGGCGAGGAGGGGGGCGAAGGTCTTCGTCGACGGCACCCTACTAGGCTACACATCCTCCCCTGAGAAGCTTGTGGAGGAGGTTAGGGAGCGTCGACGCCGAGGGGAGATAAGCGATGAGGTGAACATCGCATACTACAAGGAGCATAATGAGATCTATGTTAACTGCGATGAGGGGCGTATCAGGAGGCCCCTCATCATAGTCAAGGATGGTAGACCCCTCCTCAGGAAGAGGCATGTCAGGAACATAGAGACCGGGAGATGGACTTGGAGAGACCTAATAAGAGAGGGGATCATCGAGTATCTCGACGCCGAGGAGGAGGAGAACGCCTACATCGCCCTCTCAGAGCGGGATGTCACCCCCGAGCATACCCATATGGAGATATGCCCCTACACCATTCTCGGCGTCACAGCCGCCCTAATACCCTACGCCGAGCATAATCAGTCTCCGAGGAACACCTATGAGGCCGCGATGGCCAAGCAGGCTCCAGGCTTCTACGCCCTCAACTATCGGGAGAGAACTGATACGAGGGCGCATATACTGCATTATCCGCAGAGGCCTCTGGTCTACACCAAGCCGATGGAGATTCTAGGCTATAATGAGCGGCCTGCAGGTCAGAATTTCATAGTCGCCGTCCTAAGCTCAACTGGCTACAACATGGAGGACGCCATCATCTTCAATAAGTCCAGCATAGAGCGTGGCCTCGGCCATTCAAGCTTCTACCGCATCTATAAGGCTGAGTGTAAGCAGTATCTCGGCGGAGCCAAGGATCGGCTGACCATACCTGAACCCGGGATCAGGGGCTACCACGGCGCCCAGGCCTATAGGCTATTGGAGGAAGATGGAATCGTCGCCGCAGAGGCGGTCGTCAAGGGCGGAGACATACTCATAGGCCGAGTTAGCCCGCCGAGGTTCCTGGAGGAGTATAGGGGCTTTGAGGTTAAGGGGCCTCAGCTCAGGGACACCTCCATAGGGGTGAGGCCGACGGAGGAGGGGGTTGTCGACACAGTCTTTGTCACCAAGGATATAGAGGGTTCACATCTCGTGAAGGTGAAGGTTCGAAGCCATAGGGTTCCAGAGCTGGGTGACAAGTTCGTCTCAAGACATGGTCAGAAGGGCGTCATAGGGATGGTGATGCCGCAGGAGGATATGCCCTTCAGCGTCCATGGCATAGTGCCCGACATCATCATAAACCCTCACGCCTTCCCGTCGAGGATGACCGTCGGCCAATTCATAGAGTCCATAGCCGGAAAGGTGGCAGCCCTCCGAGGCGAATTCGTCGACGGCACACCCTTCAGCAATGAGAAGGTTGACAATCTCATGGAGGCTCTGAGGCGGCTGGGCTTCAAATCCAGTGGGAGAGAGCTGATGTACGACGGCGTCACTGGGAAGATGTTTGAGGCCGAGATATTCATAGGCGTCGTCTACTATCAGAAGCTCCATCACATGGTGCTGGACAAGATCCACGCCAGGGCGAGGGGACAGGTTCAGATGCTCACCCGTCAGCCCACCGAGGGCAGAGCGAGGGGTGGAGGCCTCAGATTCGGCGAGATGGAGCGAGACTGCCTAATAGGGCATGGAGCCGCGATGCTGTTGAAGGATCGGCTTCTAGAGGAGTCCGACGCCTATACGATATATGTCTGTGAGCGCTGCGGCAAGTTGGCCTACTATGATATGAGGCTTCGACGCTATATCTGCCCCCTCTGCGGCGAGAAGGGCCTCGTAGAGCCTGTGACGGTCAGCTACGCATTTAAACTGCTGCTACAGGAGCTCCAGAGCCTCTGTATATCGCCGACGTTGAAGCTTAGTGGGGAGGTGTAGAAAAATGAAGATGATAGACTCCATCAAGTTTGGCATCCTCTCCCCAGATGAGATACGTCGTATGAGCGTCGTCGAGATCCAGACCTCAGACACCTATGACGAGGATGGAGCCCCCATCGCTGGAGGCCTCATGGATGGACGCCTCGGCACCCTGGAGCCTCGTCAGCGATGCCGAACCTGCGGAAACATCGCCGCCAACTGTCCCGGCCACTTCGGCCATATAGAGCTGGCTGAGCCTGTTATCCACGTCGAGTTTGCGAGGCATATCTATCGGCTGCTCTCCGCCACCTGTAGAAGCTGCGGCAGGATACTGCTGTCGGATAAGGAGATCGAGGAGATGCGGGAGAGGATGGAGGAGGATCGCAGACTCTTCGGCGAGGTGAGAGATGACACCTATGAGGAGATCTTTAGGAAGGCGAAGGCGAAAAAGAAGAATAAGCGATGCCCCCACTGCGGCATGCCCCAATTCGAGATCAAGTTTGTGAAGCCCACCTCCTTCTACGAGGTGAAGGAGGAGGCTGAGGAGGGGGAGGAGAGGGAGCCGAGGCTTAAGCCCAGCATGATCCGAGAGTGGTTTGAGCGTATACCAGATGATGATCTAAGGCTTCTTGGATTCGACCCCGAGGTCGCCAGGCCTGAATGGATGATCCTACAGGTTCTCCCCGTTCCACCCGTCGATGTGAGGCCGAGCATAATCCTCGAATCAGGGATCAGAGCCGAGGATGATCTAACGCATAAGCTCGTAGACATAATACGCATCAATCAGCGTCTTAAGGAGAACATCGAGGCCGGCGCCCCAACCCTCATCATCGAGGATCTCGCCGAGCTGCTGCAGTATCACGTCACCACCTACTTCAACAACGAGGTCTCGGGGATCCCCCCCGCCCGACATAGATCGGGGAGAACCCTTAAGAGCCTGGCTCAGAGGTTGAAGGGGAAGGAGGGCCGCTTCAGGGGTAACCTCTCCGGGAAACGAGTCGACTACTCCGCTCGAACAGTCATATCACCCGACCCAAACCTCGACATAAATGAGGTGGGAGTCCCCTTCTACATAGCCATGAGGCTGACGGTTCCAGAGCCGGTGACGGAGAGAAACCTGGAGGAGATGAGGCAGCTCGTCATCAACGGCCCCGACAAGTATCCAGGTGCCCTATACATCATCAGGCCTGACGGCAAGCGTATCAGACTTGAGTTCGTCGCAGATCGGGAGAAGCTGGCTGAGACCCTTGAGCCGGGCTTCATCGTCGAGCGCCACCTTAGAGATGGCGACATAGTCCTCTTCAATCGTCAGCCCAGTCTTCACAGAATGAGCATCATGGCTCATAGGGTGAAGGTGCTGCCCTATAAGACCTTCAGGCTTCACCTCGCCGTATGTCCGCCCTATAACGCGGACTTCGACGGAGATGAGATGAATCTCCACGTCCCTCAGAGCAAGGAGGCCCAGACGGAGGCCCGACTATTGATGCAGGTTCAGGATCAGATCCTCTCACCGAGATATGGAGCTCCCATCATCGGAGCCACTAAGGACTTCATCACCGGAGCCTATCTGTTGACCAGGAAGGAGACGATGCTGACAGCCGATGAGGTTGGAAAGCTGCTGGCCGCAACGGGGTATGACGGCCCCATACCTGAGCCGACGATTAAGGAGCCTGAACCCCTATGGTCTGGGAAGGATATCTTCAGCCTCTTCCTCCCAGAGGACTTCAACTTCGTCACGAGGGCGAGCATCTGCCGCCACTGCCCCGAATGCCTGAAGGAGAAGTGTCCCTATGACGCCTACGTCGTGATTCAGCGTGGGAAGCTGAAGATGGGAGTCATCGATAAGAATAGCATAGGAGCTGAGAAGGCTGAGACGATATTCCACCGCATTGTGAAGGATTATGGAACCGATGTGGCACATGACTTCCTCAACTCCATATGTAAGCTCATCAACACCTTCCTCTCCATAAGGGGCTTCACCTACGCCCTCGATGAGCTGGAGATCAGCGAGGAGGAGAGGAAGAAGATAAAGGCCGTCCTGAGGGAGATGGAGGAGAACGTCAATCGCCTCATAGAGGATTATAAGGCTGGGAGGATGAAGAGGCTTCCAGGGCGCACCCTGGAGGAGACCCTCGAATTCGAGATAATGAATGAGCTGGCTAAAGCGAGAGATAAGGCTGGAGAGCTTGTGGAGGCTAGATTGAAGCTGGACAACGCAGGAGTCATCATGACCCGCACAGGGGCGAGGGGAAGCAGCCTGAATATAGGGCAGATGATGGGCTCCGTCGGGCAGCAGTCGATCAGAGGCAAGCGAATCACGAGGGGCTACCTCAACAGGACGCTGCCCCACTTCAAGGAGAACGATCCCAACCCCGCTGCCAGGGGCTTCATCTACAGCTGCTACAGAGACGGCCTCAACCCCCTTGAGTTCTTCTTCCACGCCATGGGAGGCCGCGAGGGCCTAGTCGACACCGCCGTGAGAACCCAGCAGAGCGGATATATGCAGCGCCGCCTCATAAACGCCCTCGAACATCTAAGAGTCGAATACGATGGCACCGTGAGGGACTCGATGGGCAACATCATCCAGTTCAGATATGGTGAAGACGGCGTCGACCCGGCGAAGAGTGATCACGGGAAGGCGGTCAACGTGGAGCAGCTCATCGAGCGGGTGAAGCTCGGCGAGGAGGGGGGTGAGCCGGCATCCCCCGAGTTCATCGAGGAGCGCATCGGGAAGGTGGAGGATAAGCTGCCTCTAAGCATCGTCGAGGAGCTTCGAAGACTTCTCCCCGCTGCCGGTCTGACGGAGAGTGGTGTCGAGAGAGTCATCGAGGGGGTTGTCCGCAGCTATGAGTTCAGCCTCGTAGAGCCTGGAGAGGCCGTTGGCACCGTCGCAGCTCAGTCCATCGGGGAGCCTGGAACCCAGATGACCCTGAGAACCTTCCACTACGCAGGCGTCGCCGAGCTGAACGTCACCCTCGGGCTGCCGAGGCTGATAGAGCTGGTGGACGCCAGGAGGACGCCGTCGACGCCGACGATGACCATCTACCTCGATGAGGAGCATCGCCACGACGCCGAGAAGGCGAGAGAGGTAGCCCAGAGGCTGACTTATACAACGCTTGGGGACATCCTAGACTTCATAGGCCTCGACATCAGGAGGGACGCCATAAGAGTTGTATTGAACCCTGAGAGGATGAGAAGCCTGGGGGTCAGCCGGGAAGATGTGGAGGAGGCGGTGCCAAAGCTGGAGAGGGAGGAGGAATACGTCTATCTACTGCCATTATCGAAGGTTCGAGATGAGGATCCGGAGAAGGTGATAGAGGAGCTCACGGAGATCGGCATTAAGGGCATACCTGGGATAAAGAGGGTTCTCACGGTCTTCGAGAACGGCGAGTGGGTTATAAAGACTGATGGATCAAACCTGGAGATGGCTCTCAACGTCGAGGGCGTCGACCCGACGAGGACGACGACCAACGACATCCACGAGATCGCGAAGGTTCTGGGCATAGAGGCTGCGAGGAACGCCCTTATAAGGGAGGCGAAGGGAGTGCTAGACGAGCAGGGTCTCGACGTCGATGTGAGGCATGTGATGCTCGTAGCGGACATCATGACCAGCACCGGCGAGGTTCAGCAGATAGGCCGTCATGGAGTAAGCGGTGCGAAGAGCAGCGTCCTAGCCAGGGCTGCCTTCGAGCTGACGGTTCAACACCTCGTCGACGCCGCTGTAAAGGGTGAAATCGACCCGCTGAGGGGTGTGGTGGAGAACATCATCGTTGGACAGTCTATGCCCCTCGGAACCGGAAGCGTTGAACTCTTCATGACAGTTGGAGGTCGAAGGCGATGAGCAGCCTAGACCACGAGTTGAGGATGGCCCTGAAGACGGGTAAGTTCCACCTAGGCTCCAAGAGCGCCATCAAGGAGCTCCTACGGGGAAGGGCTAAACTAATAATCCTCTCCAGCAACTGCCCAGAGCATTACAGGGAGCAGATAGAGGAATATGCCAAGCTCGCCGGCGTCCCAGTTTTGAGGCATAGAAAGGATAGCGTAGACCTGGGAACCCTATGCGGCAAGCCCTTCCCAGTATCAGCAATTGTTATAAATGAACCTGGCGACTCAAAGATCTTGAATCTGGTGAAGAGGGGAGATGCTTAGGAACATAAAGATCACGGAGAATGAGCTTCGATACATGTCCCTCCTAGAGAGGATGACAGGTGCCACAGTGCTCGACTGCATCATCGACGAGGAGGAGGGCTCAATAATCTTTGCGGTGAAGAAGGGTGAGGTAGGACTAGCCGTGGGGAGGAGGGGTGAGAAGATCAAGAAGTTTAAAAAACTGACGAATAAAAAAGTGGACATCTACGAATACATCGAGGATCCGATAAAGTTCATTAAGAGCGCCCTCAAGCCGGCTAGGGTGAAGGATATAAAGCTTGTTGAGAGGGTTGACGGCAGCAAGATTGCCATGGTCAGGGTTGAGGAGAAGGATAAGGGTATAGCAATAGGAAAGAATGGGAGAAACATTAAGAAGGTACGCTTCCTTGCCAAGCGCTATTTCGGCTTAGAAACCATCATAATAAGCTAAAAACTAGATTCATTTATCTAATCTCCATCTCAATATAGACTTCACTCGGCACCCTGATGCGCATTATATTCCTCATCACGCGCTCCCTGGCGTCGATCTCTATCAGCCTCTTATGAATCCTCATCTCATACTTATCCCAGGTATTGCTGCCATCGCCGCAGGGAGTTCTCCTGACGGGGACTACCAGCCTCTTCGTGGGCAGCGGGATGGGTCCCACCATCTTGACACCCATCCTCCTGGCGATCTCTTTTATCTCCTGGCATACCATCTCCAGTTTCTTCGTATCGGTGCTAGTCAGTTTAATCCTCGCCCGTCTAACCATCCCGCCACCCCTCGGAGGACTCCACGGAATTTAAATCTTCCTAACTCTCGATCTCCAGCACTATGCCAGCCGCTATGGTGGTTCCCATATCCCTGATGGCGAAGCGGCCCAGCTGCGGGAACTCCCTGTATACCTCCATCGCCACCGGCTTTAGAGGCTCGAAGCGGACAACGGCTGCGTCGCCAGTCTTCAGGTAGCTTGGATTCTCCTCGATGACCTGACCTGTTCTTGGGTCAAGCTTCGAGATGAGCTCCGCGAACCTCACTGGAATCTGAGCCGTGTGGATGTGGAGAACCGGCGTGTATCCCTGGGCGATGGCTGTTGGGTGGTGGATGACGAAGATCCTCCCCTTGAAGGCCTTAGCCACCGTCGGCGGGTTGTCCGGATAGCCAGCCACCATTCCACGCCTCAGCTGATCCCTCGCGATGCCCTTGACGTTGAAGCCTATGTTGTCGCCTGGCTCAGCCTTGGGAATCCTGGTGTGGTGGGTTTCGATGCTCTTAACCTCGCCCTGTAGGCCGCCCGGCATGAAGATGACCTTCTTACCGACCTCTAGGACGCCTGTCTCAACCCTGCCCACGGGGACTGTTCCAACGCCCCTGATGGAGTAGACATCCTGGATCGGTATTCTCAGCGGCTTGTCGATGGGCTTAGGTGGAACCTCGAACTCGTCTAGGGCCTCGATGAGCGTTGGGCCATCGTACCATGGCATGTTCTTACTCTTCTCCACGAGGTTGTCGCCGGTCCACCCTGAGACGGGGATGAAGTGTATCTTGTTGACGTTGTAGCCCACCATCTTCAGCAGCCTCGCGACGCCGTCCTTAACCTCTTCGTATCTCTGCTGACTCCAGTTCACGGTTGGGTCATCCATCTTGTTGATGCAGACAACCATCTGATCGACGCCGAGGGTCTTAGCTAGGAAGGCATGTTCACGGGTCTGCCCCCCAGGGGTCATGCCGGCCTCGTATTCTCCCCTCTTGGCTGAGACGAAGAGGATGGCTCCATCAGCCTGGCTGGCTCCTGTCACCATGTTCTTCACGAAGTCCCTGTGTCCAGGGGCGTCGATGATGGTGAAGAAGTATTTCGGCGTCTCGAACTTGTAGAAGGCGAGGTCGATGGTCAGTCCACGCTCCCTCTCCTCCTTGAGCCTGTCGAGTATCCAGGCATACTTGAAGGACTCCTTCCCCAGCGCCTTGGCCTCCTCCTCATACTTCTTAATGGTCTTCTCATCTACGGCTCCAGTTAGGTAGAAGAGGTGGCCTATCGTTGTGCTCTTCCCATGATCTACGTGGCCGATGACTATGAGGTTGAGATGTGGCTTCTCACTCATTCCCTAAACCTCCTACACAGTGAGGATAGAATGAGACATAAAAAGTTTCCTGGGTTCACCCCTCGGCTACGTAAGGTTTTAAAGGGGGTGCTCAACGCCCTATTGGGGAAGATGCCTAACGGGATGTTCGCAGCGAGAAAGCTGGTGAAGATCCGGAAGAAGATGCGATTGAAGAGTCGAGACTATGTCAGGCGTCTCCGGAAGAAGATGTATAAGAAGGCTGATCCCCTCGAGGGCGCCCCCATGGCTCGGGGCATAGTCCTCCAGAAGGTCGGCGTAGAGTCGAGGCAGCCCAACTCTGCCATCAGGAAGTGTGTGAAGGTTCAGCTCATCAAGAATGGCAAGATCGTCACCGCCTTCCTCCCAGGGGATGGCGCCCTCAACTACGTTGAGGAGCATGACGAGGTTATCATAGAGGGCATCGGAGGGCCGAGGGCGAGATCTATGGGCGACATTCCAGGCGTCCGATATAAGGTGACGAAGGTAAACGGCGTCCCCTTAAAGCTCCTCGTCCTAGGTAAGGCTAAGAAGCCGATGAGGTAGCCTTCACCTCCCTCATCACCAGGGCTAGCGGGATGTTCACCAATAGGAAGGCTGAGGCTATATAGAAGCAGAGAGCCATATCAAACTCCTCGCTAAGCGTCGACATTATTATAGGACCAACGATGGAGCCGAGGTCGAAGAAGGTTCTATAGGTTCCTATGGCGGCGCCTCGGAGTTCCCCCCTCACGGACTCGGAGGCGATGACAGGGGAGACGATCCAAATAGCCCCCGTCGATAGGCCTATGAGGAATATCGTGGCGGCTATGAGGATGGGGTGATAGGCATATCTCAACAGCACTATGAGAACTCCGGTGGCCGCGAGGCCGAAGAGGAGGACAGGCCTACGCCCAATCCTATCCGATATGGGGCCCATAGTGAACATCGCTGAGACGAAGCCGAGCGACCTCACCGACAATATGATGCCTATGAGAGTGAGGGGAAGACCCATCCTCTCGTTCATATATATAGGGAAGATCGTGTAGAGAACCCCTGTGCTCATCATATACTCGGCGAAGATGGAGCTCGAGGCCACAATGATGTTCCTATTCGCCAGAATCTCCAATATCGCTGAGAGGGGTATGTGCCTCGCCTCCTCCATCCGTCTCCTATGCCTAATCCCAGAGATGAAGAGGAGGAGAAGTGCCGCGCCGCCTATGAGGGAGGAGAGGAGGAAGGTTCCTCTAAACCCTAGGAGGGATACGACGTATCCGCTTATCGATGAGCCTAGAATGGTTCCGATGAACTCAACTCCCTGGAAGAATCCCATCGCGCTTCCACGGCGCTCGGCGGTGAAGAGGTCGACGACGAAGGTCATCGCCACAGCGTAGAAGAGCGGAGCTCCCAGCCCTATCATGGCTCTGCCAGCCATGAGCTGATAGGGGTTGCGGACGAAGTGGCATAGGATGTTGCCCAGAATGGTCAGCGCGAGTCCCGTCGCCATGGGCTTGAAGTATCCGAGCTTTGAGGAGAGGAGGCCGCTGGGTATCTCCATGAATATCCTCGCCGTCCAATAGGCGGAGACTACGAGGCCGATGGTGACGCCTACGGCTCCAATCCTCTTAGCGAAGATGGAGAGGAGGGGGTTTATCACGCTCCCACTAAGGATGGTGAGGAAGGCGACGGCGCAGAGGAAGATATACTCCCGAGGCAGCCTTCCATTCATTTGGTCTAAAAGACCACGAGGATGTCGATTATAAGGTTTAGGGCGGAACCCTTTTATCTAGGTGGACAATTCCCCTCTCTGACATCTGGGATGGACAAGCCTAAGCTCTTCGGGGAGTGGAGCTTCGAGGAGGTAACCGTCAGAGACCTCGGGTTACAGCGCTACATCAATCTAGACCCCATCTACCTCCCACATTCCGGAGGGCGCCACGAGGCTAAGAGATTTAAGAAGTCGGAGCTCAATATCGTGGAGCGCCTAGTCAACAGCCTAATGCACCCTGGAAGCAGTGGAGGGGAGAAGACCCGTATCATAAACGCCGTGAGGAAGGCTTTCAAGATCATACATCTCAAAACGGGTCGAAATCCGATAGAGGTGTTGGTGAGAGCCATAGAGAATGCGGCTCCAAATGAGGATACGACCCGCATCAGCTATGGAGGAGTCGTCTACAGGGTGGCGGTTGATATCTCTCCGCAGAGACGCGTAGACCTCGCCTTGAGATTCATATCCCAGGGAACCAGGCTTGAGGCCTTCAGAAGTCGGAAGACCCTCGCCGAGGCCTTAGCCGATCAACTCATCGGCGCAGCGAACAACGACACAAACAACTACGCTATAAGGAAGAAACTGGAGCAGGAGCGCATAGCCCTAGCCTCCAGGTAGGAGAGCGCCTAACAAGAATCCTAATAGGCCTAGGGCCATGGCGGCGAGGATGACTCTTTTAACCCTAAGACTGTTCTCCCGCGTCGGCCTCCTGACGAGGCTGATGGAGGAGTAGAGAAGCATCAAATCCGTTGCGAGAACCGGTGGAAGATACCAGATGGAGACGATGCCCCATAGTATGGGGAGGGGGGAGAGGAGGAGGGCTGATATTAGGAAGAGCGCTGAGACTAGGGCTGCAGCTCTAGAACCCCTTGAGACGGCGATGGTTCTAACACCACGTCTACGATCCCCCTCAACGTCTGCTATACCCTTAGCCACCTCTCGACCGGTGTTGGAGAGGAAGGCCATAGAGGCGAAGAGCAGTGTTCTCATGGGGAGGCCGACGTCGGAGGCGAGGGCGCCGTAGAGGAAGGGGATGGAGACACAGGTGCTAACCATCAGATTGCCTGGCAGCCCCGTCGCCTTCCCCACGGTCGAGTAGGAGGCCATCACGATCCAGGAGAAGGCAGCGAGGAGTAGGCAGCCCAGATTCGTCATCCAGGCCAGCAGCAGTCCCAGCAGGCTGAGCAGAGTCATCAGGGCTAAGGCCTCCCAGGGCTTCACCTCGCCGCTGGGGATCGGCCTATCAGGCTGATTGACGGCGTCTATCTCCCTGTCACAGTAGTCGTTGAGGGCCATGGCGGCCGCCGTCATCAGGAAGCCGGTGGCAAAGCCGAGGAGCAGCCCCCTCCATGAGGCGGAGTTTAGGCCTCCGGCTAAGGCCGCCCCGACGAGGACGGCGAACCCCATCATCACCGCGTTTACAGGCCTCATAAGCCTCAGGAGGCTCAGGAGCCTAGCCATCGAAGGGGTAGATTTCCAGCGGCCTATTAAACGATGTCGAAGGTAGGCTTTTCCACACATCGAGGGAGGAGATCACAATATGCGCCTCAAGGCCTTCGCCGTGAAGCAATGGGGTGGTGG
>Ga0190363_1001131_pt1 | contig 15839 bp, 12 predicted proteins | sample 48721867_MG_FD_161272 | JGI IMG/M metagenome (GOLD analysis project Ga0190363, IMG submission 161272) | Hydrothermal vent microbial mat bacterial communities from Southern Trench, Guaymas Basin, Mexico - 4872-18-6-7_MG | ecosystem: Environmental > Aquatic > Marine > Hydrothermal vents >... | reverse complement strand
TGATAAATTAGCTGAGGATATAGCTTCATCGGGAAAACCTGTAGATTTTGTAATAGCTCTTGATGAAGGTGGTGTTACAGCAGCTGTAGCCAAAGGCGTCAAAATAGCAACCAACATGGCTCGACAGATTTCAGAGATTAGGAGAGAAGAAGTTGATGTAAGCAGTCTAACCATAGGGGTTAAATGTGCATTAACCGACACCACATCAGGTTTAACTGCTAATCCTGCAGTAGGATACGCGATGGACTTAATAATAAAAAATGGTGGAACAGTAATTTTCGGTGAAACCCCGGAAATAATCGGAGCAGAACATATACTAGCAAAAAGAGCAGAAAATGAAGAGGTGAAGAAAAAATTGTTTGAAATTGTGAGAAACACGGAGAATAGAGTAAAAACTATAGGGGTAGACATAAGGGGGGCAAACCCTGCTCCAGGTAACATAAAAGCAGGTATAACGACAATAGAAGAAAAATCACTAGGAGCGATTTTGAAAGGAGGCACAAGTCCCATAAAAGGAGTTTTAAAGTATGGGGAGAAAGCTAGTGGGAAAGGATTGTTTGTTATGGACGGTCCGGGGCGAACACATGAAGCTTTAACAGGTTTAGTTGCTTCAGGTGCTGTAATATTAGTTATGCCAACTGGAGGAGGATCTCCAAGCGGCTCAACATTAGCTCCAACACTTAAAGTTACGGGTAACCCAAGAACCTATGAAAAACTTCCAGAATACATTGATGTGAACGTTAGTTCAATATTAGAAGGAGCTGAAAGCATAGAAGAAGCAGGAGAAAGGGTATATAACGAAATTTTAAAGGTTGCTTCAGGTAAAAAGACAAAAATAGAAAGCTTAGGTTGTGGTGCAACAGCAATATATACTCTTTGGTCCCATGTTTAAGTTTTATTAAATATGGTGAATAACACTTGGAGTTTTTGGGATATCAAAGGCCAGATGGAACTGTAGGGGTTCGTAACTATCTCTTGGCGCTTCCTACATGTGCATGTGTTACTCATGTTGCAACTCAAATATCTGAAAATATAAAGAACTCTGTAGCTATTCAACATCAACATGGATGCGGTCAGTTTGGACTTGACTTTGAACAAACCTTTAGAACTCTTGTAGGTGTTGGTAGCAATCCTAATGTAGCAGCAGTATTAGTTGTTGGTTTAGGATGCGAATCAGTTTCACCAGAAAAATTAGCGGATAAAATAGCTAAAACAGGCAAACCCGTAGAAACAGTAATCGTGCAACATGAGGGGGGAACCATAAAATCTATAGAAAAAGGCTTGAGGATAGGGAAAGAAATGGCTCTTGAAATTTCAAGGATTAAAACAAGCTTGTTTAGTGTAAGTGAACTAGTGGTTGGTGTTGAGTGTGGGGGCTCTGACACAACTTCAGGTTTAGTAGCAAACCCTGCTGTTGGCGTTGCAGCTGATATGATAATAAATGGTGGTGGAACGGTTATATTAAGTGAAACAACAGAGCTAATAGGTGCGGAACATCTACTGGTAAAAAGAGCCGTAAACGACGATGTAGCCGATAGAATACTTAAGATCGTCCATAGATTAGAGAAAAAGATTGTGGAGATGGGAGGTGACATAAGGGGGGCAAACCCTGCTCCAGGTAACATAAAAGCAGGTATAACGACAATAGAAGAAAAATCACTAGGAGCAATAGAAAAAGCCGGACACACATCAATAGTTGGAGTTTTAGAATATGGAGAAAGACCACAATCTAAGGGTTTGTATATAATGGATACTCCCGGGCATGATGTCGAATCAATCACAGGAATGATTGCTGGAGGTTCCCAGCTCATAGTGTTTACAACAGGACTTGGAACACCTATAGGGTCACCAATTACTCCCGTTGTAAAAGTTACAGGTAATCCAAAAACTTATGAGAACATGAAGGATAACATAGACATAGACGTAAGCTCGGTTCTTAAAGGAAATGAATCTATACGTAAGGCTGGAAGCCGAATATTTAGATGTCTTTTAGAGGTTGCATCTGGGAAGAAAACAAAATCAGAGATTCTGGGCCATAAAGAGTTTGCAATAAATAGGATAGGCTTAACTCTATAATGTGGGATAATGAAATAGGCTCGATAGAAACTGGCAAGAAAGAGACTTAATAACAGTAAACATGAAGAATCCAAAGTGGATCCCCTGTCACAACTCAATTTCAAACATAATATATTCTGCTACTGGCGATGACGTAGAAAGTCAATTATGGGTATCAAAGTACCACACAATCTATAAAGGATAAATGCCTTATAAACCGCAAAACTTAAGTAGCTTAAAATAGCGTGTTATCAACTAATATCTGTAAGATGGTCAAAATCGTGGGGAGAGATGAGTTCATTTCATGTAAAAATTTTGGGAATTAGTGGTAGCCCCCGAAAGGGCAAGAACACGGATTTCTTAGTGAAAAAGGCATTGGATGCAGCTGGAAAAATTGAGGGTGTTGAAACGGAGTTTGTAAGCCTAGCTGATTACAAGATTGCCCCTTGCGATGGATGTAATCACTGCCTTAAAGAGGCAAGATGCCCTATTGAGGACGATATGCAATTCCTAGTTCAAAAATTGCTTGAAGCCGATGGGATAATTATTGGTAGCCCTGTATATCACCTAACCGTCAGTGGCCTTCTTAAAAACTTTATGGACAGATCAAGATACCTTAAAATGGTTGAATTCAAACTTAGAGATAAGGTTGGAGGGGCAATAGCAGTGGCGGGCTTAAGACATGGCGGTCAAGAATTCACGATTAGCACTATTCACAATTACTTTCTGGGTATGGGAATGATAGTCGTTGGGCCAGTAATCAACGGATTCTCAGTAACCTTGGGTGGAACAGGCTCTCTCTATCAAGGAGTTGGTGAAAGCGGTGTAAAATGGCGTAAAGTAAGCGATGATGAAGTAGCAATTTCAACAAGTGAAGGAATAGGCAAAAGAGTTGCTGAAATAGCCAAAAAACTAAAATTGTCAAGTGAAAAATAATTTAATGGGGTATTAGAATGGAGATTTCGCTTCCATATGGAAAAGAGAAGCGGGTGTCTATTGAGGTTCCTGAAGAAAACTTTCTTTTTGCTGTTGATAGGAAACCTGCAAAGGCTTTAGAGAATCCTGAACAGGAGTTGAGGAAAAGTTTAAAAAATCCTATAGGAACTCCACCTCTTAAAGACTTGGTTAAACGTGGAGACAAGGTAGTTATAGTTGCTGATGATAACACTCGACCTACCCCTCAAAAATTTATTCTACCAATCTTATTAGACGAATTAAACGAAATAGGTATTTCAGACTCCCAAATTGAGGTACTCATTGCGCTTGGTACTCACAGATACATGACAGAAGATGAAATTCTAGAGAAGTTTGGAAAAGAGGTTATAAATAGAGTTCCAGTAATTAATCATGATTACAAAAATCCTGAAAACTTAGTCAATATCGGCAAAACGAGTTCAGGGGTACCTGTTACCGTAAATAGGAAAGTCGTGGAAGCAGATTTTGTGATAGGAGTAGGCAATATCGTTCCACACCCACTTGTAGGCTGGGCTGGTGGGAGTAAGATAATTCAGCCGGGTGTCTGTGGGGAGGAAACCACTGCTGCAACCCATATGATATCAGGCAGAATCAGACCCATAACTAGGATTTTCGGAAAGATAGATAATGTTGTAAGAAGAGAAATAGATAGAGTTGCTTTGAAGGCAGGTCTAAAATTCATAGTTAACACTGTCCTAAACGAAAAAGATAAAATAAGTTACTTTGCTGTAGGGCATCCTGTTCATGCTTTCAAAGAGGGAGTAAAAAAGGCTAGAGAAATATTCTGCCCTAAAATTCCTGCGAAAGCAGATATTATAATTGCTTCAAGCTACCCGGCTGATATCGAATATTGGCAAGCAGTTAAGGCTTTAGCTTTTGCATCCTCGGCAGTAGAGCATGGGGGGAGTATAATCTTCATAACACCTTGTCCAGAAGGCGTGTCCGTTATGCATCCTGTCTTCAGAGAAAAAGCGTCCTTAAGATACGGGGAAATTTTAAAAGAAGTAAGAAGTAATAAGATTAAAGATATAATTGGTGCCGCTGGATTATTGGAGCACGCCCAGATAATGGAAGTTGTGGGAGAGGTTATTTGCTATTCAACAGGCTTAACCAAAGAGGATATGGAGAAACTTGGTTTTATACATGTTGATAGTATAGATGAAGCTTTAAAGATGGCATTAAAGACTCAAGGAGAAAAAGCGAAGATAGGCGTTCTAAAATGTGGGGAGATATGCCCCATAATTGAATCTGAGAATAAGTGAGTTGGATGATGAATGAGACTTTAATTAAAACTCTTGAAAAAATCGTAGGCAAAGAATACGTGATAACGGAAAGAGATCAGATAGAGAATTACCTTAGAGACGAAACTCCAGATCTATTTGAACCAAAACCTGCAGATGAAGTTATACTAGTTAAACCTGCCAATGCATACGAAGTAAGCCGTATACTAAAAATTTGTAACAAGGAGAAGATTCCTGTTTTTCCTAGAGGCGGGGGGACAGGAGCGGTGGGCGGTGCTGTTCCAGTAGAGAATGGCATAATTCTTTCTATGGAGAGAATGACAAATATCGAAATAGACAAGGATAACCTTATGGCCATTGTTGAGGCGGGAGTAACCCTCAGAAGCCTCATAGAAAATGTTGAAGCTGCTGGCTTGTTTTTTCCACTACATCCTGGAGATGAGTCAGCCCATATAGGCGGTCTTGTTGTGATGAATGCCGGGGGAGTCAGAGCAGTAAAATATGGAATTATGAGAGATTATGTAAAAGGGATGGAAGTTGTACTTCCTACTGGTGAAATATTAAAGCTTGGGGGTAAACTCCACAAGAATAACGTCGGATACCCTTTTATGCATCTCATTATAGGAAGTGAGGGTACTCTCGGCGTAATAACAAAGGTAATCTTAAAGCTTTATCCAAAGTTTAAGGCGACCGCAACTCTGATTATCCCTTACATCAATCGGCATGACGCAATAAAAAGCGTTCCCAAGATCCTACAAAGTGGAGCGCTACCCTTAGCCATAGAATATGTTGAAAGAGACCTAATGGAAAAAACAGCTAGAAAAATAGGTGAAACTTGGCGTGTCAAAGAAGGAAACTGCTATCTCTTGGTGATAGTGGCTGAATCTGACGAGGATCGCGTACTTGCGGAGAGCTCAAGAATAGCTGAGATATGTAAAAAAGAAGGAGCCCTCGAAGCGTTGTATATTGATTCGAAGAGGGAACAAGATAGAATTTTGAAGATAAGAAGCGAAATATATCCCATGCTGAAGTCAGAAGGTGTAGTTGAAGTTCTTGATGTGGCGGTGCCTCCAGCAAGTATGGGAAAGCTTGTGGATGAAATAGAGAAGATATCTATAAAATATGATGTTCACCTTCCCACTTACGGTCATGCTGGAGACGGAAATTTACACGTAAATATAATGGAAAAGAAAGGAAAGGATATAAATTACTATAAAACAGTAAGGAACGAGGTTTTTAAGGCCACGATAGCATTGGACGGTGTTATAACTGGTGAGCACGGAATAGGAAGAATAAAGATAGATGGGCTTTATCTATGTTTAAGCAACGATGAGATAGAACTCATGAAGAAAGTTAAAAAACTGTTTGACCCAAACAATATTCTGAATCCTGGATGTAAAGTGCCACTAGTCATGGAGGAAGTTAAATGAGAAGTGACTTAGTGAAGAGTGGAATTGACAGGGCTGGAGCGAGAGCTCTGTTCAAATCCTTAGGGTTAAGTGATAAAGAATTAGAGAAGCCACTTGTAGCGGTTGTCAATTCGTGGAACGAGATTTGCCCGGGACATATACATCTTAATCAACTTGCTAAGGCTGTTAAGGAAGGAATATTAGAAGCTGGTGGACTTCCGCTTGAATTCAATACTATCGCTCTTTGTGATGGGATAAGTCAAGGTACGCCCTCTATGCGATACAGCCTTCCAAGCAGGGAGTTGATAGCAGATTCGATTGAGGTAATGGTTGAGGGGCATATGTTTGATGCAATGGTTCTTATTGGTTCATGCGACAAGATCATACCCGGTATGTTATTGGCTATGTGTAGACTCGATATTCCTTCATTAATGGTTCTTGGCGGGAACATGCTTCCAGGACTGTTTAAAGGTAAGAAGGTGGATATCGGATCCGTTTTTGAAGGAGTAGCCATGCTCAAAAGTGGTCAATTAACAGAAGATGAATTGAAAATTCTCGAAAATAACGCTTGCCCAGGTCCAGGTGGTTGTGCAGGTATGGGAACCGCCAATACTATGCAGTGCATAGTTGAAGCATTAGGGCTGTCACTTCCAGGCTCCGCTACAATCCCCGCAGTTCACGCTGAAAGACTAAGAGTGGCTAGAGAAAGTGGAAGAAAAGTAATGGAACTCTTTAGAAAGGGGATAACTCCATCGCAAATCGTAACTCAAGAAGCTATAGAAAACGCGATTCGCGTAGATATGGCTATAGGCGGCTCAACGAACAGCGTTCTCCACCTTCTTGCACTTGCCCATGAGATTGGAATAGACCTCTCTATCGAAATGTTCAATGAGTTAAGCAAAACTACCCCACAATTATGTAGCATGCGTACAGCAGGACCGTACTTCCTTGAAGATCTTCATAATGCGGGTGGAATACCGGGGGTAATGAAAATGCTAAAACCTTTGTTGCACCTGGACGTTTTAACAGTAACCGGCAAAAAGCTAAGGGAAAATCTAGAAACCGCAAAAGTTTACGATGAAAACGTTATCAGACCATTAGAAAACCCGGTGTACAGGGAAGGCTCTATAGTAGTGCTTTTCGGTAACCTTGCACCTGAAGGAGCCGTTGTAAAACAAAGTGCTGTAGATCCTACCATGCGGAAATTTAAAGGTGAAGCTTTAGTCTTTGAAAATGAAGACGAAGCATATAACGCGATACTCGGTGGCAAGGTAGAGAAAGGAAAAATTATAGTCATAAGGTATATGGGGCCGAAAGGCGATCCAGGAATGAGAGAGATGTACAAGGTTACATCTGCGATAAGCGGTAGCGGGTTGGAGAAATCGGTTGCCTTAGTCACTGACGGCAGATTTTCCGGATACACCAAAGGGCCCTGCATAGGCCACGTTTCCCCCGAAGCCATGGAAGGAGGCCCCATAGCATTAGTGAAAGACGGAGATGTTATTAACATAAATATTCCAGAAAGGAAGTTAGAGTTATGCGTGCCTAATGAAGAATTGGTAAGAAGGAAAAAAGAATGGGAAAAGCCTCAACCTAAAGTTAAAAAGGGATACTTACGGTTCTACTCAGAACATGCATCTTCAGCAAGCAAAGGTGCAGTCTGGCTTTCTTAACCCCGTAAACGGTAAAGTTAAATCCAGGTCTGGAACCAACTAAAAACCCTTTTTTTTGTGTTGTTGACATAAATAAGCATGTGCACAATTTTTTCGAGTTGCTAAGTTAAAATTTTATTGTATTATTGCTCAACTAGCCCTATACGTACAAAGGTTTTTAGAGTTAGCAAAGTTATTGCATTCTCGACCAAATTTAGTGTGCGCTTAAATGTTAAGGTAGAGTTATTTTAGGTCTTCATCAGTCATCATATGACCTTTTATCCTAAATACTGGTTCAAAGTATAGGAACGGTGTCATAGGATACTTGGAAACTCCTGCTTCATGCGTCTTCTCCAGCCCTTCAATAATTTTATCTATAATATTCGGTGGGAAGACAAACAACATTTCGTTGTCTTGGACCCCCCCATATGCTCTATCCCCTATACATGGAAAATCTATGACTGGTTTACCATTTTTTATGACCTTTGCGATGCTAGTGCAAACTGCAGCTTCACACACAGTTGATACTTGTATTGGAGCCCCTTCATGATAAACAATCGAATGAATCAACCTTGTAATTCTTGCTGGGGATGCGTAAATTATTATTGCTTGAGGATCAATTGGTGCGACATCAAGTGGTGCGGCAACGAAAGCATCATAAATCTTACCTTCATCACCAAGTTTTGGCGTTGCCTCCTGAAAACTTTTAGCTGCTCTCTCATCTTTTACATAATATCCAATGTCCGCTTTGCCACTTTTTATTCTATCAGGGGTTTTTATAAGCCCAAGACAAGCTGCACCAACAGCACAAACCATTTTCTCAGGTGTCCCTGCCACAATCCAATGATACATCCTTGAGTATGCTATCAACTGGCACACAGTCATTTTCCTATCGAAGGTTTGGGCTTCCTCAGGTATTTCACTCCTATTTTTCAGTAAAGAAAAAGCTACTGGATAATTTGGCAACCTAAGAAGAGCTACAAGCTTATCGCATTTTTCCTTCCAGTATTGATTATCCCTCAACTTAACTTCCCTCATGTGTCGTGTGACGGAGTTCTCTAATTTTAATATAAATTTTTCTGTTCTGTGTATATGTAACAATTTATATAGTTAATAAGGAGGAAGAAGTAAGAAGGATGGATAAAAATGGATGAGAAAGAAGTCAAGATTGGTTATGGGTCTCCCTTAGAAGTCACCGATTTGCCAAGTCCGCCAAAAAGGTTGCTTGGCAAAGTAGCCATAGTTACTGGTGCTGGTAGGGGAATAGGCCGCGCAATAGCTTTAGCTTTTGCTAAGGAAGGAGCCGACGTCGTAATTGTAGATGTGGATTTGTCATCCGCCGAGAAAGTAGCTGGAGAAGTTAAAAGTTTAGGTCCTAATGCTCTAGCTTTAAAGGTTGATGTAGCAAACAAGAACAAGGTTGATCAGATGATTAAAACTGTAGTAAATAATTTTGGGAAAATAGATATACTTGTAAATAATGCTGGTATAAGTATGGTAAGGCCTTCTATTGAGCTTTCTGAGGAGGATTGGAATAGATGCCTGGCTATCAACTTGACTGGAGTTTTCTTATGTTGCCAAGCAGCTGGTAAAGTGATGATTAAACAGGGAGAAGGTAGAATTATCAATATATCATCGATAGCGGGGCTTGGGGCTTTACCGCAACGACTTGCTTATTGTGTATCCAAGGCTGGGGTAATAATGCTAACTAAAGTTTTGAGCATAGAATGGGCTCAGTACAATGTTAATGTTAACGCCATAGCTCCAGGTCACACAAAAACTGAAATGATCAGAGACCTTATTAGGAGAGGTTTGTTGGATGAAGAAAAAATCAAGCAAAGAACGCCGAGAGGGAGGTTGGCGGAACCGGAGGAGATAGCTGATGCAGCCGTTTTTTTGGCATCGGACGAATCAAAACACATTACCGGATGCGTCCTTCCTGTTGACGGAGGCTTTTCAGCCGTTGGCTGGCTATGCAAATAGCAACCTATTCGCTTAAACTATCTGCTTTAATCCATAATCTTTTAATTATAATTTTTTATAGTTCTCAAGATTTTCTGAATCTCAGAAGTACGATAAAGCTTATATAAATTTCTTGAATTGATATTGGAAGTTTCTTATGGAAAGAAAACAAAATCGGAAATTTTGAAACATGGAGAATTTGCAATAAACAGAATACCCACACACTGAGAAACACATAAATTCTAGACTTTGTATTCTTCAATGTTATAGTGTTAATAGCGTGGTGAGACTATTTGAATAGGAATATTATTGAAATTCGCTGGCACGGAAGAGGTGGGCAAGGCGCTGTAGTTGCAAGTAGAATTCTTGCTCTGGCCGCATTTTTGGATGGATATCAAGGAGCACAGTCATTTCCATTTTTCGGAATGGAACGAAGAGGCGCCCCTGTACTTGCATTTACACGGATAAGCAAGCGTGAAATACGGGCTAAATGTCAAGTGTATGAACCGGACGTCGTCGTCGTTTTAGACCCATCGTTACCAAAAATAGTAGATGTGACCAAAGGCTTGAGGACTAATGGTTACATAATATTGAACACCAAGCAAAAACCCTCCGAACTGGCCAAAACTTATAAAGTAGGTGTAGTTGATGCTTTGAGTATATCGGAAAAACTTAACCTTAGAGTTGCCGGGTTTCCTATATTCAACACTCCAATGCTTGGGGCCTTTGCGAAAATAACAAATTTAGTAACCGTAAATTCCATAAAAAGGGCGATAATAGAGTACTTTGGAGAAAAAAGAGGAAAGATAAATGCAGAAGCCGCTGAAATTGCATATAAAAATGCTATCGTAGTAGAAGGTGACTAAAATGAAAAGCTTAAGAGAAATTCCCAAATCTCCAATTGCAAAACCTGACATTGCATCGGTTGGCATAACTGGTAATTGGCGAATATTTAGACCTGTAATTCATAAAGAAAATTGCAAAAAGTGCCTACTTTGCTGGTTATATTGCCCAGATGGTGTTATCAGAGTAGACGAGGAAGGTTATCCAGAAATTAACTATCAATTTTGCAAAGGATGCGGTATATGTGCCAATGAATGTCCTGCAAAGGCGATAGAAATGATGGAGGAGAGCGTGTATGAAGAACATTAAAATGCTTACGGCAAACGACGCGGTTGCTTACGCAGTAAAACTCGCTAAAGTGCAAGTAGTAGCCGCTTATCCGATTACTCCCCAAACAGCCTGTGTAGAAAGGATTTCGGAATTCATTGAAAAGGGAGAACTTAAAGCCGAGTTTATATGCGTGGAAAGTGAACATAGTGCCTTGAGTGCACTAATTGGCGCTTCCTCATGCGGCGTGAGAACATTCACGGCCACAAGCAGTCAAGGATTGGCACTAATGCATGAAATGCTCCATTGGGCAGCTGGTACAAGGCTTCCAATAGTGATGTATGTGGTTAATCGTGCACTTTCCGCTCCTTGGAGCATATGGTGTGACCATCAAGATTCTCTTTCGCAAAGAGACACGGGATGGCTACAATTTTATGCTGAAAATAACCAAGAACTATTCGATACCGTACTAATGAGCTACAAAATATGCGAAGACGAAGAAATTCTTCTGCCAGCCATGATTTGCGCAGATGCCTTTATCCTTTCCCACGCAACCGCCCCTGTGAATATACCGTCCCAAAAAGACATAGATGAGTTTCTTCCTCCATACGATCTAAAATTAGCATTAGACGATATAGAAAATCCTGTCACTTACGTACCTACGTGTGCCCCTACAAGAGAGAATTCAGACTGGTACATGGAATATAAATATCTGCAGCAGGAAGCTATGCTAAAAGCCGCGAAAAAAATAAAGGAAGTATGTAGAGAATTCAACGAAAAATTCGGGAGATTTCACGGCGATCTATTAGAAAAATACAGGTGTGATGATGCTGAAGTGGTCATTCTCAGCATGGGATCCTTTGCAGCGCAAGCAAAAGATGTTGTCGATGATATGCGGAGAGAAGGCTTCAAGGTTGGAGCTGTAAAGATAAGAACCTTCAGGCCCTTCCCAGTAGATGATTTACGCCAGCTTGCAAAGAACGTTAAGGCCATGGCGATAGTTGATAGAGGCTTTTCATTCGGGCATTGTGGTCAACTATTTATGGAGGTTAAATCTGCCCTTTATAACCTACCTGATAGACCACTAGTAAAAGGTTATATAATGGGTCTCGGGGGGAGAGACATAAGATATTCTGACCAACGATATGTTATCGAGCAAACCTTTAAAGACCTTGAGAAAGGATTCGTTGAAAGAGAGATTGAATGGGTGAATTTGAGATTATAAGAGGTGAAAAAATGGATATCTTAGGTTTACCTGAAGAAGAATATCTTCATCCAGGATTTGGAAGTTGCCCAGGATGTGGAAGCTTCCTAGCTCTTAGACATACCCTAAAAGCATTAGGTAAGAAAGCAATTCTTGTGATACCTGCAGGGTGTACGGCGGCTACTACAGGGTTATTCCCAAAAACACCATTCAAAGTTCCAGTGTTCGAAACAGCATTTGAGACAACGGCGTCTCTAGCTTCCGGCGTGATTGCCGCCTTAAAAATGAAAGGTAAAGAGGACATAGTTGTTGTAGGCTGGGCTGGAGACGGAGGTACTTATGATATAGGTATACAGGCGCTTTCAGGCGCAGCTGAGAGAGGAGAAAATCTACTTTATATATGCTATGATAACGAGGCATATATGAACACGGGTATACAACGTTCAGGAGGAACTCCATTCGGAGCTAGAACGACTACAACTCCAATAATTGGAAAGCAACAACACAAGAAGGATATGCCCCTAATTATGGCTGCGCATAAAATTCCCTACGTAGCAACAGCTTGCGCTTCATACCCTCAAGATCTATTCAAAAAAGTTAGAAAAGCCAGAGAAATAAGAGGTACAAGGTATATCCATATATTGTGTCCATGTCCCCCAGGCTGGCGATTTGACATAAACAAAACAGTGGAAATAGGAAAACTTGCCGTCAAAACTGGCATATGGGCCCTCTACGAAATGGAAAATGGAAAATTTAAATTGACAGGAGCAAGCCGTGGATTAATAGATCCATCTAAGAGAACACCAGTAAAAGAATACACTAAACTTCAAGGAAGATTCAGTCACTTAACAGAAAAGCAAATCGAAATCCTACAAAAATGGATAGACGATCAATGGAAAACTTACCAACAATATATAAAATGAATAAAAAGCCTAAAAACAATTAATGAACACTTATGCTATCTACATGATACCTGATGTTTAAGAACGTCTTTAGAAATAAGCTACCTGAAGGGATCCAACAATCTTAGAGTACGCGAGGTTAAAGTATGAAGTGGCATACACTACAAGTAGAAGAAGTTCTACGTCTACTTCAAACCAGCCTTAAAGGGTTAAGCTCCGAAGAGGCGCAGAAAAGATTACAAAAATTTGGGCTAAACGAGTTAAAGAAGGAAAAGCGGAAATCTGCAGTTAGGCTTTTTCTGGAGCAGTTCGCGAACGTACTGATAATTATACTGTTAATTGCGACGGTCTTATCGATGGCTATAGGCGAAGTTTACGATGCAATAGTTATAATTGCTATAGTTATTGCATGTGCAGTTCTGGGATTTTTTGAGGAGCATCGTGCGGAAAAGGCATTAGAGGCATTAAAAAAGATGGCTGCTCCAACGGCAACAGTTCTGCGTGATGGAAGAGAGGTTCAAGTTCAAGCTCGAGAAGTTGTGCCTGGCGACATAATTCTACTTTACACAGGTGATAAAGTGCCTGCAGACGCTAGGCTTATAGAGGCCATAAACTTGAAGACTGACGAATCTCCGTTGACTGGTGAATCCACTCCCGTAAATAAGGATGTTGAACCGTTACCGGAGGACACTCCTGTTTCTGACAGGCGTAACATGGTCTTTGCCGGAACCGTCATAGTTTATGGGCGCGGCAGGGCCGTTGTTACCTCAACTGGCATGAATACCGAATTCGGAAAGATTGCCAAGATGGTTCAAGCCGTCGAGGAGGAAGAAACTCCACTTGAGAAAAGAATGGCTCATGTTGGAAAATGGCTTGGCATCTTATCAGTAGCTGTCTGCCTTTTTGTGGCTGTCTTTGGCATTATAAGAGGCCGTGGAATCCTAGACATGATTCTTTGGGGCGTAAGCCTAGCAGTAGCAGCTGTTCCAGAGGCTCTGCCAGCTGTTGTGACTGGTGCGCTTGCGGTAGGCATGTACAGAATGGCTAGAGAAAACGCCATAGTTAGAAGGCTTCCAGCCGTTGAAACCCTAGGGTGCACAAGCGTAATATGCTCAGACAAAACGGGAACCATGACGAAAGGCGAAATGACCGTAAAGGAAATATACGTAAACGGAAAAACCGTAAAAGTTACTGGTGTAGGCTACGAACCGAAAGGAGACTTTATTCTGGAAGGCAAGAAGCTTGAACCGGCGAAAGAAAAGGAAATTTACATGCTCTTAAAAGCCGCATCTTTGTGTAACGATGCTAAATTAGAGAAAGCCGGAGGAAGATGGACTATTAAGGGAGATCCAACCGAGGGGGCTTTGATCGTTGCAGCTGCTAAGGCTGGTTTGTTGAAGGAAGAAGTTGAAAAGGAAGAACCTAGAATAAATGAAATTCCCTTCTCTTCCGAAAGAAAACGTATGACGACAATCCATGAACTTCCAGATGGAAGTAAAATAGCCTACATGAAAGGCGCCCCTGAAATCGTGCTTGAGAAATGCACAAAAATTCAAATGAACGGGAAAGTACACAAACTAACCGACGAAATCCGTAAGCAGATATTAGCAGTAAACGAGGCTATGGCGGCTCGGGCGCTAAGAAACCTAGGTTTTGCATACAAGAAACTGCCGAAGTCTGTAACTTCGCTTAGCGAAGATGAAGAGCAAGACTTCGTATTCCTTGGAATTATGGGGATGATTGACCCTCCAAGAGAAGAAGTTAAAGAAGCAATTCGCATATGCAGAAAGGCCGGAATCAAAGTTGTCATGGTTACAGGCGACCATAAGCTAACAGCAGTAGCAGTAGCTAGGGAGCTTAATCTTATTGGAGAAAATGAAGATGCAGAAGCCAAAGTTTTAACGGGAGCAGAGCTGGACAAGCTTAGCGACGAAGAATTCGAGAGGATAGTTGAAGATGTTATAATTTATGCGAGAGTCTCACCGGAGCACAAGGTTAGAATAGTGAAGGCTCTGAAGGCGAAGGGCCGCATAGTCGCCATGACAGGCGACGGCGTAAACGATGCCCCAGCCCTAAAGATGGCTGACATAGGCGTAGCCATGGGAATAACAGGAACAGAAGTTACAAAAGAAGCATCAGACATGGTTTTAGCAGACGACAACTTCGCAACAATCGTCAGAGCAGTTAAAGAAGGACGAGAAATCTACGACAACATCAAAAAATACTTGACATATCTACTCCAATGTAACATTGCGGAAATATTAATTATGTTCATAGCCATGATGGCAATGCCTGACCCAATGTTCAAAGTCTCTGGATCACTAGTACCGCCGGCAATAGCCCTAACAACTATTCAAATTCTCTGGGTTAACTTGACGACGGATGGACTGCCAGCCATAGCACTAGGCGTGGACCCTGGCGATCCGGACTTAATGGAGAGAAAACCAAGAGACCCGAATGAGAGCGTATTTACGCGATCTGTAAAAGTGTATTTGACAGCTGTTCCGATATTGATAACAGTGCTTCTAGTAGGTAGCTACTTCTATTATAAGCCATGGATGAGTGTGGATCGCCTAATAGAAGCCCGTACGCAACTTTTCCTTACGATGGTTTTAATAGAACTAACTATTGCTCTAACATGCCGCTCGCTAAGGTATCCAGTTTTCAAGGTTGGAGTCTTCAAGAACAAGTTTCTATGGATTGCAATCATTTGCTCATTAGCCCTACAGTTTATAGTACTTTACATACCAGCAGCCCACAGCCTATTCGATGTGACATACCCAGGCATGATCGACTGGATCTTAGCGATTGCTTCCACTTTAATTGTGTTCCTTAGCATAGAAACTGGCAAATACATAGCCAACAAAAGAAGCCAGTTCAATAAACGGTAAACATATAAAACCAGAATTCTCTAATCTACAGGGGAGAATGTCAAAGAGAGAAGAGCTCTACTGGTTGCTGCGCTGGTTAGATAGGTACGCCGAAGGAGTAGGATTTAAAGTAACAGTTTTTTTACGTTGTACTTTTTGTAATTGTTACAATTTTACTTACTATCACAAAAATTGAACTAGTGGACGTCCCAAAAACCGCTTACCATATAAGTTTCACGTTTTTATAGCTTCGCTCTGGCTTTTAATAATAGGATGGATTTGGAGAAAGAAAATAGATAATTAACCCTAGGTTTAGCGTACTGTTTAATCAGGCTTTGAGGAGCCTACGTATAGCTTCTTCTATAAGCTTTTTCACGTCTCCTTCGGGTGCTATCCTCTTCAATGCCTCAAACGTTTCAAGGTCAAGCCTTATTGGTATTAGCTGCCACCTCAAAGGCT
>Ga0190363_1001130_pt1 | contig 15848 bp, 16 predicted proteins | sample 48721867_MG_FD_161272 | JGI IMG/M metagenome (GOLD analysis project Ga0190363, IMG submission 161272) | Hydrothermal vent microbial mat bacterial communities from Southern Trench, Guaymas Basin, Mexico - 4872-18-6-7_MG | ecosystem: Environmental > Aquatic > Marine > Hydrothermal vents >... | reverse complement strand
AGGAAAGATAATAATTTGAGAATAAAAGAGTAGAGATTAAGATTAATAGAGATTTTGTTTTTATCATGTTGCCTCCTCCTTCTTCTTCCTGTGTCCTCTAATCATAAATCTAAAAAACCCTATAAAGTATCTTATAAAACAAAAAGAAAAAGGGCAAGATTATTGTTTTGATGGAATTTGACGAAATTGGAACTGGAGAGTGGACAGATATCAACCTGTAAGTTTACAGATCAAGTATTACATTAAAAATTTTTACATTTAATAATTTTTTGGTAGAATAAGAGATTAAAAAGGAGGAGAGATGGTTAAAGAAGTGGAGCTGGTTATCCCTGGGGAGTTTAAAGATGAGCCTGTTTTTTACCATATTGTAAAAAACTTCTCTGTAGTTCCCAACATTGTGGAGGCTTCTTTCTCTACAGAGATGGGATGGGCGATTGTAAAATTTGAAGGAGAAGAAAAGGAGTTAGAAAGATTGTTTAATTTTTTAAAAGAGAAAGGTGTCGAGGTTAAATTTAGATAAAAATAAAGTTTTAAAGAATATAAATATTCTTCTTGTTAATCCCCGGATTCCTGAAAATATTGGATTGGTAGCCAGAGTTCTTAAGAATACAGGGATTTTCAATCTTAAACTAATTAATCCTCATTTTACCTCTAAATCTTTTGAGGTAGCAAAAAGAGCCTCTGACTTATTAAAAAAAGCAAAAATCTTTAATACATTTAAAGAAGCAATCGCCGATTTATTTTATGTTTTTGCCACCACCCGCAGACAGAGAGAGTACAAAACTATTTATAATTTTAATTTTATACTTCCTCAGTTAATTTCCTTAGCTACAAAGAAAAAAATTGGGATTGCTTTTGGACAGGAGGATTTCGGACTTTCTAAGGAAGACTTAGAGCTCTGTGAGTGTATCTTTTATATTCCTGCAAATCCTCAATTTTCCTCTTACAATTTAGCTATGAGCGTGGGGATTGTATGTTTTGAAATTTTTAATTTTTTAGAAAACCTTTATTCCTTTTCTTTCCTGAATTTAGCTTCAAAAAAAGACATAGAGGCATTTTTTAAATTTTTAGAGGAAAAATTAAATAAATTAAATTTTTCACAAGAGAAGGCAAAATCCTTAAAACTTTCTTTAGAAAGACTTTTCAGAAGAACTTTGCTTACAAAAAAAGAAGTTGAAATTCTTAAGATGATTTTTGTTAAAATTTAGAAAAGCTACATATACAGATGACAGTTTTGTATTAGTTGTTTAATTTGAAACAAAAGCAAAAATTCTAATGAAAGAGGAGAGATTTTTGATAAAATAAAATTGTGAATATCGAGTTCTTAAGAAAAAGAGCACAGGAGTTTTTTGAGGAAGCAGAAATATTGTTAAAGAAAGAAAGATATAATCTTTCTGCTTTTAATTTAGAACAGGCAATTCAGTTATGGATAAAATATTTAATTGGTAAAAGAATTGGAGATTGGCCTAAGACACATTATTTTTCTGATTTAGTCTCTCAGTTATCCCAAGCTTATGAAAAGGAGGAGTTTTTAAAATTTTTTGAAGATAACGAGTTGTTTTTTGATAGTTTAGAAGACGCTTATTTTACATCCCGCTATTTTCCTAAGGAATTTAGTAAGAATATGCTTTTAAAACTTTTTGAGCGTTCTAAAGAATTTTTAAAGTTGATTAAAGAAATAATTGGGGAAGATTTTTATGAAGAAAAGTCTGGTTGAAATTTCCTTAAAACTGCAGAAAGAGAAAAGAAAATACTTTGAAAATTACAAGATTTATTGCCAGAAAATTAAAGAAATAGCAGAATCTATTTTGGGAGAGGTTAAAGTTTTAGTATTTGGTTCAATTATTAAAAATGAATACCAGCCCACCAGTGATATTGATGTACTGATAGTTTCTGGAGGCTTGCCTTATAATTTTGATGAGAGAGCAAAAATTAGAACAAAGATTAAATCAGAAATTGATCCTTTTTCTCCTTTTCAAATTCATCTTTCTACACCTGAGGAATTTGATAATTGGTATAAGAATTTTTTAAAAGATGAATATCAAGAGATATTATAAAAAACAATAACTTACACATAAATTTGCGATCGTGAGCTTATTATGTAAGTTAATCAGATCAAAAAGTTATTGTCTAATCTAAAAATTTAAGTAAAATTATAGAATATGCGTAAGATTTTAATTGCTGGTAACTGGAAGATGTATAAAACTATAAATGAGGCAATCCAATTAGTTACGCAGATAAAACGAGAACTTCTTGATTTTGAAAAAGCAGATATTGTTATCTGTCCCCCTTTTACTGCTTTATCAGCTGTATATGAGGTAATAATGGAGACAAATATAAAACTGGGAGCGCAAGACGGCTTTTGGGAAAAAGAAGGTGCTTTCACAGGAGAGATATCTTTCTACCAGCTTCGTGATTGTGGATGTGAGTTTGTGATTGTTGGTCATTCAGAAAGAAGAAAATATTTTAAAGAAGATGATGAGATGCTTAATAAAAAAATTAAAGCAGCAATTGAGATGGGTCTTATTCCTATTTTTTGTGTGGGAGAGACTCTCAAACAACGAGAAGCAAACCAGACAATTGAGGTAGTTGAGGAACAATTAGAGAAAGGCTTGAAAGATTTAAGTGAGAAAGAAGCAAGTTCTTTAATCATTGCTTATGAACCAGTATGGGCAATTGGAACTGGAAAAGTGGCTTTTCCTCATCAGGCAGAAGAAGTGCAGAAATTTATAAGAGATTGGATAAGGAAAAAATTCTCTTCTTCTTTGGCAGATAATTTAAGAATCCTTTATGGAGGAAGTGTAAAGCCAGAAAATATAAAAGATTTAATTAAAGAAGAGGATATTGATGGAGCATTAGTAGGAGGAGCATCTCTAAAGGCGGATTCTTTTGTAAAAATAGTTAAAAATGCTGTGGAGGTAGCTGGTGTATAATTTATTAATTGTTTTACATATCCTGATAGCTATTCTTCTTTTGGGCATTATTCTTCTTCAGCGAGGAAGAAGTGGAGGATTAATTGAGGCATTGGGAGGGGTAGAATCAATATTTGGTACAAAAACCAGTTCTTTTTTGGTGAAAACTACTGTGACTTTAGCAATTCTTTTTTTCCTTACCTCTATTTCTTTAGCTATTCTCTCCAAGCAAAGACATAAGTCATTATTTGAAAAGATGCCCAAGATAGAAAAGCCTGCATCTGGATAACTTTATCTTCATGAGAATTTTTATAACTTTTTTCTTTTCTTTTTCTATTCTTTTATACTCCCAGCCTTTTAAAAAACCATTTACTGAGTATAAATTAGAATGTGGAGAATATGGAGGAAGATTAATTATTCCTATAACCACCGACCCAAAGTCTTTCAATCCTATTCTGGCAAAAGAGACCTCCACAACTCAGATTACCTCTCTTCTTTTTGAGGGTTTAACACGCATTAATCCTAAAACACAAAAGATAGAGCCCAATTTAGCTGAAAGCTGGCAAACAGAGGATGGTTTGGTGTGGATTTTTCATTTAAGGAAAGGAATAAGATGGTCGGATGGGAAGGAATTTAGCAGTGATGATGTGGTTTTCACATTTAATAATTTAATTTATAATCCCGATATTCCCACAAGTAGCAGAGATATATTCACTATTGAAGGAAAAAGAATTAAAGTAGAAAAGATTGACAAGTATACAGTAAAATTTATACTTCCTGCTCCTTTTGCTCCTTTCTTAAGAGCCTTAACTCAGGAGATTCTTCCCAAGCATAAATATTACTCTAAAGTTGTAAATAAAGAGTTTTCTTTCAGTATGGGACTGGATAGCAAACCTTCTGATATTGTTGGATGTGGTCCTTTTCGTTTAAAAAAATATCTTCCTGGGGAAAGAGTGATTTTGGAAAGAAATCCTTTTTATTGGAAGAAAGATAAATGTGGAAGACCTCTTCCTTACTTAGATGAGATTATTTTTGTGATTTTGCCCAATCAAGATACAATTCTTTTAAAATTTTTAGATAAAGAATTAGATTATATGTCTTTAAGGGTAGAAGATTTAGCAATTTTGGGAAGAAGACAGAAAAAGGATAATTTTACTATTTATAATGCAGGAGTAAGTTGGGGTTCTACATTTATTGTATTCAATCAAAATAAGGGAATTAATCCTTATACAAAAAAGCCTTTTGTTCCTTTATATAAACAGAACTGGTTCTGCAACAAAAAATTTAGACAGGCGATATCTTTTGCCATTAACAGGAAAAAAATTATTGATATTGTATTTTGTGGCTTAGCAAAAGAGCAATACTCACCTCTTTCTTCTGCTAACAAATTATACTATAATCCTAATGTGAAAAAATATCCTTACAATCCTCAAAAAGCAAAAAAAATTTTAGAAAGTTTAGGGTTTAAAGATAAGGATAATGACGGAATTTTAGAAGACCCATCAGGACATAAATTAGAAATTAATTTTTTTACTAATGCAGATAATAAAGAAAGAGTTACTATGGCTACTTTAATAAAGAAAGATTTAGAAAAAATCGGCATAAAAATAAACTTTTTGCCTTTAGATTTTAATAATCTTGTAACTAAACTCACCTCTACTTTTGACTGGGAGATGATTTTGATTGGTTTAACCGGAGGGATTGAGCCCTATTTTGGCAAAAATGTGTGGTCTTATAAAGGAATGCTTCATATGTGGAATCCTACAGGAAAGCCACAAGAGGAGTGGGAGAAAGAAGTTGAAGATATTTTTAATCAATCAGCAAAAGTATTGGATGAGAAAAAAAGAAAAAAATTATTTTTTCGCTGGCAGGAGATTGTGAGTGAAAATTTACCCATGATTTATCTGGTCAATCCTTATGTTCTTTATGCAGTAAGAGATAAATTTGGAAATCTGTATCCTACCAGTTTAGGAGGAGCCTTTGGAGAGATAGAATATATTTACATCAAAAAATGAGAAAGATTATTTTAAGAAGACTGCTTGTATCTGTTCCTCTTCTTTTGGGAATGACATTTATCACTTTTCTTTTTATCCAAATTGCTCCCGGAGATTTCTTAGATAATTTAAGGCTTAATCCCCAAATCTCTCCTCAAGTGATTGATCTTTATAAGAAAAAATTCCATCTTGGTAAACCTGTCATTATTCAATATTTTTACTGGCTTAAAAGTATATTAAAGTTAGAATGGGGCTATTCTTTTACTTATAAAACTTCTGTGATAAAAGTTATCTCTTCTCATGCAATTAATACTCTTATATTATCTCTTTCTACTATTGTTTTCACTTGGCTTTTTGTATTTCCCTTAGGAATTCTCTGTGTAAGATACCAAAAAAGTTTTATAGATAAATTCATCACCTTTTTCTCTTATATTTTTATATCTTCCCCCACATTTCTTTTAGCAATAATCTTACTGTATCTGGCTACTTTTGTAGAGTTTCTGCCTCTGGGAGGAATGCGTTCGCTAAATTTTGATGATTTAAGCAGATTAGGAAAGATTTTTGATATTTTAAAACACTTAATCGTTCCCACTTTAGTATTATCCTTAGGCTCAATTGCCTATTTGGTAAGGATATTAAGAGCTAATCTTTTTGAAATTTTATCTTCCCCTTTTATAAATTCTTTAAAAGCACGAGGTTTATCTAAAAGAAAGATTTTATTGCATGCTTTAAAAAATTCTTTAAATCCAATGATCACTATCTTTGGTTATCAAATTTCAGGACTTCTGAGCGGAGCAGCATTGACAGAGATTATCTGTGGTTGGCCGGGTTTGGGACAAGTTATACTTACAGCAGTCAGATCCCAGGATCTTTATTTAGTTATGGCTTCGGTATTTATTGGAGGATTACTTTTAATTTTAGGAAATTTAGTTGCCGATATTTTACTTGCCTGGGTAGATCCACGGATAAGATATGAGCGTTTTTAAAAAAATAATCAAGGATAAAGTTTCACTGATTAGTTTGGGGGTTTTAATTTTTCTTTATTTAGGAGCAATATTTGCTCCCTTTTTTTCTCCTTATCCTTATGATGAAGAAGATGTAGAATATATCTGGGCACCTCCTGCAAAGATTCACTTTTTTGACTTTAAAAGAAAGATATTTTTTAGACCTTTTGTGTATGCTTACAGATACAAAATTGATGAGTATTATCAGCGTCATTATTATGAGGATAAATCAAAAATATATCCAATTAAGTTTTTTGTGCGTGGATTTAAATATAAGATTTTAGGAATAATTCCCTGCGATTTGCATCTTTTTGGAGCAGATACCAAAATTTATCTTTTCGGTGCTGATGGAAAAGGAAGGGATTTATTCAGTCGCATTCTTTATGGAGCAAGAGTCTCTTTATCTATTGGAATAATTGCCAGCCTAATATCTTTTTCTCTTGGGCTTATTATTGGAGGAATTTCCGGTTATTTTGGAGGAAGAATAGATAATATCATTATGAGGATTGTGGAGATGTTTATGATGATTCCTTCTTTCTATCTTCTGCTTGCCTTAAGAGCTTCATTTCCTCCTGATTTAACTTCCACACAGATTTATTTTTTAATTGTTATCATTCTTTCTTTTATTGGATGGGCACAAATTGCACGTATAATAAGAGGAATGGCACTCTCTTTGCGGGAAAGAGATTATGTGTATGCCGCAAAAGCTTTGGGAGTAAGTGATTTTAAAATAATAATTTCCCATATCTTACCCCATACTTTCTCTTATGCTCTTGTAGCGATTGTTTTAAGTATTCCAGGATATATTTTGGCAGAAGCAGGTTTAAGTCTTTTAGGATTAGGCATTCAGGAACCTGAAGCCAGCTGGGGAAATCTTTTATCTTCTGCTTTAAGTATTGTAAAAATAAGAATTTATCCTTGGATAATAATTCCTGGTATTTTTATTCTTTTAGCTACAATTTCTTTTAATATTTTAGGGGAACGTTTAAGGGAAATTCTGACTTCTCGCCAATGAGAGAGATTTTAAAAGTAGAAAATTTAGAGGTTGAGTATAAAAATAAAGTTAAGGCTTTAAAAGGTGTTAGTTTCAAGGTATATGAGAGAGAGATTTTAGGAATTGTGGGAGAATCTGGTTGTGGAAAGTCTACTTTGGCTTTATCTTTGGGAAATCTTTTACCTTCCTCAGCTATAAGAAAGGGAAAAATTTTTTTTGAAGATAAGGATATATTTTCTTTAAAGGAAGAAGAGCTTGCTAAATTGCGAGGCAAAAAAATGAACTTTATTTTTCAGTCACCTTATGATTCTTTTGATCCTATAGAGACTATTGGTTCTCAATTTAGAGAATTTTTAAAAGAAAAGTTGAAAGAGAAAGAAAGAATAGAAAAAGTTATCCATGATTCTTTAGAAAAAGTAAGAATTGAAAATATCAAAGAAATATTAAAAAGTTATCCTCATCAGTTAAGTGGAGGAGAGCTTCAACGGATCAGCATTGCTTTTGCTATCTCAACCTCCCCTTCTCTTTTAATTGCTGATGAGCCAACAAGCAATTTAGATGTGACTGTGGAAAGTCAAATTGCCCATCTTTTTTTAGAATTAAGAAATCTTTTTGCATTAACGATTATTTTTATTACTCACAATTTAGAATTGGCAAAGGTAGTATGTGACCGTATTGCTGTAATTTATCAGGGAGAATTGGTAGAGATTAATACGCGGGAGGAGATCTTTAAAAATCCTAAAAATCCTTATACCAAGTTTTTGGTAAATTCTTTTAAGAGGTTAAGTGATGCTTCTTAAAACAGAAAATTTAAAGAAATATTTTTTAAAAAAAGAGATAGTAAAAGCAGTAGATGGGGTGGATTTATTTATAAAAAAGAATAGCATCGTGGCTTTGGTGGGAGAGTCTGGTTGTGGAAAGTCTACTTTGGCAAAATTGATTTTAGGATTTTACAGACCTACAGAGGGCAAAATCTTTTTTGGTAATATAGAGATTACTGATTTAAAAAATGAAAAAGTAATTCGCAACAATATCCAGATTGTTTTTCAAAATCCCTACAATAGCTTAGACCCTTATAAAACTATATTTACGAGCATGTGGGAAGCACGCAGTAAAGTGGAAAGGTTAAAAAAAGAGGAGGCAAAAAAGTTATTTAAAGAATATTTGGCAAAAGTAGGAATAAAAGAAGATATTCTTTTTCGTTTTCCTCGCCAGTTAAGTGGAGGACAAATCCAGAGAGTTTGTATATCGCGAGCGCTTTTAAGAAATCCACGCCTTTTAATCCTTGATGAGCCTACATCTTTTTTAGATGTTACCACTGCCTTAAAAATTTTAGATTTACTTAAAGAATTAAAAGAAAAATTTTCTTTAAGCTATCTTTTTATTTCTCACAGTTTAAAGTTAGTTAAAATGATCGCTGATTATGTATTTGTAATGTTTAAAGGAAAGATAGTTGAAGCTGGTTCTGTTCAGGAAATCTTTTTTAATCCTTTTCATCCTTATACCAAACTACTTCTTGAGGCAGCCAATTATAAATTAAAAAGAGTTATTTCTTCAAAAAAAGAGGAAGAAGAAGGCTGTGTATTTAAAGAGCGTTGCCCATTCAGAAAAGATGAATGCAGATTACCTCCCTTAAAGAAAGTAAACGATGAACATTTTTACTATTGCATTTTATAGCATAAATCAAAGAGTGAAAGATGAAATTTAATCTATCCAATTAAACTTAACCTCTGTATAGCCTCTTTTATAGATAAAAGAAAGACAGAAGCATTTACCATCTACAGGAGTGAAAACTAAAGGCCAGTTATAAGTCTCATAACTTCCTAAAACTTTTTCTCCTTTATCCCATATTTCCATTCCTAATACAAGCACTTCTTTAGATTCTTTCAGGTTATATTTAAACGTATAATTTTTTCTTCCAGGCTTAAAATGCCATTCAGCTATAACAAAAGGGTTTTTCATTTTATAATTTGGAAAAAGATCAGTCACTAAAACTCCTTTTAAATTTTTAAAAAGCTTCATATTTATGACTGGATCATTAATCTCTTTAAGAGAAGTAACTTGACCAACTATTTTTCCAGAATCTGGCAAAATTATTTCAGGTTTAAATCTTATACGCTCAAGAGCCAAAATACTTTCATCTAATAAAAGTGCTCCATAAAGCTCTTGAAATAAAAAATCTACATTTTGAGGGGGGATAAAATTTTGTATTTTTTCGTTTATTATTTCTATATTTTTTGCTTTTTTAAATTTCTCTTTTAAATATAAATAACAATACTTGTTTTCTTCTACAGCATATAACTTTTTAACCCCTAATCTTAAAATATATTCCGTCATTAATCCTAAACCTGCTCCTGCCTCCACTCCAATTTTTCCTTTTATAAAACTTAAATTCTTTCTTAAAAGTCTTTTTAATCTTTTTTCTCTTACTCTATCTTCATAAATACCTAAAAAAATTAAAAAGTTCTCAACTTCTATTTGAGTAGATTTAGAAAGACTATTTACTATCTCCAGCATAATTCCTAATTTAATTTTATTATCTTCCCATTCTCCTTAAAATATTCAATCAAAAGTTTATAAAATTTGTTCTTTGATAAAGTAAAAGAATCTCCAACAATTATAAGTTTTTTTCTTGCCCGAGTAAGACAAACATTTAAACGCCTCAAATCCTCTAAGAAACCTATCTCTCCTTTTTTATTTGAACGCACAAATGATACAATTATTATCTCTTTTTCTCTTCCTTGAAAACCATCCACAGTCTTTATCTCCAAATCTTTAATCTCAAGATATCTTTTAAGGATATCACACTGATCATCATAAGGAGTAATTATTCCTATATCTTTTGTGTTCACACCTATCTGAACCAAAGCATTTAAAATTTCTTTTACAAGTTTTGCTTCACCTGGATTTTGCCAAGAGCTTGAATCTTTTTTTCTCTTTTCAGGGTATTTGCCTTTTGTATCTATAAAAACACATACATTTTCTGGTTTGCAAATTTCTCTAAATTGAGGTTCCATTTGGAATAATCTGTTAAGTTTAAGGTTAAGGTCTGCAATTGTATGATGAGCTACTGAATGATGAGAGATTAAAGCTTTATTGTAAAAATATTTATTAGAAAATCCCATAATCTTTTCATGCATACGATACTGTAACTTTAAAAGTGCTTTAATCTCTTTGCCATAAAGTTTAAGAAACCTTTCAAAGAGTGTAAACTCAAGGGCTTTAGCTTTTCCAGAAACTACTGTGGGAGGAAGTTGTTTATGGTCACCTGCCATAACTATCTTTTTTCCTTTGATAATAGGTATTATACAAGATGGTTCAGTTGCTTGGGTTGCTTCATCAATACACACCAAATCAAATTCTTTGTTTTCTAATATTTCAGAACCTGCAGTTGAATTCGTTGTGCATAAAACATCTGCATCTTTTAGTACTCTGGTGATTATCTCTTCTTCAATCTTTTTTGCTTCCTGAAACAGATCATTTATCTTAAACTGGACTAATAACCAATCTGCCATCTTCTTCATTAACTTTGCAGAAACTCCACGAGCTCCTTTTTTAAATCTTGCTAACTTAATTATCTCTTCATCTGATAAACCTCTTCTGTATTGAGGAAGAGGTTTTAAAAAATTTTCTTGTTGATTACGCAGTCTTTCTATTTCTTTCCAGATTCTTTCTACTTTTTTATAAGACTCAGAATTTCTCACAACATAATCTAAACTGCATTTCAAAACAGAAGGAATAATCCTTACAGGATTTCCTATCCTTACGACCTTTACATTATATTTAGTGAGTGCCTCAACTAAATTATCTACTGCAATGTTGGAGTCTGCACAACATAAAACTCTTTTCCCTCTTTTTATCTCTTGAAGTATAATCTCTACAAGGGTTGTGGTTTTACCTGTTCCTGGAGGACCATGTATTAAAAAAATATCTTTTGCTTTTAAGGCTTTTTCAACTGCCTCTTTTTGTGAAGAATTTAGCTCTTTATTTACAAAATCAATCTTTCCTTGGAAAGACAAGAACTCAGGCTTTCTTTTTCCAAGGATTATTTCTAAAATCTGATGACAATCTTTTAATTTATCAAGTGCTTCTTCCATTCTTTGAAAAGTTACATCATTTGCGTATAAGTCTATCCTTAAATTCTTACCATACACAAATCTTGGAGGTTTTTCAGAAAATGCTACAGTAATAGATGAAAGTCTTTTCTCATAAACTATTCCCTGAGGATTAAAAGTTTCAGGTTGACCTTTACTTATAAGCACTATATCGCCTGGATTTATTTGCGTCTCAAAAGGAGTTTTTCTTGTAAATTTAACTAAATAATAACCACCTAAAGCTTTTCCTTGATCCTTGCCTTTTAAATTTAAAATTGCTCTTCCTAATTTTTCTCTGAGTCTTCCAGAAAGCTTTTTTATCTCCTCCTTATATACACGTATCTGCTCTTCTCTCTCAAAATCTATTAACTGCCTAAAATATTCTTTGTATTGCTTATAATTAGAAAAAGAGATATTCATTTTTATGATTTTATGAAATTTCAGGACACTGGAATATTGTCATCTGAAAAAGAATATTAGCAAAAAAACTAAAATCCCTAAAAATATTATATCAAGATATAAACAAAATAATGGCTAAGATTTTAAAAGTATCAGTAAGAAGTTTAGTAAATGGAGGAGAAAAGAAAAAACGAAGTCTAAGAGAATTGAGGGGTATTTAATTTTGGGGATGTATTTGGTGGCTGGGGTATGGTTGGGATATTCTATTGGGAGAGAAAGACTTGTTAGAAAGCCCAATACTGTGGTTGTGGATACCTGCCTGCCGGCAGGCAGGTTGTGAAAGAAGGGGATGAAATTTTGATTTATGAGCATTATTCAGGAGAGTTAATTTTTGGGTATAACAAGAATAAGGAAGTGGATAAAGAAGCATATAGGGAGTTTGAGGAGGTGTGGGAGGAAACGAGAGAAGTAGTTATATTTGCTGTTTTTATTTAGTTAGATCTCAGCTCCTTAATGTCTGGTATTGAAAAAACTTTAAGTTAGTATTTTTTCTGTTTTTCTACTTGCCTCCGAAGATATAACATTTTTACAGAAAGAGCTGCTTCTGTGGAATTATAAGGTGGACTTTTAAGAACTACCTCCTTTTGGAAAGGATGAAAATTATCGCCACAAACTTTAATTTTTATTTTATATTCTTTTACGAAATTATCCCTATTATCTGGAGGCCTTATCTTTAACCATACGCGTGGTCTCTCAGGGTTTTCTGAAAGAAGTTCTAAATACCATCTTCTCTTTCTAAAACGAGCAATTGTGACTAAAAAACTTGTTTGTGGTGGAATGTTTATTCTCATGGGTTTTTCTCCATAAGGTTGGAAGTCCCATAACAGAGGTTCATCTTCTATTTCTGCAAATTCAGAAGAATTTTTTATAAATGGGCATTTGTTGCCGAATTCTTCCTGACAGCCTTCATCAGAAAAAGAACACTCTTCTATATCCTCTGGCTTAAAATCTTCAAGTGAAATCTGAACTATACAATTTATAGCGGGAGTATTACCTATATTCTTTACACGAATTCTATAATTAATATCACCATTTTCATATTTAAGAGCTAAAATTTTGTTTTCCTGCCAACTTTCTATTTCAAGATAAGGACACCACAAAATTTTTTTCAGTTTTTCAACAATTAAAACTCCTGTTAAACCTCCAATGAATGAAACAAGAGCTAAAACATGTTCGCCTGAGTTTGTATGCGCTATTTTTTTATATACTAATAAAAAAATTGCTATAAAACCTCCTCCATATATTAAAATTTGGAATATTCTTTCTTTCAATAACTTTTTTGGCATCATTAGATTATTATTCTGTTTTATTTAAGAAGTTTATCTCTCGCAAATCGAAATATTTAATCAAATCTTTTCACAGAGACAACCAACTATTTCTCTGCTGTTTTCCTTTCATCTTGGGATTATGTAAAGTAGTCTTTTATTTACATGTTTCGTAAATTACCTCAATTTTACCCAAAATCTTCCATCTTATTTTAATAAACATGTCTTTCCACATAGTGCCCTTAGGGAATTTATATCTTTGAACACCGTAAATGTTACAAAGCTCTTTTATTTTATCTCTGTTTTTAAATTGATAAATATTCTCCGCAATCAACTTTATGCTATCTTCTCTAATTGAATTCTTAATTTGTTAAAATAATTACCAGAAACATTTACTTGCTCTGCCATAATCTTTTAATTCTTTCTTTTTGAATTTTCTCCCATAACTCCTCCAGATCCCTTTCTTTATAAAAATCTTCCACTCCTTTAGCATATATCATAATATGGGGCGTGATAAATCCCCACTTTTTTTCTCTAAGCATATTTTTCAGGACTTGAAACCATTTAGGTAAATCTTTATCCATAGTATCCAAACTCAACGTTAATGGTTCGTCTATCCAATACCAATATTTTCCACAAATAACTTTTTCAATAAATTTATTAATATCTTCATTCTCCTTTATTTCCGTTACAAAAATTATCTTTTTCTCTTTAACTTTCAATGTATTTTTCAGAAACAACATTAAATGTCTATCGTTCATATTGGTACCTATCACTATTATGTAATCACTTTCAACTATATCTTTACTAAAACGAAGCATATAGCAAGCGAATGGATTGTCATCAAATGCCTTAAATTTATTTATCCCAGTAATTAACCAAGTATTATAATGTACATCTCCTATGTACCCAATATTCGTATATTTTATCCTACTATAAAATTGTTCTTCTTCAGAATCACCAAAAATATTTTTAAAAACCCCTTCCATCCTCAATTCACATGCTTTAAGATAGTTATTTTCGAATCCCATAGAACCTTGATAGGGAACGAATCCTATATGTCCGTGTATAAATGCAATTATATTTTTAGCATTTAAAAAGCTTTTCTCATCAAAAACTCTATTATATCCATAATGTGGCTTAAAACCCATAGAAAAATTTGATAAAAAGTTCTCTATTAAAGCTTCGTATAACAAAGGATCATAATTCAGTGTATAGATATTAACTTCACCACTTATCCTATTATAAAAATCTCTAACCAATTTTATCTCATTTTTAGTTTTAGACGAGTTCCACAATTTTAAAATACCTCTTGTCAAAACTTCTCTACACAAATATGAAAAATACTTATAACTTTCTTTATCTATCTCTTTCCAAACTTTATCAATCAATAACTCATTTTTTTTGAAAAAGTTAATTAAAATGTTTTCTTCTTGGAACTGATCTGTTAGATAAGAAGAAATTTTATCTATTAGATAAATAATCCTTTCAAAATTTGCTCCCCTTTTTTGATTAGATATAACCTGTTTTGTGTTCTTTACTATAGCCACAGCAGTGTTTGAATCAAAAGAGAGATTTCTTTTATAATAATTTTTATAATATGATTCAAAAGAGTCTAAAACTTCTTTCCAAATGTTTATATCCTCTAAACATCTAGAAAGATAGGAAGTGGATAAAACAGTATGATTATTCATGCGAATAAATGGGATAGACGAACCAGCTCCTAAAATAAATGTAAATTTCATTGTGCTACCTAAATTTTAGCATCAAATTTAAAAGTAACTTAATTATAAATAGATACTTTCTTTTTTGTTGTAAGTTCTCCATAATTCTATTTTCTTCTAGTAAGTAAGCATCAAAAAATTTTTTACCGTTTCATATACCTATTGGTGTGATTGATTTAATAAACCATTATTTAGGAATTTAGCAAAAACTCTCATCAAAATTAATAACTTCTTCTTTCATGCCTAACAACCTTTTAAATACTTTTCAAATTTACCTTTATATTCCGGTTTCACTCCTGTAATCTTCTCTACTGCATTACATACATTTTCGCGCTCATCTACAACTTCAATTATGGGTTTGTTTTTTCGTGAAGCTATAGCAGATTTAAAAAGCCATCTTAAGTAATAGTCAGAGGGAGCAAAAGAGACACCAATTATTACAATTTTGTCTACCTCTGAAAGCTTTTTTCTTGCTATAGTCCAAATAAGAGCTAATTTAGGCCATTTCTCAAAAGCTTTCTGCATAACAGGAGGAACTATTACCACTTCCAATTTGCTACCACATGAAGCACAATATAGTAAATTTCCAATATTTTTATAGCTACCACCAAAAAATTTATCATACTTTTCTTTGTTTAATGCTAATGGATAAATATCACTATGATAGGGGCATAATTTATTTGGACAATAAAGCCAATCTATACTTCCATGTAGCTTTAAAAACACTCCTTTATCTACTTCTTCACAGAATGGTTTTTCTAAATCCGGCCAAAGAATCTTTTCCCAAAGTCTTTCAAGAAAAGGATGAAAAGAATATCCCTTTTGGTTACAACTGACCTCTGGCAGTAGACTTTCAATTATTAAATCATAATTAATAGTGATTACAGAATTAACATTCCTAAAAAAGTCAATAAGTTTCTTTTTTGATATTTTGTCATTATATTTATATACAGGTTTCCCTAATCTTTTAATCTTTTTTGTATCTTTATCTTCAGTAACAATACCTTGATCGTCTACATTTTGAGGAGAAAGTTTGGTTAGTATATATTGATATATTTCATTTTTTGCTTTCAAAATTGATGCATCAATATCTTCTCCAAATCTACCAAAGTTATCCAAACGTAAATATAAATATGTAATCATTTCTTCTAAATTCAATAAGTTTTCTCCTTTCCTTTTTTGCTTCCTTTTTATTTGTTTCATCTTTATAGAAAAATACTTCTTAATAAATTCTTTAATATTTTTATGTTTTTTCTTAATTTCTTTCATATTAAAAAATTCTCCCATTGTAGGTAAATCTGCTACTGCTTTTGAGAAGCCTGCTCCTAAAAAATAGACTGTTTTGGAAGGGGTATTCAAAATATACTCCTTTTTGAAAGACTATTATATCAAATCATCGTTA
>Ga0190363_1001129_pt1 | contig 15878 bp, 11 predicted proteins | sample 48721867_MG_FD_161272 | JGI IMG/M metagenome (GOLD analysis project Ga0190363, IMG submission 161272) | Hydrothermal vent microbial mat bacterial communities from Southern Trench, Guaymas Basin, Mexico - 4872-18-6-7_MG | ecosystem: Environmental > Aquatic > Marine > Hydrothermal vents >... | reverse complement strand
GATGGTGAGATCGAGATCGGCTCAAACACAGTGCCCATGGTTAAGGTATCGGGGGATATCTTCGAAACGGCAGCTCCCATCCCTCCCCAGCGAAAGGGCGCGAGGTTTCTCTATTGTATCTTCGCCACGGATGATGACCACGATATGGGGAACGAGGAGGATAGATCCCTGGGCGGAAGCAATCTGAGGCATGTCGAGGTTGTGTCCGGCGCGGATGAGATATACGTCTATCCTAATCCCCTCTCCGAAGTCCTCAACCTTCACTACATCCTACCTGATGAGGCCCGGCTCGATGTGACGGCCTTCGACGTATCGGGGAACCCTGTTTGCAAGCTCAAGCGGATTGCACGAGGGGGTGAAGGTAGCATAAGTTGGAGGATCGATTTGCCCTCAGGGGTATACATATATCGTCTGAAGATATGCTATCCCAATCTGGGAGGACAAAACGAGGAGATTTTCAGGGGAAAATTCGCTGTAGTGAGGTGAAAGATGAAAACGATAAGGGTGGCTCACAGGGGAGCCTCGGCCTATGCCCCCGAAAACACGATGACGGCCTTCAGAAAGGCGATCGAGATCGGGGTCGACTGCATTGAGCTCGACGTTCATATCTGCAAATCGGGCGAGATAATCGTCATGCACGATTCAACGCTCGATCGAACGACGGATCTTTCGGGCAAGATCTCCGAGGTCCCACTTGAGGAGATAAAACGGGCGGACGCCGGGGCGTGGTTCGGGGAGGAGCTCAGGGGTGAGCCGGTGCCAACCCTGGAGGAGGCCCTGAATTTCATCGGTGAAAGGGCGATCACGGTTGTGGAGATCAAGGATGAGTGGATCGCCGCTCAGGTTTTGGAAACGATCAGGAGGGCAAATGCGACGGAGAGGGTTGTGGTCATCTCATTCCATCCAAGGGTCTTGGACGAGATAAGAAGGATAGGAAGCTCAATCCCGACGGGATTGTTAATCGGCGAAAGCCCGGAAGACGAGATCCCGCAGGCGATGAGGTTCATCAGGATGGCTGCCGAGGTGGGGGCGGGGATGATCTCGTTAAACCATAATCTGGTTCGTCCGCGACTTGCCTATGAGATAAGAAGAAGGGGATTTGGGCTGTGGGCCTGGACTGTAGATGAAATCGATAGAATGAGGGAGCTGATCCGAATGGGGGTTGTGGGCATAACAAGCAACAAACCGGATCTGTTAAATCAGATCTGATGAAGTCTCTCTGGAGATCACCCTATAGAGCGAATCCGCCTTCGCCTTGCTCACATTTCCCGCTGGCACTTCCAGAACCTCGACGATCAGTATGCCCTTGGAGCCGAGGTTCACCTCTATCCTATCGCCCGGCTGTACCTTCCTGCTGGCCTTGGCGGTCTGACCGTTAACCAGCACCGCACCCCGGTCGCATATCTCATTTGCCAGGGTGCGGCGCTTTATGATCCTGCTCACCTGAAGGAACTTATCCAGCCTCATGACATTCCGGCGTAACTACGATACGCCCTTCGGAGGGAATGGGAACGGGGATGAACGACGGCATCTCCTCTGCCTTTTCCCCCTCGGGTTTTTCCCTCAAGGCGATCCTGAAAACCTCCTCAACGGTCTCAACCGGATGGAAGTTGAGCGAATCACGGATATCCTTGGGAATCTCAACGAGATCCTTCTCGTTATCCTTGGGGATGATGATATTCTTTATGTTGGATCTGTGGGCCGCCAGCACCTTCTCCTTGAGACCGCCTATCGGCAGGACCTTGCCGCGCAGCGTGATCTCCCCGGTCATGGCGACGTCCTTTCTAACCGGGCGGGAGGTCAATGCGGATGCTATCGCCGTGGCGATCGTTATACCGGCAGATGGCCCTTCCTTTGGCACGGCCCCCTCTGGCACGTGTATGTGTATATCTATCTTCTTGAAGTCCAGATCCTGCGACACGCCGATCTCGCTCGCTTTGGATCGGATATAGCTCAGGGCGGTCTGCGCCGACTCCTGCATCACATCCCCCAATCGACCGGTCAAGACCAGCTTCCCGTCCCCTTTCATGGTGGTGGCCTCAACGGCTATTATATCGCCTCCGGCCTGTGTGTAGACCAGGCCGGTTGCCACCCCGATCTCATCCTTCTCGTTTGCGGTGTTATAGGTGAACTTCGGTACGCCCAGATACTTGTTGATGTTCCTGGCGGTAACCCGAACGGGGCCCTTGAGTCCCTTTCGCTCCACCACCTTTTTCGCCACCTTACGACAGATGGAGGTGATCTCCCTTTCCAGGTTTCGCACTCCGGCCTCCCGCGTATAGCTTCTGATGATCTCATATATGGCCGAGTCGGAGATCCTGAGTTTATCCTTATCCAGCCCATGAGCCTTCAGCTGTTTCGGAATGAGGAAGTATTTGGCGATCTTGTGCTTCTCGTATTCTGTGTATCCGGGCAGGTGTATTATCTCCATCCTATCGCGAAGCGGTTCCGGTATGGCTTCGAGGTAATTGGCGGTTGTGATGAACATCACGTCCGACAGATCAAAGGCGACGTCCAGGTAATGATCTCTGAACGTGCTGTTCTGCTCCGGGTCGAGCACCTCAAGCAGTGCGGCGGTCGGATCACCGCGGAAATCGGTGCCTATCTTATCGACCTCATCCATCAGGAAAAGCGGGTTTTTGGATTTGGCGTCTCGGATGCCCTGTATAATCCTTCCCGGAAGAGCGCCGACGTATGTCCGGCGATGACCCCGTATCTCGGCCTCATCCCGAACGCCCCCCAGCGACATCCTCACGAAGTTCCTCCCCGTTGCCCTAGCTATCGATTTGGCGAGCGATGTCTTACCCACCCCTGGCGGGCCGACGAAGCAGAGTATAGGGCCTTTCAGCTTCTTGACGAGCTTCAATACGGCGAGATACTCCAAAATCCTCTCCTTGACCTTCTCCAGTCCATAGTGATCCTCGTCCAGTATTCTGGCGGCCTCGTTTATGTCTATCTTGGTTTCGGTGTAGACGGACCATGGCAGCGAGATAAGCCAATCGATATAATTCCGTATCACCGCCACCTCGGCGGACATGGGAGGTATCTGCTCCAACCTCTCCAGTTCCTTCAGCGCCTTCTCCTCCGCCTCGGGGGTCATCTTGGCCTCTTTGATCTTCCGCCGCAGCTCCTCGATCTCGCTCTCCTCGCCTCCCCCTAGCTCCTTCTTGATCGCCTTAAGCTGTTCGGTGAGGTAGTATTCACGCTGGTTTTTCTCCACCTGTTTGCGGACGTTGTTACGGATCTTCTCCTCGAGCTCCAGGATCTCCATCTCCGTCTCCAGCAACACGAGCAGGGTTTGTAACCTCTCCTTCGGCGGTATTGTCTCCAGGATCTTCTTGAGCCCGTCCGGTTTTATGGCCGTGTACGCGGCGATCGAATCGGCGAGTCTGCCGGGGTGTTGTTCTTTGCTCACCAGCATCAGGATCTCAGCCGGCACACGTTTGCTCTTCTTGACGTATCTCTCGAAGAGGGATATCGCCTCCTTCATCAGGGCAATCGTGACGTTATCCCTCTCAGCCGATTCCTCGATGGGCGTAACCTTAGCCCTATAAAGCTCCCTAGTCGGTATGATCTCTTTAATGGCGGCGCGCGAGATACCCTCGACCATTATCCTGATCGTGCCGTCGTCGGGATCATAGGATTCCAGTATCCTCGCTATCGTGCCGACGGAGATGAAATCATCCGGTGAGGGGTCCTCCTTGTTCTCCTTTTGAGGCAACAGGAGGATCTGTTCCTCGTGGAGCAGGGCGAACTTAACGGCGTTGACATCCCTGGCTCTGACGGGAACCAGGGGGATGCGCATGCGAGGGAATATAACCTTATCCCTCAATGCTAAGATCGGCAGGGTTATGTATACGTTCCTCCTTCTGGAGGTGGGTTTCTTCTCCTTTTTCGCCATCATCTCTATCGCCACCCCTTTAAGCTGGCATCGCTTTTTCTTCCTCGTGATCGTAGATGAAGATCGGATCTTCGCCTTTAACTATGACGTCGGAGGTTATGACGCACTCCCTAACCCCCTCAAGTGAGGGGAGCTTATACATCACATCGAGCAATGCGTTTTCGAGGATCGACTTCAATCCTCTCGCCCCTGAACCCCTTCGCATCGCCTCTCTCGCTATGGCGCGAAGGGCATCATCCCTGATATGGAGCCTCACATCCTCGAACTCAAAGAACTTTGAAAACTGTTTGACCAGGGAGTTTTTCGGCTCGACGAGGATTTTGACCAGCGCTTCCTCATCGAGGTCATCCAGGGTGGCTATCACGGGGAATCTCCCGACGAATTCGGGGATGAATCCATATTTCATCAGATCCTGAGGCTGGACGTAGGAGAGGATCTCGCCTATGTTTTTCTTCCTGTTCACCTCGATATCGGCATGGAAACCTATGGTCTTACGGCCGATCCTCTGTTCTATGATCTTATCCAAACCGTTAAAGGCTCCGCCTGCGATGAAGAGTATCTTCGACGTATCCAGTTGTATAAACTCCTGCTGGGGGTGTTTTCTGCCACCCTGCGGGGGAACGTTCGCCACCGTTCCCTCCAGGATCTTCAGGAGCGCCTGCTGGACGCCCTCTCCGGAGACATCCCTCGTGATGGAAGGGCTGTCCGATTTGCGAGCGATTTTGTCTATCTCATCAACGTAGATTATCCCCCTTTCAGCCTCGGCCCGGTTGAAATCGGCTGCCTGCAACAGGCGGAGCAGGATGTTCTCCACGTCCTCCCCGACATAACCTGCCTCCGTCAGCGGGGTTGCATCGGCTATGGCGAAGGGAACCTTCAGCATTCTCGCCAGCGTCTGAGCGAGCAGGGTTTTGCCGGTGCCGGTCGGGCCGATCAACATTATGTTGCTCTTTTCAAGCTCGACCTCATCATCGAGCTTATCCTCCGACATGATGCGCCTGTAATGCTTGTAGACCGCCACCGCCAGAGTCTTTTTAGCCCTCTCCTGACCTATGACGTACTGGTCGAGGAACTCCTTGATCTCCTCGGGGGTGGGCAGATCGAAACTTTCGCCCTCTATATCCTCGTCGAACTCCTCGTCCCCCAGCGATTCGGCCAGGATCTCGTTACAGAGTTCGACGCACTCATCACATATAAACACACCGGGGCCCTGAATGAGCTTTCGGACCTCGTTCTTGGTTTTTCCACAGAACGAGCACCTGAGCTCCTCGTAGTTCATGATATCACCCTCCTAACTTAAGTGCTCTCCTCCGACTCAACTCGAACGTCGAGTCTGGAGCTGACCACGTGATCGATGATCCCGTACTCCTTCGCCTGTTCGGCCGTCATGTAGAAATCCCTTTCCACGTCAGCCTCTATCTTCTCCAGAGGCTGGCCGGTGTGTTTGGAAAGGATGTTGTTTATCTCCTTTTTGACCCTGAGTATCTCCCGAGCGTGTATGCTTATGTCGGTTGCCGGTCCCTGAACGCCGCCGGCCGGTTGATGTATCAGGATGGTGGAATGGGGTAAAGCGAACCTTTTGCCGGGCGTCCCGGCAGCCAGAAGCAAAGCGCCCATGCTGAACGCCTGGCCTATACACCACGTGCAGACATCGGGCTTTATGAACTGCATCGTGTCGTATATCGCCAGCCCCGCGTTGACCGCCCCGCCCAGCGTGTTTATGTATAGCGTTATGTCGGCGTCGGGATCCTCCATCTCCAAGAACAGCATCTGGGCGATCACCGAGGTCGCCATCTGGTCATCTATGGGCGCGCTTATGATGATTATCCGGTCCTTGAGAAGCCTGGAATATATATCGTAGGACCGTTCCCCTCTGCTCGTCTGCTCTATAACTATAGGCACGAGATTCATGAGCTTTTAACACACCTCTATCTTTGATATCTTTTTCGGTTTCTAAGCCGATATGCTTAACTCAAACTATGGCGTAGCTCTCCTCCGATGCGTTCTTGATCAGAAAGTCACACACCTTGGAAGCTAAGATGTCATCCTTAACCCCTTCGAATCTGTTGGCATCCTTGATCTGGGATATGTACCTTTCGGGATTGATGTTCCGCCTCAACGCCTCCAGCCTTAGAACCTGCTCCGCCTCCTCGTCGGAGACCGTTAGGTTCTCCCTTCTGGCGATCTCCTCAAAGATCCAGGCCTTTTTTATCTCAAAGATAAGCTGCTGACGGAGCTGGTTGATATAATCCTCCGCCTGATCGGGATTTCGGAGCCTTTCCCTGTCCTCCGCCGTTCCAACCCTGCCCGTGCGGATGTTCCTGATGATTTCGGATAGCCTCTTCTCGATGACGGACTCGGGTATGGCCACATCGGTTTTTTCGACGATCTGCCTGGTCACCTCGTTGTAAAGCCGCGCTGTGATCTGCGCCTTTTCCTCCTCGACCATTCTGTTCCAAATCGTCGATCTCATCTGTTCCAGGCTTTCGAAGTTCATCTCTTTGGCGAACTCATCGTCCAAATCGGGGAGTTTTCTATCGAGTATCTCCTTGAGGGTGATCTCGAAAGAGGCGTTTTGACCGGCCAGCACCGGTTCAGGATGATCCTGGGGAAAGCTCGCTTCAACCTTACGGGTCTCTCCGGGGTTCATCCCGACCACCTTCTCCTCCACCTCCTTTGGAAGGTGGCCCTGACCGATCTGGAATATCAAATCCTTCTCCTCGGCGTCGAGTATCCCCTTCTCCGGAACGGAGACTTTGAGATCGACCTTGACGAAATCGCCCTGGCGAGCAGATCTTTTCTCCTCGATCGGTATGTACTCCGCCCGACCCTCGCGCAGGGACTCTATGTATCTATCCACCTCTTCTCTGGGAACATCCGGACGCCATTTCTTTATGTGGATCTGATCGTATGGCGGGAGCTCGATATCCGGTTTAACCTCCACTTCGACTTCCACCACCCAGGGCTGATCGCCCCTGAGCGGCAGATCGGAGAGTTCCGTTTTCACCTCCGGCTGCGAAAGCGGGGTTATACCCTTTTCCTTGAAGATATTCTCCAGCTCCGATGAGAGGATATCCGATAAGATGCTGTTCTTGATGTGATCTTCGAATCTGAGGAACAGGATATCCTTCGGGACTTTTCCCTTTCTGAAGCCCGGGACGGAAACCTCCCGTCTCAGCTCCCTGTATACGGTTTCGAGTTCCTCGTTCAATCTTTCCCGGGGCAGCTCAATGCGTAACCTTTTCCTTGTCGGACTTAACGTTTCAACATCTACTTTCAAACAAGCTCCTCCCGCTAGCTAAAAGTTTTCCTTCAAGGGGGTAAGGATCAAACGGAATGGTGGGCGAGGAGGGACTTGAACCCTCACGGGCTTCAAGCCCAGTAGATCCTAAGTCTACCTTGTCTCCCACTTCCAACACTCGCCCGAAATAAAAAATGGTGCGCCGTGAAGGAATCGAACCTTCAACCCCCTGATTAAGAGTCAGGTGCTCTGCCAGTTGAGCTAACGGCGCACGCAAAGGAAAATCCATGATTTTCATTTTTTAGCGCACCCGGGAGGACTCGAACCCCCAACCAATGGATCCGAAGTCCATTGCTCTGTCCAATTGAGCTACGGGTGCGACAAGATAAATGGGGTGAGTGGCGGGATTTGAACCCGCGGCCACTTGATCCACAGTCAAGTGCTCTAACCACCTGAGCTACACTCACCATCCTCCTGGCGCGCCCGGCAGGACTCGAACCTGCGACCTGCTGATTAGAAGTCAGCTGCTCTATCCAGCTGAGCTACGGACGCCCAACCCATCTTGGTCGGGGCGAGAGGATTTGAACCTCCGACCACCTGCTCCCAAGGCAGGTGCGCTTGCCTGTCTGCGCCACGCCCCGCCTCAAGTGCGCATAAATGATAACATATCAAATTTGATTTTGCAAGATCCCGGCCGGTTAAAAACGGGTGATAAAGGAGATCCTATGCGAATCCCCGAACCGCCTATCCGGTATATAGGCGTAGTCGAACTGAAAATTCACGTTCTCAAGAGGCTGCGTCCCATATGCCTTCAATCCCACGCCCGCCGTCAACCCGCTTGACGGATTTTCAGCCGCCGAATCAAATCCGAGGTTGTAGCCCACCCTCAACGCCAAAACCTGATGTATCCATCGCTCCAACCCCACCCTTACGCTCGGATCGCCATAAAAGGGCATATTGGCCTCAGCCGACAGGTTGAGCTTCCCATCATCCAACGATATCGCCCCGCCCGCTCGCAGAGAGGTGGGCAGTTTCTTCTCGCTTTCAAGCTCCCCATCCGTCCAACCCAGGTTCTGCAGGGCAGCTCCGGCCCTTATCCTGCCGCCTAAAAGCCTGATCATTCCACCCAGATCGACCGCCAAGCCGTTCACCTCATCCTGGTCGTAATTCTGATAGATGTATTTGACCGTTCCTCCCACCGATATCCATTTCATCAGCTCATACCCTCCGGAGAGTCCCACCGCCATACCGCCCGAATAGAACCTCTCCTCGGGTTCCTCAGAAGGCCCAGATCTTCTCTCTATCTCGGCGAAAACACCTTGAAGTGAGAGCCCAGCCGTAAGCTTGCCGAGCTTTCGGGCATATCCTGCCGTGACGTTGTTGACACCTCCGAAGGAGAAGTTCTGCATCGCCGACAGCTCGCTCTTCCGGATCGAGGTCAGGCCGGCCGGGTTCCAGAACAGGGCGTTTACGTCGTCCGCCAGCCCGACGAAAGCGCCGCCCATAGCTCCGGGACGACATCCGGACTCCAGCTTCAGAAAGGCCGCACCTATCGTGCCTGCATCCCCGTGTATCTCCGCCTTCTCACCGGCAAAGGCGGAGAGGGCAATGAGGAAGGTGAAACAGATAAAGATCAGATTCCTGACTCGCATCTCCGTCTCCTTAGGACTCTTATTTTCTTTTTCTCCCATGCACAATCCTTTAGACGTTCAACTCCCCTTAATGTTTAGTTCATTTCCCCTGAGTGTAGCGGTTATCCATGAGGAGGAACGAGGAGAAAGAAAATCCGTTGCACGTTCAACGTTTAACGTTGTAACGTTTTCTGACCTCTCAGATCTCTGCTACGCTTAACGATAATATGAGCGAATCACGCTGACATATGTTCCGTCCTCGCTATTATCTCCGCCTGCATGCTCGGGCTTAGACGCACGAAATAGTCCGAATAACCGGCAACCCTGACGAGGAGATCCTGGTAATTCTCAGGATGCGCCTGGGCATCCCGGAGGAGATCCGCGCTGACGACATTGACCTGTATCTCAAACCCTCCCCGTCTGAGATAGGTCTCTATTAGGTTTCTCAAAGCCTTTAGGCCCAACTCCGTCTCGAGAAAGCTCTTCGTGAACTTCACGTTCTGTACTAGTCCCCCGATCGCCTTCCTGTGGCTCCACTTAGTCGTAGAGAGTATCGATGCCGTAGGTCCACATCTCTCACGCCCTTGAGCGGCTCCGGCTCCGTCGGCGAGGGGAAACCCCGACCTGCGCCCGTCCGGAGTAGCTCCGGTTTCGGATCCAAACCTCTCGTGCATAACCCAACAGAAAAAGCCCGGCACATACCGATGTAGGCCCACAACGTTTGACTCGGTGGTTTCCTCCAGAAACTCGGCCCATTCGACGGCTAATTTGTCAACCTCATCGTCGTCGTTCCCGTAGCTGGGGATGCGATTGAGGATACGCTGTCGAAGCTCCTCATGTCCCTCATAGTCGGTCCGGAGGATATCCCGGAAATCCTTGATCGAAAGCTCTCTCGAGTCATAGACCAGATGTTTTACGGCGATAAGCCCATCCACGAGATTCGCCAGCCCGACGAAGGAATTTTCAACCCAGTTATATCTCGCCCCTCCCCTGTCGAAATCCAATCCCCTCTCCAGACAATCCCTAGTGAAACAGCTTGCCAGCGGAAAGCAACCCGTTACCGCCCGACGACGCCAGACTTGATCTAGGTTCTCGGCCGCCGCCTTCACTGTTTCGGCCATTCGTTTTCGAACGAGAGCGTTGAGATCCTCGAACGTAGCGGGTTCGGGGAGCTTTCCGTCCGCGATGAGATCCATAATCTCCAGAAGGGCCTTGGGACAGTTGAAATAGGGAGCGGTTACCCATATGTTGGATGCGCCGACGACCTTGACCTCAACGCAGGTCGAGTTCATATAGTTGTAGGAATCCTCCTCCGAAACGCCGTGATCGCGCAGAGCTTCGACGATGAGCTCATCGTTGAAGAAGGCGGGGTCGCCTATACCTGTGCTGAGCATTCGGCAGGCGAAATCGGTCAGCTCCGTCGGAGTGCCCTCATGCCACGCCAGCCCAACCGTGGGATAAACCAGTCTCGTCGCCATGCGGGCGGCAAGACATAGATAGGTCAGGTCGTTCGTCACATCTTCACCGTTTTTATCCCGACCGCCGACCATCACGGATATCGCCGAACCCCGGCCGAGTATCATGTTCAACTGGATATAGAGACAACAGATCAGCTCGAGCGCCTCTTCCGGCGTGATACGTCCTGCCGCTAGATCCCTTTCATAAAACGGCCGCAACGTTTGATCCATCCTGCCGGGGGTTGTCAGGTGGTGATCCTCGCCGAACCATAGCGCTATGATGGTGAGGAACATCAGCTCTATCGCCTCGTGGAAGGTCGATGGCGGCTCCGTGGAGATGCGCCTACAGATCCGGGAGAGCTCGTGCCAATCTGCGGCGTGGACCCTATCGATCTCAGCAAAGCGTTTACACTCATCGGCTACTCTCCTCGCGTATTCGGATAACCCCCACATGGCGATATCGCACGCCCGATAAAACGCCTGTTTTTCCGGCACCGCCTCTTCCAGCCTGGATCGGATCTCCTCGCGGATGCCCCGTATTCCGACCTTGAAGAGCTTCTCGTAATCTGGATGGAAATGTCCCGCGTCGCCGCCGGGAAAGGGTGGGATCGATCTCAAGATCTCCTGAACCTCCCCTATCCTCTCGGCCTCCTCAGAGGTAGGGGGGCGAAGCTCCGGCCTACCTGCCACGCGTTCGCCGGGGGACAGCTCGATCGGCATTGACCTGAGCCTTTCCGCCGTTCGACGTGCGCGCCAGATAAGCCAATCCTCCTCTTCGGTATGCTTGGCCCAGGATTTCGCATCTATGAGAGGCAGGGTCGGAACGCCGTGTATGCCAGACCTCTGTCTTCGCAGGGCTTCATCCCGCAGCCCCGCGATCTGTGGCCTCAACGTAAGCGATATAACGGCTTTTGAGCCGGGAATTTTGATCTTATGTGTTTTCATATCATCCCCTCTCCTTGAAACGCCGTCCGCCGTCGGCCGTCCACCCTCTGCAAGTCATTTGTTGTCATTGATGGTCATTTGTAGTCATTTTTTAAATGACGGCGAAGCCGAATGACCTAATGACCACAAATGACCGTTGAGCAACGGACTGTCGAGAGGCGGACGGTAGCTTTAAAAATCTCCGCTACACTTAGCGATAATATGAGCGTTGGCTATAGCCCATGCTCCGTCCGTTCCAACACGGTCATCTTCAGCTTCGGCGAGAGACGGTTGAAATACTCGGAGTACCCTCCAACCCTGACGATCAGATCTCCATGCCTTTCGGGATGCTCTATGGCGTCCCGTAATACCGCCTGGTCGACCACGTTTATCTGAAGCTGCATTCCACCGAGGTCGAAGTAGGTCCGGATGAGCTGCTGTAGCTTTCTCCGTCCGGCCTTTGTCGTGAAGAACTCCTTTGTAAATCTGATGTTCACCACAAGCGTCCCGGGCGCGAGGTGATGCGGTATCGAGGCGACGCTTTTGAGCATCGCCGTAGGGCCTTTACGGTCACGGCCCTGATAAGGTCCGGCGGAATCGGCCAGCGGTTCCCCGGCTAACCGTCCATCGGGGGTGGCGCCGACCGGAGCACCGGCATCGGCGTATGTGACGAACATGAGGCATGAGGGTAGGAACCTGCCACCTCGCCAGGGGGTATACCGGAGGAACTCCCGAAAGACAAACTCCGATATGTCGGCCGCTATCTCATCGGCGCGCGGGTCATCGTTGCCGAATCGCGGACATCTGGATAGACGCCGACGGAAGAGCTCCTCGCCCTCATAGTTACGGTGCAATATCTCCAGGAACTCCGCCCCGCTTTTCTCCTTCCTCTCGAACACCACCTCCCTCAGAGCCGCCAGCGAATCGATTACGTTGGCGAGCCCTCCGACGTTTATCACGCTCCAGTTATATCGAGCGCCGCCGGCGTTAAACTCACGTCCCTTATCTATGCAATCGTCGATCAGAAGGCTACGCATGGGCTGAGGGCGAAGCAGCGCCTTTATCCTCTGATCGGCGCTCACCTCGTCGGTGATCTCGCGCACCACCTTTGCCACGTCCTCCTTATATGCGGCGACCAGCTCATCGAAGCTTGTCGCGGTTGCAAGATGTTCGTCAAGGGTCTGGACGAGAATCAGAGGCAGATTGATGCCCGCATCCAGGGAACCGACGTTAGAACATCCGTGGATCATCGTCTCCGTACAGCCGCCGCCGTTATACCAGCCGAGATCCTCCTCACGTATGCCTAAGCCCGCCTCCCGTAACGAGCGCAGGAACTCCTCCTCATTATAGAGTGCGGGCAACCCACATCCGGTTGCGATGGTATCCAGGGCTGCCTCCCACACCTCCTGAGGCATATCGCGACGCACGTGAAGTTGTAGGTTGGGACGTCGGATCTTATGGGCGGCTTCCAGGCAGGCTATGGTTAAATCGTTATAGGCGGGCTCGCCGGTTGATGTGGTGCCGCCGATCCCCGCGCTCCACCCGTTGTTGGCGTCACAGTTCTCCCAAATCGCTCTGATCAGCTCCACGGCCTCCTCGTGACTCGTTCGCCCTTCAGACAGATCACGCTCGTAGTACGGCCAGAGCTCCTGATCAACCCGACCCAGGTTATCGCAATCGTCGAGGTAATAGACGAAGTTATAGGCGACGACGGCCTCGAAGAAAGTGCGTGCCGGGCGAAAGGGCACCTGTTCATATGCGGCGATGAGCCGTTTCCGCCTTACCTCGGCCAGGGGGTTATCCAAGCTGACCTCGCGCAAAAACCTCAGAATTCGCTCATGCCATCGCTTTATCCCAGCCAGCACATCCTGAAGGCCGAGGTAGAGATCCACCCGTTCGATATCCCCGCGTCGTCGGGCCAGATCGAGTTTCTCCGAGATCCGCCGGGCGTACTCCGAAAGCCCCTCCCTCAGAACCCGTCCGTAATTCGGTATGCTATGGGTATAACCTCGTCCGCCGAGCGTATGTGGCGTTTTAATGACGTTCAGCCGTTCCCCCAGATCCCGCATCTGAGCCCGCAGCGCCATCAGCGTTTCCCTCCCCTCGTCTGAGAGGCTGGGAAGCATGGCGGTCAATGCCGACTCGTTATATGAGTAGGTGTACGAATAGCTCGGAGCGACGATACAGTTCTCAGGTCCGGCGTTTGCCGGACCACAGGGATAGAGGATCTCGCCTTTGTACGGCGGCAGAGCACGATTTTCGAAACGACGCCGCACCGCCCGCGACCACCGCCTCATCGGCGACGCTTCGGGCTCCTCGAAGTAGCCGGACGCGAAGTGCTCACCCAGATCGCGGAGCGTTCTTGGGTTGGGAGAAAAGGTTGACGAGGCCGCCATGGATATCTCCGTTGAGTATCGCTTTGAAACTCGCGAGATTATAATCCATTACCAAACTCAAGTCAAGTTGCGCCTCGTATTTGGGCGTGTTCGGAAAAGACCAGGGGGATCAGACGAAAAGGTCGCAGATGTTATCGCTCCGTATCACCACGGTCCTGTCGTCGATCTTTTCTGCGCCTCGTTTGAGATATCCCTCGATGCTCACCCCTTCGTAAACGCGTATCTCCTGTTCATACGGCGGATCGACCCTGACCGGCTCGATGGAGCCGATATCCCCGACCGCCTCAGCGGCGGTCCTCCTGATCACCTCTTGGGCGGCTTTAGGCGAGAGGTGGATCGCCAGTTCGATGCCCAGCCCCCATTTCACGATTGCGCCGTGGATGTTGGGCACCAGCGCCTTGGCCTCAGCCACGGCCTTATCATCACCCGATATAAACACGGTCGGAACGCCGAATGTGCCGGCCATGATCGCCCTCGCGCCGAATTCCCCTACGAACATGCCGTTGATCTTGTAATACTCGATCGTCTTGGACGAATAGGTGTGACACAGCGGCGCCCCCTCCGTCCCCGCCATAGCGTGTTGACCCACGAAGAACAGGGCGTCAAAGCTCTCATCCAGAAGATAGGGGGGAGAAATGGGCCTGCCGCGGGGGATCAGCTTAGCCTTGGGGTGAAACTCCATGATGTCTATCCCACCGCTTCCATGGCCGTCCCAGACTATCACCTCCGCATCGGGATAGACGTCCAGGATACCGTCAACGGCTGCGTTCACCTCCCATGTAAGCAGCTTCATGGCCTGGGCCTTCGCCTCAGGGGTGGCGTCTCCCGTTCGCGTCTGATCCCACCTGGAGACCATTGCCACGCCCTCAAGGTCGGTGAGAATGTATATCTTCATCTCCATACCTCCGGCGGAAGATTCTCGGGTAATTTTACCAGAGCGTCTATAAGGGCGCAAGGTGCTTGCAGAGGTTATACCTATGTAGTATAATTGCAATAGCCGATCACAAATTAGGGGGATAAAAATGGTGAGATTAACCTTCGCCTTAAGCTTCATCCTGGCCTTCAGTGGCATCCTCATCGGACAGGAGATCGAAAACCTTCTGATAAACCCGGACTTCGAGGAAGGCACCAACGGATGGGTTCTGGAGCTCCACGGCGACAAGGGAGCCGTCGCTCAGCTCGTCGTGGATAAAAAGGAGGCCCTGACGGGCAAACAATGCATGCTCATAGATATCCAGAAGCTGGACGGGAGTGGAACATGGTGGCACGTGGGCTTGAACCAGCCCGTCTCCGTTGAGGCGGGTAAAACCTATACCCTAGCGGTCTGGGCCAAGACCGAGCCGGAGAAGGTGAGAACGATACTGCTCGCCGGAGGAGAGAACCACGGCCCGTGGACAAACTGGGGATCGAAAGAGTTCACCATCACCGACGAGTGGGCCGAGTACCATACCACATGGAATCAATTGGTCGCCGATAACAATGCCAGGATCCGGATAGCCGTCGGTCACTCCAAGGATAACGTCTGGGTCGATCACGTCAGATTTTACGTGGGGGAATATAAGGAGGAGGATCTGAAGGGAATGCAACAGCGGGGCGGGATGTCGGTGAACCCATCGTCAAAGCTCGCCTCGATGTGGGGAAGGTTAAAGAGCCGCTGAAACCGAGGTGCGCTTGATACCCTGTGCCGATCCGTAGTATAATAGAGCTTGGGATATGATCTTGTTATGAGGAGGGAATGAGATGAAAACGTCGATTTTTTTAGGTCTCTTCCTCCTCGCCTTCGTGTGTTTGAGCTTAGCAGATCCTCCGGCCAAACACCCGAAGACGGGGGAGCCGCTTGTGGTCGAGTGCCTCAGAGGGACACCTAAGGCGATAGATGGCAAGCTTGATGATTGGCCGCTCAAATCCCTCACCCCCGCTGTGTTGGACACGAAAGAGCAGATATTCCCGGGAGTGGCTCCTGGAGCCGCCGGCTGGAACGGACCGAACGACAGCAGTGGGAAGTTCTATCTGATGTGGGACGAGAAATACGTCTACATCGGCGTGATCATGAAGGACGATAAGATCGTCGTGACGCAGGCAGGAGGAGATATCTGGAAGACAGACTGCATAGAGATATTCTTCGCCACCACTGAAGCGGTAGCGTGTCCCGAATGTCATAACCATCATTACCAATACGGATTCACCTGCAAAAATCAAAAGTGGAACTGGTGCAATATGGACGGGGCAGGTCAGAGGGAGCCGGACTATATGGAAGTCGGTTCAACCACAACCGCCGACGGATATATATGTGAGGCCGCTATCGAATACAAACAGATGAAATCGCTG
>Ga0190363_1001128_pt1 | contig 15889 bp, 12 predicted proteins | sample 48721867_MG_FD_161272 | JGI IMG/M metagenome (GOLD analysis project Ga0190363, IMG submission 161272) | Hydrothermal vent microbial mat bacterial communities from Southern Trench, Guaymas Basin, Mexico - 4872-18-6-7_MG | ecosystem: Environmental > Aquatic > Marine > Hydrothermal vents >... | reverse complement strand
AAAAGGGGGTGGAGAGCTCTTCACCCCCTTTTTTTATTATTTTATCCCGTAGCAATAAAGGGGTGTAAATGATGTTCAAACACGTACGTAGAAGGGAGCATAAGGTTTATTTACTGTTCAATGAGCACCTCAATACAGTTGGGGAGTGTTTGGCCAAATTCAAAGAGATGACGATCAATTACCTCAATAATAACCCACTTCATGAGGAGAATGCACTCGATGTACACAAGCTGGAGAGCAAAGCAGACACTATACGTAGGAATATTGAAAAGGAGATACACGGAGGTGCATTTTTGCCATTCCTGCGTGAAGATTATATAGAGATAGCGGAACGTATCGATAAAATTGCAGATAAAGCTGAAGCTGTAGTTGATTTTTACATGTTGGTAAGACCCCAAATACCTGATTCATTACATGATGCCATAAAGGAGTTGACCGACCGCACCATTGTGGGGTTGCCACATTTGAAGAATATGTTCGATCTACTTGATGTCGATATGACAAAAGTGGTAGATGAAGCAGTGAAAGTTAATATCATCGAAAGTGAGGTCGATCAGCTCGAACGTGAGTTAATCAAAAATGTCTTCAATTTAGATATCGATCTTGCCCTAAAGATAATTTTGAGGGAATTGATACGAAACATTGCAGATATATCGGATCTTATACAAAACGCCTCCGATCGCATAGAAATACTGACCGTCAAGTATAGAGTGTAGCTTATGTCGTCTGTCATATTGTTGGTGGCAGCTGGTATATATGTGGGCTGGAATATAGGTGCAAACGATACAGCTAACTGTATTGGTACCGCAGTGGGGTCGGGCTTGATCTCCTACAGTAAGGCTGTCATCCTTATAGCTATATTTATTATCCTTGGTGCTTCCATACAAGGCGAACGGGTAATCGAAACAATAGGTAAGGGTATTGTAACCGAAGTAATACCTGTACCAGCAATCATCATAGCATTGCTATCGGCAGGTGCTTTTGTCACAATAGCTACGTATCTGAAGTTACCTGTATCCACCTCACAGGCAATAGTTGGCGGGGTTACGGGAGTGAGTTTAAGTGTTGGTGCAAGCGTTGCTTGGAACGAAGTCTTATCAATAATCCTCTGTTGGATAATAAATCCAATTGCTACACTTGTCATCGCATATGGGTTATATCACATTTTGAATGCACTCGCACGTAAGGTGAAACGCATCCGAGTATGGGAACGCTTTATCACCGTATTGCTTGTGGTTACCATAAGTTATATGGCTTATTCATTAGGTGCAAATCACGCTGGTAATGCAGTGGGACCGATCGCCAACTTGGGTGTTATCAAACCGAGGTGGCTTGCAATTATAGGTGGATTATCCATAGCGTTGGGCTCAATAACATATGGGCACAGAGTATCAGAGACCGTCGGTAAGAGTATCACATTGTTAGATCCCATAACTGCGTGTGCGGCACAACTTTCGATCGCTATCGTTGTACATATGTTTTCAATACTCGGTATACCGGTATCAACTTCACAGGCAATAGTGGGTGGTGTCATAGGGGTGGGTTTGGTACGTGGTGTTACTGCGATAAATAGGAACATAATAATAAAAATTATAATTGGTTGGATAGCTACCCCTTTAATATCAGCTATAATTGCCTTTTCTATTTATAAAATTGTGGCGTGATATTTATTTACAATCCCTTGTTGACGATAGGCTATAGACGTTATTTTGATGATGTGAGCATGAAACCACACTATCCGCCTGTCGGTTGTTTTAACAGAAGGGGGGAGAATGGCAACAATTATAGAAAAATTGCGTAAAATCGTAGAGGAAGCTGCCATCATTACAGAGAAGGATGTTATGGAGCCCTATCTCCACGATGAAACACCTGGTTTAAAAGGATATGCCGAAGCGGTAGTTTTACCTTCATCTACGGATGAGGTATCCCAAATAATGGAGCTTGCCAACCGTGAGCTAATAGCTATTACACCAAGAGGAGGCGGTACAGGGCTATCAGGTGGCGCTGTCCCACAGGGTGGTATTGTGCTGTCACTGGAGAAGCTCAACCGCATATTGGACATCGATGTGGCGAACTCCGTAGCCGTGGTGGAGCCCGGTGTAGTTACGGGTACGTTACGTGAGGAGGTGGAGAAGCTCAACCTTTTCTATCCCCCCGACCCTGCAAGCTTAGATTCATGTACCATTGGAGGTAATATTGCCGAAGATGCAGGTGGTGCACAAACTCTCAAATATGGTACAACCAAAAACTACGTGTTGGGGTTAGAAGTAGTCTTACCAACCGGTGAGGTCATATTTACAGGCGGTAAATTAATGAAGAATGCCACAGGGTATGAATTGATGCACCTCTTCATAGGTTCAGAAGGTACGTTGGGGGTTGTTACAAAAGCAATACTTAAGCTCATACCTGCACCTAAATATCGAGTGGATTTACTTATACCGTTTACGAAATTCGAAAACCTCAGCCATACGGTATTGGATATCTTACATAAACATGGTATACTACCGGCAGCACTTGAGTTTATGGAGGCCAAAGCCATAAAGGCTTCCGAACAGCATACTGGTGAGAAGCTACCATTTCCTGAAGCTAAGGCACTATTACTTGTGGAGCTCGATGGTAACGATAGCGATCTACTGGCCAAACAGTACGAAGTGATCGGTGAGGTAGCATTAAACAACGATGCGATAGATGTGCTTGTGGCGGAAGATGAACGTAGACGTGCAGACCTGTGGCGTGCAAGACGTGTAATAAGTGAGGCATTGAAGTCTACGGGTGAGGTAGCACATGAGGATGTGGTTGTCCCTCGTAGCAAGATACCGGAGTTACTCAAATATATTGAACAGCTCGAATCCACATATGGGTTACCGATTGCAGTGTATGGACACATAGGGGATGGTAACCTTCATGTTAATATACTTAAACGCGGTATACCTGATGATGTGTGGCAACAGAGATTACCAACTCTTGTGCATGCACTCTATTCAAAGGTTGTCTCTGTGGGAGGAAAGATTTCCGGTGAACACGGTATAGGGTTGGCTAAACGTCAATATCTAAGTATGAGTGTAAGCCCTGAGGAGATAGCTCTTATGCGTAACATGAAAAGGATGCTCGATCCCAACAATATTCTCAACCCAGGTAAGGTCTTGTGATCTAAGTTAGCGCTTCTTCTTGCGTTTCTTTTTCTTCTTTTTCTTAGTAGAGATGGTGTCTACCTTCTGTGGTGTAGGCAGAAGTATGCGACCCTTTCTCTCCTCTGGAGTAGGTGTGGTAACTTCTGGCGGTGTTTCGGTTACTACTGCACGTTCTTCTTTCTCCTTGTAATACGCACGTCTGCGGGTTTCAGGTGATGGAAAACGTCTCTCCCAGGCCACAACTATGGGTGATAACACAAATAGTGACGAATAGGTACCAGTTATCACACCTATAAGTAACGCAAGTGAGAAATCATGTATAACTTTGCCACCAACTATAAACAAAGCAAGTAACACAAATATTGTAGTTAATGAGGTTATAATGGTACGTGATAGCGTTTCGTTTAGACTGCGGTTAACAATGTCTGGGAATGGAGTTTTTGGATACAGGCGTAGGTTTTCACGTATTCTATCGGATATAACTATCGAATCGTTTATTGAATAACCGATGATTGTAAGCAATGCCGCTATTATAGCGGTGGTGAACTCGCGGTTAAGTATGTTGAGTATACCAATGGTTATCAACACATCGTGTATGAGTGCTATCACTGCAGCTATCCCAAATTTATACGTGAATCGCACAGTTATATAAAGTAGCATAATGAATAAACCACAGATTACAACCCAAAACGCACGTAACTTCAACCCCCTCGATATCACAGCACCTATTTTCTCAACCCTCTCTATTCTTAATGGATTATTGGGGAAATGTTCCTGTAATACTTTAGTGATGAGTTCAGGGGTTACATTCTCGGTTAGCTGGGTTCTTATGAAGAAATTATAGTTTGTTGTAACATCACGCTGTATGATGGCATGCCCCAAACCTACCTCACTTAAGGCTGACCGTATCTCCTGTGTGGTTATCAAGCTGTCAAAATGCACTTCAACAAACAGTCCACCTGTAAACTCTATCCCATAGTTAAGTCCATGACGTACTATCAGCGATGTGACTCCTGTAATTATGAGGGCGAGCGAAACAAAGATCGTGAACCTCGATATCCGCAGGAAATCTATATTTGGTACTCTCTTTATAAATTTTACCATTTTATATTAAAAACCTTGGTACCTTATAAAATGAAGTTATCCAATCCAACATAAACCTCGTAAACACTATAGCGGTAAAGAAGTTTGCCAATATTCCGATACTTAGGGTGATACCAAACCCTTTGATAGGTCCAGTACCGAAGAAGTATAGGATAATTGCCATCAACAACGTGGTGAGATTGGCATCCAATATCGTTCTGAATGCGTTACTAAATCCTGCACTTATAGCGGTTTTTAATGTTTTACCTGCAGCCAACTCCTCACGAATACGTTCAAATATGAGCACGTTTGCGTCAACACTCGTACCTACGACAAGTACAAGCCCTGCAATCCCTGGTAATGTCAATGTAGCATTGAATAGCGATAACACTGCAAGTATAAGGATGATATTTATGATTACCGCAATATCTGCTATTATGCCTGATAAGTGATAATAGAATATCATGAAAATAAATACCACTATAGCACCAATATACATTGCACGTATACCTGCACGTATGGAATCACTACCTAACGTTGGACCTACTGTTCGCTCTTCTACGATTTCGAGTGGCGCCGGTAATGCACCCGCTCGTATAACCAGTGCGAGGTCACGTGCATCTTCTATTTTGGCGTGCCCCATTGTGATTTGACTTCTACCTCCGATGATACGTTCACGTACTACAGGTGCTGATTGTACTACATTATCCAGGATGATGGCAATCCTACGTCCTACGTTTGCACCCGTTATATCAGCCCACCTCCTACGTGCCCATGGCTTCATGTCAAGGTCGACACGCGGTTCGAGCGGATTCTCAGCCGTCCCAATACCGGGACGTGCATCTGAAATAGCATCACCCGAAAGTAAAACTTCCTTGTCAACAAGTAGTACCTCCACCACTTTATGGCCCATACGTTCTGAAGGCTTGGAATATAGGAACTCTTTATCTTCAGGCAATATATTACAGACTTCTGGTAGACGAAGGTATTTATTGAAGAGACTCGTATCTTCCACTTTTATGAATAAGCGTTCGGGTGCACCCCTCTCGAATAATGATAATACAGGGTTAGGTAACAACGCATAGGTGTCTGTGGTGGTACTGATTTCATATGCATGTACTATACTATCGATTTTTTCAATAAGCTTCCACGTCTTTTTGCTTTCCTCCACCAGCCTAAACTGTAACTGCGCTGTCTTTTGGATTATTTCTTTAGCACGTTCCGGATCCCGTACACCTGGCAACTGTATAACTATGTACTCATCGCGTAATGGCATAATCTGAGGTTCACTAACCCCGAACTGGTTTATCCTATTTTCTATTATGCGTAATGCCCTGTCACGTGCATCTTTGCGTTCCTCAGGCGTGAGCTCCTCCGCTTTAACACGTAATATGAGATGCATACCACCCTGAAGGTCGAGCCCAAGATTGAGCGCCTTTCGACGTAGTTTCTTGAACTCTTCTACGGGTAATGCAGCACGTTCCTCAGGTGTGAGCTTATAATATTTTATAGTGTAGGAGAACTGCCATAAAGCCAATCCCACGACCACCAAGATAAGGAGCCCTCTTCGACCCAATTTCATCTAATGAAAATAAGAGCAACCCTCACATAGTCAATCATCGTACCATTTTATATATGGAGTAAATGATACCACCAACCAATACACCTAACGTAAAGAAAAGCGTTACCCATGCAGAAGCTGGCATCACTTAGCTTTCGTATCGTCGTGAAGTGTTTCAGATTTAACCTCTTCGCGTTCGAGTTCCTTCACCGAAGGAGGTGCCACCTCTATTTCACGGAACTGTAATGCCCCAGTACCCGCAGGTATAAGGTTACCTACTATGACGTTTTCCTTGATACCTCGTAGCTCATCAATCTTACCTCTAATTGCTGCATCTGCTAATACGTGTGCTGTCTCTTGGAACGAAGCCGCTGATATAAAGCTCTCAGTAACAAGTGATGCCCTCGATATCCCCAGGAGTAAAGGTCGAAATGTTGCCCTTCTGCCACCCATCTTTTCGATTCGATTATTCTCTTCTTCAACCTTCACACGATCTACGATCTCTTCCCTTATGAATTTCGTATCACCAGGATCTATGATTTCGACCTTCGACAACATCTGTCGAATTATAATCTCTATATGTTTATCGTTTATACGTACCTTTTGTAACCTATAGACCTTTTGTATCTCCTGTAACAAGAACTCCTGTACAGCCAACACACCTTTGGCACGCAATATATCGTGGGGGTTGATATCGCCAACACATAGTTTTTCACCCGCTTTTACCTCTTTGCCTTCCCACACGAGCAGGTACTTTTCATACGGTATGCGATACTTTCGTTCCATGCCATGCCCTTGCACTACGATTACCCATGCATCTTTTTGAGGCTTATCAAATCTTACCCATCCATCTATCTCTGATATAACCGCTGGATCGTCTGGTTTACGTGCTTCAAATAACTCAATCACCCTCGGCAATCCACCTGTTATATCCCAAGCTCTGGATATCGACGTAGGTACCTTTGCGATTAAATCACCTGGTACCACATGCTCACCTTCCTTAACGAATATGTATGCACTGCGTGGCATGTACATCTCTTGTACCACTTTATCTCCTTGCATTATGAGTACTTTGGGATGTACACGTCTATGTTCGATTATCACAGGCTGTTTCCTCTGCGTACGTTCGTCGTATTCCAACCTATACGTGACATTCTCCATGAAGCCTTCAAACTTCACTATACCCTCAGCTTCTGCCAGTATAGAGAAAGCGTAGGGGTCCCATTCGAACAATCTATCGCCTTCCTTTACCCGATCACCATCTTTAACACTAAGTGCTGCCCCATAGGGGATGGAGAACTCTCGTACACCGTGCTTTTTGCTTTCCACCTTCATTTTACCTTCACGTGATAAGACAACCTTGACACCATCCTTACGTGTACCGATACGCACATCTTTCAACCGTACAATACCATCAAACGGTGCCGTTTTCTCACTTTCAGCCGCTATGCGGGCGGCTGCACCCCCTGTATGGAACGTACGTAAGGTTAACTGAGTACCGGGTTCGCCGATACTTTGAGCCGCTACGATACCAACAGCTTCACCCAATCGTACAAGCTTACCAGTAGCGAAATCACGTCCATAACACTTGCGGCATACCCCATATTTAGTTTCACATGTCAAAGGTGAACGTACCAGCACCTTCTCTATACCACGTTTCTCTATCTCGATCGCTTTCTCATCGCTTATCTCCTCGTTTGCACGTACTAATACCTCATTAGTGTATGGATCCACTATATCCTCGAGTGCTATCCTACCTTTGATACGCTCACTTAGAGGTTCGATGATCTCCTCCCCCTCTTTTATTGCAGTTATCTCGATACCCTTTGTGGTACCACAGTCTTCTTCACGTATTATCACGTCTTGGGCTACATCTACCAGCTTACGTGTAAGGTAACCAGATTCAGCTGTCTTAAGTGCGGTATCTGTTTGCCCCTTACGTGCACCATAAGTGGATATGAAGTACTCCAAGACATTTAACCCCTCACTAAGTGAGGAAAGTATGGGTACTTCGATGGTTTCACCGCCTGTACCCCCCGTAGCACGACGACGTGGCCTCTCCATGAGCCCACGCATACCCACGATCTGACGTACCTGATCGATTCTACCACGTGCACCCGACATCGCCATCATATAGAATGGGTTGAACCCCATCTGATCCTGAGATAACATTTCAACGGTTTTAGCTTCAATCGTCTCCTGCACTTTACTCCATGCATCGATTACATGGTTGTAACGCTCACTTTCGGTAATTCTACCCTCTCTGTAATCACGCTCGATGGCTTCGATCTCCCTCAGCGCTTCCTCTATGATCTTTTGCTTCTCAGGTATCTTTATCATATCATCAACACCAAGCGTTACACCTGAGATGGTAGCGTATTCGAACCCTATCTCTTTGACCTTATCCAGGAACTCAGTTGCTACATGTGTACCATACTTGAGTATAACCTCTTTTTCGATTTCTGCGAGTTTCTTGGCATCTACCACCTCATTCACATATGGCATACCCTTTGGCAGAAGTGAGTTGAAGATCACCCTACCAGGTGTTGTTTCAATCCACTTGCCTTCCCATTTGTATTTGATACGTGCATGAATATCGATACTTCCATGATATACTGCATTTTCGATCTCTTCGAGTGTATCGAAATAGCGGCCTTCACCTTTAACGCCCGGTTTTTCACCCGTTAACCAATATATACCGAGCACTATATCACGTGTAGGCACAGTTAATGGGTCACCATGTGCGGGTGACAATAGGTTATTGGGTGCCAACATCAAGGTATGTGATTCTATCTGTGCTTCAAAGGATAGTGGTACATGAACCGCCATCTGATCACCATCAAAATCTGCATTGTAAGGGGGACACACAAGAGGATGTAACTGGATTGCCTCACCCTCTATGAGCTTGGGGTAGAACGCTTGGATACTAACCCGATGTAAGGTAGGTGCACGGTTGAGCCATACTGGATAGTTTTTGACCACATCTTCGAGTATCTCCCATACGATATCTTCTCGCTCATCTATCATGTTTCGTGCCTGTCGAATGGTGGGGGCAATTCCCCTCTTGTGTAGCTCATAGATTATAAAAGGACGAAAGAGTTCAATCGCCATCTTCTTAGGTAATCCACACTCGTAGAGTTTGAGCTTAGGGCCTACCACGATTACGGCCCTACCAGAATAGTCAACTCGTTTACCAAGTAAGTTTCTGCGAAACCTACCCTGTTTACCTCGAAGGTTATCGGTTAGCGATTTGAGTGGCCTATTGCCACGACCAAGTACTGGACGCTCCTTACGTGCGTTATCAAGTAATGCATCAACCGCTTCCTGCAACATACGTTTCTCGTTCTTTATCACAACCTCTGGTGCTCTATACTCTAATAGGTTTTTCAACCTATTATTGCGTGTAATAACTCTTTTGTATAGGTTGTTGAGGTCCGATGTTGCGTATCTACCACCCTCTAATGGTACCAATATCCGCAGGTCCGGTGGTATGACCGGTAATACCTTAAGTATCATCCATTCCGGGCGTACCTTGGATTCACGGAATGCTTCCACAACCTGTAACTTTTTGAGCAACTTTCTGCGTTTGCTTTCGGAGGTCTCATGCATTATAAGGGTACGTAGGTCGATCGCCATCTCATCAAGATCTAACTCACGTAGCAGCTCATCGAGTGCTTCAGCTCCCATACCCGCACGGAAGTGCGCTGGTTTATCCTTCATGATCTCTTGATATTCTTCTTCGGTGATAATCTGGCCACGTGTCAACCCAGTATTACCCGGATCAAGTACTACATAAGCTTCATAATATATGATGCGTTCGAGATCCTTTACACTCATATCGAGTAACAATCCCATCCGCGAAGGCGGTATCTTATAAAACCATATGTGAGCTACTGGTGCAGCGAGCGTGATATGGCCCATACGTTCCCTACGTACTCTGGATGAGGTGACCTCCACTTTACATCTTTCACATATGGTACCTTTGTATTTTAATCCCTTATATTTACCACAGCTACACTCATAATCCCGTACGGGACCAAATATGCGTTCACAGAAGAGGCCATCACGTTCCGGTCTCTGTGTACGATAGTTAATAGTGTCAGGCTTCTTCACCTCACCATAAGACCATTCAAGTATCTCTTCCGGTGAGGCGAGCCGTATCATTATACCTTCAATGTCCTGAGGCCTTAAAACCTCGTCTTCCTTCAATTTATGTGGACTTATTTTTAATAAATCAATATCCTTCATCTCCTCCCCTTCTTGTCAACTTAACTTACCGTTTATTAAAAATCTCATCAACTAATGCATTTATAATATAATCTAAGGTCGGAAGTTGGCAAGTGTTGAATCATAACTTCACCAAAATTTCCTTCAATGCTATATCTATAGGCAATATACCGCGTTTTATCTGTACCTCATGTTCATACATCATCGTGATAGCTTTTTCCAGCTCTTTTACGTTCCATGCCTCTATTTCCTTGCGACGTTCTATCTGCTGGTGTTGTGTATAGTTAGAGAGATACTGTCTTCTTTGGTACTCTGGCATAGACTTCAAGAGTAGCAGATGCATAAACTTCCTACGCATGAATGCCCATAGCTGATGCAGGTTTTCACCCTGTTCGATCATCTGTGATAATGCGATGAATGCCTTCGTGAGCTCCTTACTACTTATATGTTTCGTGAATTCAAAAAATGGTGTATACCCTATAGTGGTCGCGTTAGCCACGTCTTGTTCATCGATAACCTCCTTTTCGCCCGTTAAAAGAATAATTTTATCGATTTCGGTTGCTAACATCTGTTTATCTTCACCCACTGTCAGGGTAAGTAGTTCAATTGCTTTCCCTGTAATCTGCTTATTGTAAGCTTGACAGTACTCGGCAATCCATTCACGTAATCCTCGCTTAAACGGTGTAAACGAATAATACGTACATGATTTGAGCTTATTGGCGAGATCTCTCAAAAGCGATGTATCCGGTTTTGCTTCCGATGATAGCACGAGCATACTGGTTGGGATAGGTTTCTCTATGTATTTGAAGAGTGCAAGCCTTGCTTCCACCTTACGTATCTCGTGACACCTTTTTATCACCAGGATTTTCCGTTCAGATAGAGATGGTGGCATACGAAGGAAATCCAACGTATGGGCATCTACTTCGTCACCATACACTATACGGAGGTCAAAAGCGGCAGCTGCGGATTTCACATACCTCTGTGTTAAGAGGTTGATAAACCTATCCTTTGCATGTACATCATCTTTTAGTAACAAAATAATGGGTGGCAAATCCCCAGCTGCCAGTTGTTTGAATAATGTATCAATTTTCTTGTATCTCACCATGTAACCTATGTTCACACTCGGCGACTAACTTTTCTACCTCTTCCCGTAGTGTAGTTTCTGGGTATTTTTCTAACACCCCTTGTAGATAGATGAGCGCAGATCTGGGATGCCCATTTTTTAAATAGAATTTAGCCACCGCTATATCTTTGAGGGCCAGCTTATCTATACATAGTTGACGATATTTTTTAGCCTCATCTATACGTGAGCTATTGGGAAAGCTTTCAATAAACTGATCAAACATCGAAAGCGCCTTCTCTGTGAAACTTTGATCCAACGCATAGGTAGGTGCCATTTTGTAATAACAGATCGCCATCTCAAGTTGCACAGCCTCTAAGTAATAAGATTCAGGATATAGAGAGAGGAATAACTCATACTCCGTAAGTGCTTGCTCGTATTTGTTCCACAGGAAGTACGTTTTTGCCAAGTAATAATGTGCTTCTTCCGCATAATACGTGTAAAAGTAACGGGTTTTCAAATAATCAAAAGTTTTAGCCGCCGCTTCGTATTGCTTTTTGGCGAGCAGACTTTTGCCTAAGGTTAACAGCTCATCAGCTGGCAAGTTTTTAGGTACATCGAACGTCTTACATGCACTGGCTAACCCAACTGTTATCAATATTAAGAGAGATACCACCCTAAACATCTAACTTTTCGACCACCTTCTCTATCAATTTCAGCAATTTAGGTGCTGCATGCTTGGCCACTGCTATTATGGTATCCGATGATGCTTCTTCCTCAACCTGTGGGTACCCCATATTGGTGATTATTGATAACCCCAACACTCGTATACCGGATTGGCGAGCCACTATAACCTCGGGTACTGTTGACATACCAACTGCGTCTGCACCCAACAGCCTCAACATCCTATATTCGGCAGGTGTTTCTAAGCTTGGCCCTTGTAAAGCTACATATACACCTTTGACTAAGGATATGCCAACCTCCACACCGGTACGTTCTGCGAGCTCCACCAGCTCTCTGTCATAAGCATTGTACATGTTGACAAATGAAGTAGCTGGTTCTCCATCCATCATTCCACGCAATGGATTATCAGGCAATAGATTAATATGGTCAACAATGATCATGATATCACCAGGTTTAAAGGATGGGTTCAACCCACCACTTGCATTGGATATTATCAGGATCTGGATACCCAAACATTTCATAACACGTATAGGGAAGGTAACCTCACGCAGACTGTAGCCCTCGTAGTAATGTACACGCCCCTGCATAACAACCACAGGCTTATCCATGAGGTATCCTAAGATTAAATTACCCGTATGTACTTTAGGGGTCGGGAAATGTGGTATCTCAGTATATGGTATACAAATGGAGTGTTTAACCTGTTCACTCAGCTCACCCACTCCAGTACCTAAAATTATACCAATCTTAGGCTGTAGGTTGCTCTTTTCGCGGATATGATCAATTGCGTCCTGCAGGAGGGCGGTTTCTTTCATTACTTTGGCTCACTTTCGACATGAGGTCTTCCCATCTACGGTCGACTTCTGCCTGTATCTCCGCTATTTGTTCATCTGTAAGATGTCTGAACCTACCTTGGAGCTTGAGAAACTCAACCACTGGTTTGGGTTTGGGTACCTTCATCGTAAGGCGCCAGTTTTCACCATTTTCAACCTCATAAAGCGGAAAATATCGTGTCTGTACAGCCAACCTTGATAGCTGTATGGTGTATTCAGGGGGTACCCTCCAACCCACCGGACATGGTGTAAGTATATGGAAAAACCGCAACCCCCGTATCTCACGCGCTTTCTTGAACTTACGAATCATATCCTCGGGATAAGCTACTGTGGCGGTTGCTGCGTAAGGGATTTTGTGTGCTGCCATGATTGCCATAATGTCCTTTTTGGGCTCCTCTTTGGGATTACGTGCAGGTGTGGTCGTTGTCCACGCATGTTTGGGAGTGGCAGAACTCCTCTGTATACCTGTGTTCATATATGCTTCGTTATCGTAACAAACATATATGATATCGTCGTTACGCTCAGCTGCCCCTGATAACGCCTGTATCCCTATATCAAATGTACCACCATCACCTGCCCATGCCATAACCTGTGTCTCCTTATCACCACGCATAAGTAAACCAGCTTTTATGCCTGAAGCTGCAGCAGCCGCTGCCGCAAACGCTATGTGATAGATGGGCACACCATACGAAGAATATGGGAAAGGTCCATCGATCACCGTAACACAGCAGGCTGGTATAACCATCACGGTTTTGGGGCCAAGTGCCTTAAGTGCATACCGTATGGAGAGTACTGCAGCACATCCCTGACATGCAAGGTGCCCGGGTTGTAGAATCTCCTCTTCAGGTATCGTAAGTCGCATCTTTTAAAAATGACTATGGTCATCAAATTGTCAATAAAACAATGAATTGACTGATACGAATTTCTCTTATTATTAACCTATCATGAAGATCATAGGTAAAATCAAAGAGGTTGAACAGCAAGTGGAAAAGATGTTAGCCGATGCCGAGAATGAAGGTAAACAGATGTTAGATAAACTACGTGACGAGTATCAGGCAAAGCGTAACGAAATACAGGTTAAGTATCGTGAACTTGAGAAACGTGCCCTCAAAGATGCTGAAGAAGAAGCAGCTCGTGAATCAAAGCAACTTGAGGACACATTTAAAGCTCGTAAGGCCCAGGTTTTGGACAAATTAGAAAAAGAAAGAGATCGCATAATATCCGAACTTATACTACCCATACTATGGGTATTGCTCGAGTAAGCAAGGTTGGCATCGTAGTTCATGGAAGTGAAAAGGAGTCGTTGCTTTCAAAGTTACAGGAAAGTGGTATACTTCATATCACGGATTTGAGAAAGAAGAAACCTCCATATTTGAATTTTCAACACGAGCCGTACGAAGAAGAGCTCGAACGTCAGCTTACGCGGTTGGAGAGGGTGATACAGTTTCTGCGTCAATTCGTAAAAAGTGATACATTTGGTGGCCTTATGAGCGAAAAGCTACCAGTGACTTTTGATGAATATAAAAAGATCGTAAACGATAAGAAAGTTTGGCATATCGTGGAGGAAGTTGAACACATCGATAAGCAGCTTACAGCGCTCGCGCAAGAGGAAAGCCGGTTGCTCCAGGAAAAGGAACGGCTGATGCCATGGCGTAATCTCACAGTTACACCTAAGGTTATGCGTGAAATGAAGCATGTGGAGGTATGGACAGCAATTTTAGAGAACCCGCCACGTGATTGGAAAGATAAGCTACGTGATGTACCGCTTTATATTGAGGTAATAAATCAAGTTGCTAATAGGCTTTATCTCTTGCTCATCTTTCATAAAGATGACAGAGAAGTCGTTACAAAACATCTAACAGACTTGGGTATTGAACGTATTGAACTTGGTGAACTTGAACTACCGCCCAGCGAGGCATTACATGAGCTGGATATGCGGTTGGAGGAGCTCAGCAAAGAAAGGGCAACCTTACTCACCAGGTTACAGTCTATCAGTACAAATCTCAAGCCATTACTTGTAATGTGTGACCACTATCGAATAGTATTGAATCATAGGAATGCAATAGCTAAAGGCGGTAATACGAACTATACATTTGTGATCGAAGGATGGGTTAAAGAGAAGGATCTTCCACAATTACGTAAAATTATCGAAGCTACACACTCAGCTACTATGGAGGTTATAGATGCACACGATGAGATACCACCAGTTGAATTGGATAATAAGCGGCCATTTAAGCCATTTGAGATACTTACCAAGCTCTACAGTACACCAGATTATAGGGAGATAGATCCATCCCCACTTATGGCACCATTTGTGATCATATTCTTTGCGTTGTGCTTGACCGATGCAGGTTACGGGCTCGTGTTGGGGTTGTTATCACTACTCGCTATGCGTAAATTCAAGCCCGCACGTAGGTTTCTATCGATAATAGCGGCAGGTAGTTTCGCAACCGTACCGATAGGTGCTCTAACAGGTGGATGGTTCGGCAACCTCCATGAGATATTGAGGAACCCACTATTCATCAAGCTACGTGAAAAGATGATGGTCATGGATCCTATCAATGAAGCGCTTAAGTTCTTCGCGATCGCACTCATATTAGGGGTGATACAGTTACTTTTTGGTTATATGTTAAGATTCATACGTGGGCTTAGGGAAAGAGATAAGGCAGGTGCGCTGAGTGAGGGATTGGGTTGGATTCTTTTCTGGGTAGGTTTCTTCACAGTTGTAGCACAAATAAGACCGCACTGGAAAGCTATAATGGATGCGTTGAAGGTTGGCATCGTCGCGTTTATAATGCAGATTATAAAACTTGTTATAAAACACGCATTCGTTGCGTGTTTGGTTTCGATGGTGGGTATGTTCCTAATATTTGGGTATAGTGGTTATCCATCACGTAGCTTTATCAAACGCCTACTTAAAGGGTTGTTCGCTTTCTACCAAGGTTTCATAAGCACAATAAGCGACATACTCTCATACTCGCGGTTGATGGCGTTGGGCTTGGTGACGCTTGGTATGGCACTTTCGATGAACGTATTGTATGAGATCTTCGTAAGGTTTCCAGTCATAGGGCCTGTCATCGGTGTACTCATATTTGTGTTCGGCCACATGTTTGCAATCGTCATCAACGCATTGGGTGGCTTCATACATACACTAAGGTTACAATATGCAGAGTTTTTCTCTAAATTCTATAGGGGAGGTGGTGAACCATTCACCCCATTATCATATGATACGCGATACATTGAATTAGTTAAAAAGGAGGCATAATGGGGTTAGCACTTTCGATACTGGGTGCAGCCATAGCAGCTGGGCTTG
>Ga0190363_1001127_pt1 | contig 15889 bp, 16 predicted proteins | sample 48721867_MG_FD_161272 | JGI IMG/M metagenome (GOLD analysis project Ga0190363, IMG submission 161272) | Hydrothermal vent microbial mat bacterial communities from Southern Trench, Guaymas Basin, Mexico - 4872-18-6-7_MG | ecosystem: Environmental > Aquatic > Marine > Hydrothermal vents >... | reverse complement strand
CATATTTTACAACTCCTAAAAAAATATGTTCTGCAACTTCATGACTCATTACATCCGTTGCTATCATTGGAATAAGGATACTTGCATCAGCAATAGAACCTATTACAAGAGCATCTCCATAATCTGGTTTTAGTTTTTTAACTTCTGCTTTTTCTTGAGAAAAAAGAGCCTCATATAAAATTAATATAAAAATTATTAAAAGAAGTGCTTTAATTTTTTTATTCACGGTTTTAATCTTATTTTATATAAAGGTTCATAAAGAGGTCCTTGGGGATAAAGTGTGCTTTTAAAAAATGTGAGTTCTTCTACTTTAAAAGTAAACCCTTCTAAAGTTTTAGCTTTTTCAGAAAGTTTTTCCAGATAGTTTTTAAAATCTTCCAAATTACCCGGAGATTTTACTCTAAAAAGGGTTATATGGGGATGAAACTTGTCCTTGCTATCACCTATTTTAAGTTTTTTAAAAAGTTTTTCCAAAGAATCTTGAAGATCAAACAAGGTTTTATCTTCAGTTTTTAATCCTATCCATACCACTCGAGGTGTCTTTTTTTCAGGGAAAAATCCTACATTTGTTAATATAAGTTTAAAAATTGGATAATTTTCAACAACTTTTTGAGACTTTTTGAAAAGTTTTTCAAGTATTTTTTCAGATACATTTCCGAAAAATTTTAAAGTAATATGAAAATTAGGCTCTGCAACCCATTTTATTTTAATACTTTCTGGAATAGCAATTTTACTAAGTTCAAAAAGATTTCTCTTTAATTCCTGTGGCAAATCTATAGCTAAAAAAGCCCTCACCATATAAGAGATACCTCCTTAGAATATCAAGAGATGTATAACTTGCTAAAATCTGAATATCTCTTCTTTCACCTAAAAAACTAAATCTAAAAGCTTTAATCTTATTTTTATATGAAAATCCTATATAAACTGTTCCTACAGGATTTTCAGGTGTTCCACCAGTTGGTCCTGCAAATCCTGTAATACTTAAAGCATAATCAACACCAGTCTTTTTTCTTGCTCCTTCTGCCATCTCTATTGCTACTTCATAACTTACCACATCAAATTTTTTAATGGTTTCTGGATTTACTCCCAGAAGTTCAATCTTGCTTTCTGGACTATAAGTAACAAAACCCCTATCAAAATAAAGAGAACTACCAGAAACAGAAGTAATAAAAGAAGCTAAAAGACCACCTGTGCAAGATTCAGCAGTAGCAAGTTTTTCTTTTCTTTCTTGAAGAAGCTCGCCAATTACTTGAGGCAAATTTTTGTCTTTCTCACTTATAAGGTATGGAGCAAATTTCTCTTTTAATTTTTCTATAAAAACATGAAGATCCTTTTCATTTTTTCCTCGCAGAATTAATTTGACTTCTGGAAATACTGGATAATAACCTATTTTTATAGAAGATAAAATTTCATCTGGGAAAGTATTTATAAATTGATTAAGATCAGTTTCATTTAAATCAAAAAACCTTAAAGTTTTTATAATTTGTTTTTTAGTTTCAGCACTTAAATTTAAAAGTCTGGGAATAACTTCAGTATTCAAAAGATTGTCAAATTGATGGGGAACCCCAGGAAGAAAAAAAAGAGGTTTGTTTTCTATTTCTAAGAGATAACCTGCTGAAGAAAAATCCTTAGATAGAGGAATAGCACCTTCTGGAAGTAAAGCCATTTTTTTTGCCAGTTCCTGAGATAATTTATATTCCCTTGCAGAATAGATAGCAGATAAAAATTCTGGATACTCCCTTAGTTTTAAGTTAAAAGCCTTGGTAACAGCTAAATTAGTAAGGTCATCATCTGTTGGACCAAGTCCACCAGAAATTATCAGAAAATCATATTTCTTAGTAAGAGCTTTCAGGTAGTCAGCAATAATATCTATATTGTCTGGTAAAGTAATAATTTCACCAATTTCAAATCCATAAGAAGTAAGAATTTTCCCTGCAACAATACTATTAGTATTATTGATAGCACCATAAATAAGTTCATCTCCAATAAAAATTAAAGCACACTTCATCCTTAAATTTTAATCTTATATTAGAGTTAGAGATTTGGCAATATAAATAAGAATAATTACAAGAATATTAGTTAAAAAGCCTGCTATTATATCATCAGCCATAATTCCCCATCCATTAGGAAGTTTTTCAAATTTTTTAAGAGGATAAGGTTTTTGAATATCTATGATTCTAAAGATAATAAAAGCAAGGATAAACTCTAAAAGAGTGTGTTTTCCAGCAACTCCTATCCACATTCCTGCTATTTCATCTATTATAACAAAGTCAGGATCATCATTCTTTAAAAGTTTAGAAGTAAAATCAGAGCTTATTATCCCCAGAATAATTATTCCTGAAATTATTAATAACTGATAAATAAAAGGAAAATCTTTTAAAAACCAGAAAAAAATTAATCCTTCTAAAGAACCGAAAGTTCCAGGACAAATTGGTAAAAATCCAATTAAAGCTCCTGAAGAAAGGAAAATAAATAAAAAATTTTTATCAAATTGGTTAAAAGGGAGGATTTTGTAATTCCTTTTCAAATTCACTATAATCTTCCAAGTCTATTAGATTTCTTAATTTCCATAAATAAAGTTTTATTTTTACCTTTTTTTCTTCAGATTTAGTATTTTTTAAAATTTGTTTGGCTCTTTTTTCCATTTTTTTATATTTTTGTAGAGCTTCAGTTTTTAAAGTTTCTTTATAGGCTTTAACTTTTTCAAGAAGCTCTTTTGCCATAGAATTTACTTTTTTTAATTCCTTTTCTGCTGATCTATAGTATTTATTTTGGTATAGTTCCTTAGCTTTTTCCCAAGCATCTAAAACTTCTTCATAATCATTTTTAAATATCTCATCCACTTTATATCTCTTAAGTTGATTAATTAAATTTTCAGTTTCATTATAAAGTTCTTTTGGAGCAGGATACAAAGTAATATATTTTTTTATAAAAGGAATATGGGTTAAAGAGACTTTAATTTTTTCTACTGTATTTTCCTTAAATTCATAAAGAGATGACTTAAGATTTTTTAGAGTTTCACAAGAAATCAGAATAAATAGAACCAAAAAGAGGATGGTAATTTTTTTAAATATTTTTCTTTTCATAGTTTTTTTAAATCAGATCCTTTAAAGCATCTTCTATAGTTTCAAATTTAAATTTAAAACCGAGTTCTAAAAGATTTTTAGGATACGCTCTGATGCTACAGGTTATAATGTTTGCCAGTTCTCCAAATATAAGTTTCATCATAAAAACAGGCACAGGTAAAAGTGTGGGTCTTTTTAATACTTTTCCTAAGGTTTTAGTAAATTCTTTATTGGTTACAGGATTGGGGGAGACAAAGTTGTATATTCCTTCTTTTTCTTTTTTAATTAGAAATAAAATTGCAGAAACAAGATCTTTTATATGGATCCATGGAAACCACTGATTACCTTTTCCAAGAGTTCCTCCTAATCCTAATTTAAAAATTGGCAAAATTTTGGGAAGCATTCCTCCTGTTGTTCCAAGAACAACTCCTACTCTTGCAATGATTATCTTTGCACCTTTTTCTTTAGCTTTTAAAGCTCTCTTTTCCCACTCTATACAAGTTTTTGCTAAAAAGTCATCTCCAGGTAAGCTATCTTCTGTAACTAATGTATCACCTTTATCTCCGTAATATCCTACAGCAGAAGCATTTATAAGTAAAGCTGATTTTTTTAAAGAAGAAACTATATTTTCTGTAGATTTTATCCTACTTTCTAAAATTAGCTTTTTGTAAGTTTTAGTCCATCTGGAAAATATATTTTGTCCTGCAAGATTAATAGCTATGTCAGTCTCTTCAAGATATTTTTGCCATTCTCCAGATTTTGTAGGATTTCCCCAAATTACTTTACAGGAAGAGGGTAATTTTTTTGCTTTTTCTTTATTTCTTACAAGCACTTGAACTTCATAGCCTTCTTTTAAAAGAGCTGGAATAATAGAACTTCCTATAAAACCTGTTCCACCTGCTATGAAAACTTTTTTCACAATTTAATCCTTAAATTATGCCTCACCTTTTGCAATTTTAGAAAAAGTAGAAAGATTTTCTGTTTTTCCTATTACAATAAGGGTATCTCCAGGTTCTATAATTGTATTGGCAGAAGGATTAAATTCTATCTTTCCATCAGCCCTTTTAATACCTATCACTATAACTCCTATTTCTCTACCAATATTTGCATCTTTTAAAGTTTTTCTTACAAGTTTTGAATTTTCAGAAACTATAATTTCTTCAATTTGAATATCCCTATATTCTGAGCCTGTAGCAAATTCTAAGAAATCTATCACATTTGGTCTAAGAACTGTATGGGCTATTCTTAGACCTCCGATATGATAAGGACATATAGCTTTATCTGCTCCAGCCATTTTTAATTTCATTCTGGCTTCTTCGTCTGTAGCACGGGCTACTATAAAAAGATTAGGATTTAAAAATCTTGCACTAAGAACTACATAAAGATTTTCTGCATCTGAAGGTAAAACAGAAATTATTCCTTTTGCCCTTTCAATCCCAGCCTCCCTTAATACTTCATCTTTGGTAGCATCTCCTATAATATAAAGTAAATCTTCTTTGTCTTTAATATTTTCTTCTTTTAATTCAATTACTACAAATTTTACTTTGTTTGCTTTAAATTCATTACAAAGAATACTTCCCATTCTTCCATAACCACATATAATATAGTGATTTTTAAGTGCCTCGATTTCCTTTTTCATTTTCTTTTTTTTAAACACCTCCTTTATTTCACCTTCTATTAGTATTTTTGCTCCTGTTGTCATAGCATAAGTAAAAACACCAAAACCACTGAAAATAAGTAGTATAGTAAAAAATTTTCCGACTTCACTTAATTCTTTTACCTCTCTAAAACCTACAGTTGCTACAGTAATTACTGTCATGTAAAGAGCATCTAAAAATTTTAAATCTTCAAGTGTCATATAACCAATTGTTCCAAAACATATAACCCCCAAAATTAAAAATGAAATTATTAGTAGCTTTTTTTTGATTTCAAGCTTATTCATATGAAGTTTATAATAATAATTTTTTAATGAAATATCAAGATAAAAGCATTTTAAAGCAAATAATAAAAGACTTATTGTTTAAATTTTCACATGAATATTTAAAAGAAATTAAAAGAATTGAAAAATTTTTAAAAGAATTTAATTTTTAAATATAAAAAATAAAATTTAACAGAATTTGACTTATTTTTAAAATTAGTTAAAATTTTTAAACTAAAATCATTTTAGTTATTTTTGTTAATTAAATTTTTTTCAATAATTTTTTTCTCACGATATTTTTAAAAATTTAAAAAAAGGAGGTGATTCATGGAAAGAAGGATTAATTATATTATAAAATTAGACCATATAAAGGAATTATCAGAAAAGGAAAAAGAGGAGTTAAAGGAAGTTAGTGAAAAATTTCCTTTTAGAACTAATGAGTATTATCTTTCTCTTATTGATTGGAAAAATCCTGATGATCCTATAAGAAAAATTTCCATTCCTTCTAAAGAAGAGCTTACTGTATGGGGTAAACTTGATGCTTCTAATGAAAAAAAATATACGAAAATTCGTGGTCTTGAGCATAAATATTTAGATACAGCAGTAATTTTAACTACTAATGTATGTGCAATGTATTGCAGATTTTGTTTTAGAAAAAGATTATTTATTAACAAGGGTGATGAAATAGCTCTTGATATTTCAAAAAACTTAGAGTATGTAAGGAAGCATCCAGAAATAAATAATGTCCTTTTAACAGGAGGGGATCCATTAGTTCTTAATACTTCTAAACTTGAAAAAATTTTGGAAGAACTTAGTGAGATTCCTCATGTAAGGATAGTAAGAATAGGTTCAAAGATACCAGCTACAAATCCTTTTAGGATAATTAATGATTCTTCACTCATTAGGTTATTTGAGAAATTTAATTTTCAAAAAGATAAGAAGCTTTATCTTATGACACATTTTAATCACCCTAAGGAACTTACCAAAGAAGCAAAAAAGGCAATTAAACTTGTGCAAAAAACAGGAGCTATTACTTACAATCAGACTCCTATTTTAAAAGGAATAAATGATAATGCAGAAACTATAAAAACACTTATTGAAGAACTTTCTTTTACTGGAATAACTCCTTATTACTTTTTCCAGTGTAGACCAGTTGTAGGAAATAGAATGTTTTCAACCAATATTGAAGATACTATAGACATTGTAGAATCTGCAAGATCTAAAGTTTCTGGACTTGCAGCTAAGGTGAGATATGTAATGTCTCATGAAACAGGGAAAATAGAAATCCTTGGTAAAACAAAAGAACATATTCTTTTTAGATACCACAGAGCTGCTAATCCTGAAGATGCAGGGAAAATTATGGTTTATAAAAGAAATCCTTCTGCTTGCTGGTTTGATGATTATACTGAACTTGTTGAAGAATACAAAATTAATGCTTAATGAAAAAGCCTTTAATCAGTGTTATCATTCCTACATATAACAGAGCTTATATCCTCTCTAAGGCTATAGAAAGTGTCTTAAATCAAACTTTTAAAGATTTAGAGCTTATTGTTGTTGATGATGGTTCTACAGATGAAACCCCTTATTTAGTTAGTAAATATCCACTTATATATGTTAAAAAACCTCATACAGGAGTTCCTCATACAAGAAATATCGGTATTTCAAAAGCAAAAGGAGATTTTATTGCTTTTCTTGATAGTGATGATGTTTTTGTGCCAGAAAAATTAGAAAAACAACTTAAATTTTTTGAGAGGTATCCTGATTATAAAATTGTTCAAACAGAAGAAATCTGGTATAAAGGAAATAAAAGAATAAATCCAAAAAAAATTCATAAAAAAGCTGAAGGATGGTTTTTTGATAGAGCTATAAAACTTTGTGTGGTTTCTATTTCTACTGTCTTAATAAAAAAAGAAGTTTTTGAAGAAGTGGGAATGTTTGATGAGGAATTTCCAGTGTGTGAAGATTACGAGTTCTGGTTGAGGGTCTCATTAAAAATGCCAGTTGGTCTTATTAAAGAGTATTTAGTAATTAAAAGTGGAGGAAGACCTGATCAGCTTTCAGCTATGAAGGGGCTTGATTACTATAGAACTTTAGCTCTTATAAAACTCTTTAAGAACTATCAAAAAGATTTAAAATTAGAACAAAAACTTATGCTTTATGCTGAAGCAAAAAAGAAATTTGAAATATTTTATAAAGGAGCTTTAAAGCATGGAAATTTAGAAAAAGCTTTTATACTTGAAAATCTTTTTAAAAAAACTTTTGCAGATTCTGTGATAAATTTTTATAAAAGTCTTATATAAAATATGGAAGCAGAAAAAAATTTAACTATTCAAGAATGGATTCCTAAGATTTTGAGACCTCTTGAGTTTGTTTCTAAAAATAATTTTATAAACTTACCTAAAACTAAAGGGCTTGAAAAGGCTTTAAAATTTCTTATTAGTAAAGCTCCTGAGGATATAAATGATATTAAAGATAAACTTTTAGAGCTTTGCACTGATTTAGAGATAAGTTCCTTAGAAAAGAAAAAAGAAAAAATAATTAAGATGCTTAATCTATTAAAATCTTTAAATCTTTCCCAGACAGAAAATGCTTTAGATTTAGAGGAATTTAGCAGAAATAATTTTAAAGATTGGGAAATCCCAGAAAAAGAGTTATCTCTGGAAACCTATTTCAGATATAAGGAAATTCTTAAACAACCTGTTCAATTTTTAAAAGGGGTGGGACCTCGTATTGCTAAAAAATTGGCAAAAAAAGGTATTTACACTATAGAAGATTTGTTATTTTTTCTGCCCAGAGATTATGAGGATAGAAGAAGGGTCACTCCTATAGCAGATCTTAAAGAAGGTCAGAGGGCTGTAGTATTTGGAGAGATTCTTAAAAGTGGAATTACTTATTTTTCCAGAAGAAAGATATTTTATGCATATATTACAGATGGAACAGGATTTTTAACTTTAAAATGGTTCAATTTCAATGAAAGAGTCTGGAGAAATATTTTAACTCCAGGAAAAAATTTTTATGTAATTGGAGAAGTCTCACGTTTTGGAAGAGAGTTAGAAATAATTCATCCAGAGCTTATTGAGGAAGATGATGAAGAAAAATTAGCTATAGAAATAGGACATATTGTGCCTATATATTCTTCTATAGAAGGTGTTTCAGAAAAGTATTTTAGAAAAGTTATAAAAAATGCTGTAGAAGAATACGGAGATTATCTAAATAACTATATACCAATCGAAATTTTAAGAAGAAGGAAATTGGTTCCTTTAAATATAGCCATTAAAAATTTACATTTTCCAGAACCTTCAGAAAATATACTCTTATTAAAAAGAGAAGAAAGTGTTTATCATAAAAGCCTTGCTTTTGATGAGTTTTTCTTCTTGGAATTAGCTTTAGCTTTAAGAAAAGGAAAGATAAAAAAAGAGACTGGTATTGTTTTTAATACAGAAAGCAAACTGGTTGAAGAATTTATTAAAAAATTGCCTTTTGAATTAACCTCTGCTCAAAAAAGAGTTATAGAAGAGATTAAAAAAGATATGGCAAGTAGTCTCCCTATGAATAGACTTCTTCAAGGAGATGTAGGATGTGGGAAAACAGTGGTTGCCTTTATTGCTACTTTAATAGCTATAGATAATGGTTATCAGGTAGCTTTAATGGCTCCTACAGAGATTTTAGCAGAACAGCATTATTACAATTTCAGGCAGTATGCCCAAATTATGGGAATTTATCCAGCTTTATTAACAGGAGGAATACCACCCTCTAAAAAAAGAGAGATATATCATGGACTTTCTACAGGATTTATAAATTTAGTGATAGGAACTCATGCTCTTTTTCAAGAAAGAGTGGAGTTTAAAAAGCTTGGTTTGGTAATTATTGATGAACAGCACCGCTTCGGAGTTCTTCAAAGAGCAGCTCTTCGAGAAAAAGCTAAAGGTATAACTCCTGATACATTAGTCATGACAGCAACCCCAATTCCAAGAACCCTTGCTCTTACAATTTATGGAGATTTAGATCTTTCTATAATAAATGAAATGCCTAAAGGGAGAAAATCTATTATTACTAAGCTCTTTTTAGAATATAATAAACGCAAAGCCTACGAAGAAGCTAAAGAAGAGCTTAAAAAGGGACATCAAGCTTATGTTATACTTCCTCTTATTGAAGAATCAGAAAAAATGGATCTGAAAGCTGTAACTACTTATGGAGAATATCTTCAGAAGGAGGTTTTTTCAGAATATAAAGTAGGTATTCTTCATGGAAAAATGAGTTCTTATGAAAAAGAAAAAATTATGCATGCATTTAAAAGAAAAGAGATTCAAGTTTTGGTTTCTACCACAGTGGTCGAGGTTGGAGTAGATGTTCCAAATGCAACAGTTATGATTATAGAACATGCAGAAAGATTTGGACTTTCTCAACTTCATCAATTAAGAGGAAGAGTTGGTAGAAGTGAGTATCAGTCCTATTGTTTTCTAATAGCTTATAAAATTTCTATGAATAGCGATGCCTATAAAAGACTTCAAATTTTATGTGAGAGTAATGACGGATTTAAAATTGCAGAAGAAGATTTAAAATTAAGAGGTCCTGGAGAATTTCTTGGAACTAAACAATCAGGCTATTTAGAATTTAGAAGGGCTGATATTGTAAGAGATTATCAAATACTTCTTTGGGCAAGAGAAGATGCATTCAAACTCATAGAAAAAGATCCAGGACTTAAAAATAATCCAATTTTAAAAGAAGAGTTAATGAGAAGATGGGAAGAAAGATTAAAATTATCCGAAATAGCATAAAAATTATAAAGGGGGATTAGATGGATGATAACTTTAGAATCGGTATTATTGGCGGAAAAGGTAAAATGGGAAATCTTTTTAAAAATCTTTTTGAAAAAAAGGGTTATTCTGTAATAATTTCAGATATAAATACAAATCTTCCTAATACAGAACTTGTAAAAAAAAGCAAAGTAGTTTTAATTTCAGTTCCTATGGAAGTTTTTTCTGAAGTGGTGAAAGAAATTGCTCCTTTTGTAGAGGATCATCACTGGTTAATTGATATCTGTTCTCTTAAAACAGAGCCTGTAAAAATAATGAAAAAATATTTTAAAAAAGGAGAAATTTTAGCTACTCATCCCCTTTTTGGTCCTTATGAGAAAAATTTAAATGGAAAAACTATAGCCTTATGCCCTATAAGAGGAAAAAATGTAATTGAATGGTTTAAAAAAATTATGTTAGATGAGGGTCTAAATATTGTAAAAATTTCTCCAAAAAAGCATGACGAAATTATGGCACTTGTGCAGGTAATAAATCATTTTTGGCTTATACTTTTAGCAAAAATTATTAAAAATTCTAAATTTTCTTTAAAAGATATAGTTTCTCTTTCTACTCCAAGCTTTTTAAGACAGCTTCATATTTTGAAAAGACTTGCTAAGCAAGATATTAATCTTTATGCAAGAATTCAACTGGAAAACCCTTTAGGAAAAAAATTTAGAAATCTTTTATGTAAAAACTGTAAAATTTTAAACAAAGCCTTTAATTCAGAAAAAGGAGAAGAAATATTTACAGAGTATTTTCTCATAGCAAAAGAAATTGCCAAAGAATTAGAAATACTTTTGAATCAAGCTTTTCCTGATGAAATATAAAAAAAGCAAGCCTGAGATAATCATTCCTAAACATAAAATCTGTCCCATAGTCATCCAGCCAAAAATAAGAGAAAAACTTTGAGTATATTCATGGTCTCTTAAAAATTCAAAAAAGAATCTAAGAATTCCATATAAAATAAGGAACAAAGCTAATTTTGTTCCTGGAGTCAAATTCTTTTTTCTTAAATTCCATAAAAAAAGAAATAAAAAAAGACCTGTAACTAAGCCTTCATAAAGTTGAACAGGATGTCTTGGAATAGGACCACCTTTTGGGAAAATCATAGCCCAGGGAAGATTACTTGGGATTCCGTATATTTCACCATTTATGAAATTGCCTATCCTTCCAAAAAAGAGACTAATTGGTGCTGTAACTACAACTAAATCTGCCCACCATAAAAAAGATTGTTTATGTTTTTTTATATAAAAATATCCTACTAAAACTGCTCCTATTAAACCTCCATGAAAAGACATTCCACCTTCCCATATAGCTATTATTTCTTTAGGATGGGTTAAAAAGTAATCAGGATAATAAAAAAAGCAAAATCCCAAACGAGCTCCTATTATTAATCCCCAAAAACTATAAAAAAGTAAGTTCTCAAGAAAGGGATAAAGCTCTTTTTTACCTCTTTCTTTGAGTTGATATCTGCATAGAAAAAGACAGCAAAAGAAACTTATTATATACATCAAACCATACCATCTTACTGCAAAAGGACCGACTTTAAAAATGACAGGATCAATTTGAGGATAGGTAAGCATTACAGAGATCCCTTAAGATACACTCTTCACATTTTGGTTTACGAGAGATACAGATTTTTCTTCCGTGTGCCTGCATAAGATAAGGGAAAATGAACCAGCTTCTTTTAGAAAGCACTTCCATAAGCTCTTTTTCAATCTTTTCAGGCTGTTTAGAAGTTACCAGCCCCAGACGCTGAGAGATTCTTCTTACATGAGTGTCAACAGGAATCCCTTCTACAATTCCATAAGCATTAGCTAATACAATGTTGGCAGTTTTTCTGGCAACTCCTGGAAGTTCCATAAGTTCTTCTACGGTTTTAGGCACTTCTCCTTTATACTTTTCTACTATTATTTTGCAAGCATCTTTAATATATTGGGCTTTTTGTCTATAAAATCCAGTGCTTTTTATATCCTCTGCCAGTTCTTCTAAATCTGCTTTTGCAAAATCTTCTGCAGTTTTATATTTCTTAAAAAGATCTTTAGTAACCTCATTTACTCTCTCATCTGTGCATTGTGCTGATAAAATAGTAGCTATAAGAAGTTGAATAGGAGTCTTAAAATTAAGAGCTATTTTTGCATCTGGATAAGCTTTCTTCAATCTTTTAACAACCTCTTTAGCTTTTTCTTTTAAAGCCTTATTTTTTACTTTCTCTTTTTTCTTCTTTTTACTTTTCTTTTTCTTCTTAGCACACATAACTTCTCCTTAATATTTTATGGTGGAAAAAATTTGCTTGTTTAATTTATCTTTTAATACCAATTTAAATTCATCTTTAGAAATAGAAGGAAGTGGGAATTCAAAATTGATAGCATCTTTATAAGCTTTTTCAGTAATAGTTTTAGCTCTATCAACAAGCTCTGAACATCGTGACTTTTCGATTTTTTCTACCATATTAAAAAATTTTATCAGTCTAAAAAATTTCTTTTTATCAAAATTCTCAAATGACTTTCCTTCTTCTACTATTTCTTCCAGATCAAGAATTAATTTTTTCATTTGATCTAAAAGCGGAATTTGGATTTGTTTTCTTAACTGTTCTTCAAGAAGTAAAAATTCATGTGCAAGCGTAAAATAGGTTTCTTCAGAAAAGTCTCTATATAATATATTTTCTTTAAACCAATAGGCGAATTCTTTTCTTAAAAGATCAACCAGATACATAAAATCAAACACTTGATGTTGTAAAACAGATCTTAAATCTTCTATATTTAAAAGATCTCCCAAAAAAGAGAGTTCTTTATTATGATAAATATGTAAAAGAGCCCAAAGAAAATGTTTAGGTTTAAAGCTTATTTCTTTATCTTCTATAAAAAAAGAAGATTCCTCAGTTTGATATCTTTTAAAAACTTCATCTATCCATTCTATAGTATAAAATTTCATTTTTAAAAACTAAGTAATTCTTTTTTTAATATAGTTTTAATTCTTTCTGAACTAACCTTTTCTTTAAAACCACCTTGAGACAACTCTGCTTTGCCTCCGCCTTTTAAGCCTATAGATTCTCCCAATTTTTGAAAAATTTTATTAGCAGGGTATTTTTCTGCTAAATCCTTAGTTACCATACAAACTGCTAAAGGATTTCCTTGCTCTTTTTCTCCTATAAGGAAAATTATTCCAGAACCAAGTTTATTTTTAAAATAATCTCCCATCTCTCTTAATTCTCCCATATTTTCTGCTTGGAAAGAGGCAACAAGAAGTTTAACCCCATTTACTTCTTCAACCTCTTTTAGCTTTTCTTCAAGAACTTTTTTAAGATCTACACTTTTTAATTTTTTAATTTCTCTTTCAAGCTCTTCTATTTCTTTAAAAAGAGCTTTTATTTTCTTTTCTATTTCCTTAGGTGTAGTTTTTAAGTTTTCTGCAATTTTCTCAATTCTTTCTTCCAGACCTTTAACCCATTCATAAGCCTTTAAACCTGCTATTGCCTCTATTCTTCTTATTCCAGATGCCACACTGCTTTCAGAAATTATTTTAAATAATCCTATATCTCCTGTCCTTTTTACATGTGTTCCTCCACAAAGTTCTATAGAGATTTCATTAATCTTTACTACTCTTACAATTTCTCCATATTTTTCTTCAAAAAGGGCTATAGCTCCCATTTTTTCTGCTTCTTCTTTTTTTACCCATAAGGTTTCAACCTGATAATTTTCTAAAATCCACCTATTTACTAATTCTTCTACTTTTTTAAGTTCCTTTGGCGTTACAGCTTGAAAATGAGTAAAATCAAAACGAAGCCTATTTTCTTCAACTAAAGAACCAGATTGTCTTACATGGGAGCCTAAAAGTTTTCTTAAAGCAGAATGAAGTAAATGAGTTGCTGTATGGTGTCTTTCTATATGAAATCTTCTATCTTTATCAACTTGCATTAATACTTCTTCATCTTTTTCAATAGTTCCTTCTAAAAGCTTAACTTTATGATAAATAAGTTCTCCTACCTTATGAGTTTCTAAAATCTTAGCTTTACCTTTAGAACCTATAACTATGCCTATATCATAAACCTGACCTCCACCTTCAGGATAAAAAGGTGTTAAATTGGTAATAAGATAGTAAAAATTATCTTCCTTTTTAATTTCTATAACCTTTGCTTTGGTTTCTAAAGTTTCATATCCTATAAATAGGGTTTGGAAATTTTCTTTAACTAAATCTTTAATAAATTGTGGCACTTTTTCTAAAGCTCCTCTCCAGGATTTTCTACTTTCTTCTCTTGCTTTTTCTCTCAGTTTTTCAAAAGTCTCTAAATCTAAAGAAAAACCAAGAGGTAAAACATAATCTCTTACTAAGTCATAAGGGAAACCATAGGTGTCATATAGTTTGAATAATACTTCACCAGGGACAACCTTTTTACCATCTTTTTGAAGTTTATTTATTTCTCTTTCAAGGATTTCAAGTCCAAGGTTTAGAGTTTCTAAAAATCTTTCTTCTTCTATTCTAAGAATTTTTTTTATAGTTTCTTGATTTTTTGTCAATTCTGGGTAAACATCTCCAAATTCTTGAACTACAGGGTCAACTAATTTATATAAAAATGCCTCTTTTAATCCAAGTAATTTTCCAAATCTTTCTGCACGTCTTATTATTCTTCTTAAAACATAACCTCTTCCTTCATTTGAGGGCATAATTCCTTCTGCAAGAAGAAAGGTGCTTGCTCTTATATGATCAGCTATTACTCTAAAGGCACTTTCTGTATCCTTATTTTCTTTAAAAGCTTTACCTGTTATTTCTGAAATTTTATGAATTATTCCTGCAAAAAGGTCAGTTTCGTAATTAGAGGGGACTCCTTGAATTACTGCAGTAATTCTTTCAAGTCCCATTCCTGTATCTATACAACCCTTAGGTAAGGGTTTGAGATTACCTTTTTCATCTTTTTCATACTGCATAAAAACAAGATTCCATATTTCTAAAAATCTATCACAATCACAACCTGGAGCACAGGTTGGTTTTTTACAGCCAAATTCTTCTCCCTGATCATAAACTATTTCTGAACAAGGACCACAGGGTCCAGTATCTCCCATAGCCCAGAAATTATCCTTTTCTCCTAACCTTACAATTCTTTCTTCAGGAAGACCTGCTATTTTTTTCCAGAGTTCTACTGCAGTATCATCTTTTTCATAAACAGTTACATAAAGACGTTCCTTAGGGAGATTTAAAACTTTTGTAATAAATTCCCAGGCATAAGCTATGGCTTCCTCTTTGAAATAATCTCCGAATGAAAAATTTCCGAGCATTTCAAAAAAAGTGTGATGTCTTGCAGTATAACCTACATTTTCTAAATCATTATGTTTTCCTCCTGCACGTATACATTTTTGACATGAAACAGCTCGAGTATAAGGTCTTGTTTCCTCTCCTAAGAATACTTTTTTAAACTGAACCATTCCAGCATTGGTAAAAAGAAGAGTTGGATCATCATAAGGAATAAGGGAGGAGCTTGGGACAACCTCATGTCCCAAATTTTTAAAGTAATCAATAAATAAAGTTCTTATTTCTTTTCCTTTCATAAGCTCCTAAAAAAAATCAAAGTTTTTAATTTGACTAAATCTATTTTAAGAGATTTTAAAATTTTAGCAATTTTTTTAATAAAATTTTTCTTTATAATAACTTTTGAAAAACTCACTTTGTAACTAACACTTGCGATACTGAAATTGTTATTTGTTTAATTGGGCGATATATGGATTTTTTCAAAATTAAATAATATAATAAAAAGTAAGAATTTAATATAGATGAGATGATATAAATGATAAAGGATATTGAATATTTAAAACAATTTGAAGAAAAATTTATTTCAGAAAAAAAATTATCCTATGAAGAAGCTTTAAAGATTATTGATGCTTTATGGGAGGAAGGATTAGCCCTTAAAGTATTGCCACCAAAAGATCCTCTTGAGGGTATAGAAACAGACATAAAGATTGCGAGGATTTTGAATTCGTGTTTAAAGAGCTTATCACAAAAATAGGGGATGCACTTAATAGGAAGTCTATCCCATATATGATAATTGGTGGACAAGCTGTTCTCATTTATGGAGAACCTCGGCTTACCAGAGATATTGATATAACACTTGGAATAGG
>Ga0190363_1001126_pt1 | contig 15893 bp, 17 predicted proteins | sample 48721867_MG_FD_161272 | JGI IMG/M metagenome (GOLD analysis project Ga0190363, IMG submission 161272) | Hydrothermal vent microbial mat bacterial communities from Southern Trench, Guaymas Basin, Mexico - 4872-18-6-7_MG | ecosystem: Environmental > Aquatic > Marine > Hydrothermal vents >... | reverse complement strand
AAAGTACAAGATCGTGAATCTCCGCGACGGAACCGTTCAGGAATGTGCTCTGCATGATAGTGGTGTTGTTGCCGTAGAGGTTGTTGAACTTCCAATAATAGCCCTTTTAGACTCCAAAAAATCGGTGCCAGGGGCAAAGATAAGGTACGACAAGAAGGATTGTGATTTCCTCGATTGTTCGATGTACAACCTCTGCAACCCCGTTGAGCTGAGGGATGGAGAAACGGTGGTTGTTGAAAAGGTGATCGGTGATTCTCCAGGAGTTTGTGAAAAAGGCTATAGTGTGAAGGTTGTTGAACTTGTGAGGGTTGAGGAATAGGCAAAATAAGCCAGATGGAATAGATCCCAAGTAAATTTACTTTTATTTGATTACGGCAACTACAACCAAATGCAACTACAACCAAATAACAGTTCACTCAATCCAACTTGCCTAGTATCCATCAAAAAGCCTTAAACCCTGGGCTATCGGCAATCCGGAGTTGTGGACGGCAAAGTAAACCTCATTGATGTCGTAGCCCACCCTTTCAAGCCTGAACTCTTCTTTTTCGGTGTCGAATATCGCATAGGCAGCTCTACTATCTCCATCCCTTGGTTGTCCAACACTTCCGGGGTTTACCAGCTTAAGGTTTTGCTTTGCGTGTTTTCTCTCGAATTGAATATGGGTGTGGCCAACTATAACGTTCTTCCCCTCTTCCTCAAGGATTTTATCGATCAAAGGAAAGGTGGGAAAAATGTAAACGAAAATAGCATCTATGCTGTCCGCTGGAGTTCCGTGGTAGATGTTGAAGTAATCGGTTTGAAGCTGATAAGGTAAAGAGTCAAGCCACTCCTTATTCTTCTCCTCCAGCCTTTTTCTGGTGAAATTCACTGAAATCTTTCCATAGGTGTCTAGATTTGAATGATCTCCCGTAAGCACGGCATAATCGTGATTTCCAATTACCGAATAGATTCTTTCCTCCCTTAATATCTCGATTACCTCGTTAAAGTAAGGATAGTATCCAACAACATCTCCCGCGCATAGAATTTCATCACAGCTTTCGAGCTTCTGGAGAACTGAATCGAGTGCTACAACATTGGCATGAATGTCTGCGATGATTCCGATTTCCATAGCATGGCAAATACGACGGTGTAAAAAAAACTAACCCTCGAGATACCAGTACTCCTGCTAGCATCCAGCACTCTTACTAGTAGCACTCTTACTAGTACTCCTCTCTCTGGGTGATCAATTTGATGAAAACGAATCCAACGAGGATGCTTATCGAAAGCATTATCAAAAGGTTATCGAGGGGAGGGAAATTATCGATGAGCCAGAATACACCGTTTACGACACATATCCCGATGAACGTTACGATGGATGCTAGGAGCCCAGCCCCTCCAAAAAGGTATGGCACCTTAACCCCTCTGTGCTCAAGCAGTGCCGTGAAGAAGATGAATGCTATCGTAAAGGCTAGAAGTACGTATGACAGCCTGAAGTAAACGTGAAAGGTTGAGAGCATCCCATACAGCCCGCTTGCCCAGAGGAATATTACTATCCCGGAAAGAAGTGAGAGGGTCACATTGGTGTACAGTTTCCTTGACATCTCTCCCTCTAAAATCGGTCTCATGCTCTCACTCCTCTTTTTTCCTTATTTTTAAAATATTTTTCTAATTTTTGTTTAAAATATTTTAAATTTTAAAGATTTTTAAAGCCTAGTTTGTATCGTAGAAATCCTCTGATTTGACCTCAAATGTCTAATCCTTATCTTTATCCTTTTCTTTGATCTTGAGCTTTTTCTTCTGGAGCTTGAGTTTTTTCTTTTCCAGTTTAAGTCTTTCCTTCTCAAGCTCAAGCTCTTCTTTAGTTTTACCTTTCAGTTCCGGACTACTGAAATCTTTATTGGATTTATCTAAACTATCTTAGCTATCTGAACCACCAATCCGACTCTTCCCTTCATGAAATTTTGCAATCAGAATCTTGCCCAGATATTTTCCAAAGTACCCGATGAAGCCTGCAAGGAAAACGATCAGCGTCCATTTGATTGCAGTCAGTATCGGGCTTGAGTCCATGGATATTCGTCGGAAAATCAGCTATTAAAATTAGCTATCAAAATTGTTGATTTTTAAATAGCGATTATAGCTTTGACCAGCTTTAATCTTCGAACCTATTTAAACCCTCCAATAAATGCCCTCACGTTTCTCCCGAGGACGCTTGTGACGTATCCTCCTTCTAGAGCAGCGTACCTTCTTCCTTCACACTTTTCCTCTGAAAATTCCTTGATTATTTTCCCTATTTCGGTATAATCTTCTGTCTCGAGATACCTTCCCCAGTCATCTCTGTGCTTGTCAAAGCCTGCCGATACGGCTATTATATCATAATCTTCTCCCTCTAAGAAGTCGGATATGCTATTGACCTCACCTCCGGGCATGTGGAAGTACTCGACTCTCTCATCCTCGGCAAAGGTGTTATCTGTTCCATCACCAAAATGGAGGTCAAAATCTACGATGACCGCCCTATCTATTTTCCCCTCCGCAATTAACTTTCTCACAGATATGGCGATGTTGTTGAAATAGCAGAACCCCCATGAGCTGTTTGGGCTTGCATGATGTCCAGGGGGCCTTATGAGGGCAAAAGCAGGCTCGTTGAAAGCAATTCGAGAGGCTTTGATTGTCGCTCCTGCTGCCAGGATTGCGAGCTCATAGATTCTTGGCATGTTTTTAACGAACTCGAGATGACCAGGGGTGTGAACTAGAAGTACATCTTCGTCGCTGGCAGGCTCAGGCTTAACAAACTCGTAATCCTGAATTTCCTGCAGAATTGATTCAAGCCTTCCCGGAGAAGCTGCCGGATCGGATGTATACACATCCAGGAAACTCTCATCAAAAACGATCTTCATTTCCTCACCTCCAAATTGAAGATATCTGTTAGGAGGTCTTTTCTGACATCCTTAAGGAAAGGATACTCTTTTCTTATCTTTTTAACCTCACCTAAATCGATTTCTGCCATTATAATCTCCTGTCTATCTCCTGCTTCGACCAAGATGTTGCCCCATGGATCGACTATCATCGATCTCCCGGGATACTTCTCTTCACCCTCAGCACAGTTAGCTCCAAGCACATAGCACTGGTTTTCTATGGCCCTAGCCCTTAAAAGGACTCTCCAATGATTTATTCTCGCCTCGGGAAATTCTGCAGGCACGACTAAAATCTCAGCCCCTTTATGAGTCAAGTATCTTGCAATCTCAGGAAATCTCACCTCATAGCAGATCATCAGTCCAAGTTTTCCCACAGGCGAATCAACAACCACTAATTGGTCTCCAGTGGTGAAGTAGTCCTTTTCCTCCTTTAACAATGGAAATAGATGTGTTTTCCTGTACTTTCCTATTATCTCCCCTCTGTGAATTACGACGGCGGTATTGTAAAGCTCTCCCTCCACCTTTTCTGCAACGGTTCCCACTATTGTGATATCTTTCCTCTCAGAGAGCTTGAGAATCATCGAGAGCTCGTCTTCAATGGTTGGTTCCACCTCTTCATAGTTCTCTGGATAAAACCCGGTGTTGAGCAGTTCGGGAAGTACAACTATGGAGGCTCTTACCTGTATCGCCCTCTTTATCAGGCTGAGGGCCTTCATTAAATTTACTCTTCTATCTGGGAGAATTCTTAGTTGACCTATCGCCGCCATCATTTTTTCATTTCATCTCTCCTTTCTTTTACTTCGTCATCTAAATAATATATTATCTCCCCTTCTTTGGTGAGTTTTAAGGCATCCCCCTCTTTTCTAATGCAAAATCCATGTTCTAGGAAGCGAAGATGATACTCAAGCTGGGGGATTGTTAAATTAAGTTTTTCGCAGATCTCGTTTTTGCTTAATCCTTCTGCGATTAACCTTAAAATCTTTCTTCTCAGGGGGTTTGAAACGGCTATGTGATATCTTTTATGATACTCTTCATTTTTCTCCAACGAATCCATAAATTTGCTCCAGCTCTCCTCCGCCATTCTATCTATTTATCTTTCAAACTTAATATTTTCAACTAATTTTAACTAAATTCTTAATCCTGAATCCTTGAATCAACTTAATTTTAACTTAAATTTTAAATTGCGATCCAATCTATTGATCCAATCTATTTTTTCACAAATTCGATCTTCTCGTAATCTTCGATCTCTTTTAGAACCATTAGGTAAAGAAGATAGCTGAGCTTATTCAACCACTCCACAAGCCAAATTGAAGTCTTACCCTTTTTCTGCAGGCTAATAGCTTCCCTTTCAGCTCTCCTAACAACCGCCCTTGCAACACTCAAAAAAGCTCCACTCTCATTCTTTTCCAGCAGAATGAACCCACTGGGCCTCTTTACACTCTTTTCAAATTCACTGATAATCGAAATTATTTCCTCATAGTCATCTTCTCCCATCCGGTTATCTGAGACAAGCTCCAGTCCAGCCTTGAACATCTTGTGTTGCATCTTTTCAAGAGTTGTCTTGACTTCACTATTCTTTGCAAATACTCTTGCAAGTCCTATAAACGAATTCGCTTCATCTATCGTTCCTAAGCAGTTTATAATGTCGGAGTCCTTGTCTATGAGGCTCCTGTCAAGTAAATGGGTCTTTCTTACATCTTTTTTCGATTTCAAGCTCTCACCTGTTAATTTAAAAATCAATAATCCTTCAAAATAGACTTCATTATTTTTTCTACCGCCGTATGGGGATCGAGATCGTTTTTAGAGACTTTCTCAACGATCTCCCTGAAGTTCATTTTGTCCGTTTCCTTTAAATAATTCTTTATCTCCTGAACAAGGATCTCGACCATCTCTCTGCTTAGCCTCTGCTTTCTGGTTTCCAGCAGTTTTCCTGAAGTTTTGAGGTAATCGAAATGCTTTTCTATTGCATCGGCTAGCTCTGCGATCCCTTTCCCTTTGTCAGCAACAGTTTTTATCACCGGCGGGCTCCACCCGGCTCTTGGAATCTTATCGAAGATCTTCCCAGTCTGAATTTCATATTCCTGGGCATGGGTCGTCTTTGTAAGGATCTCTACCGCCTCCTGATCCATCATAAGCATCGCTTTAATCCATCTCTCGGTTTTATCGGCCCCTCCAAGATCTGCTTTGTTCACGACGTAGATATCCCCTATCTCAAGGATCCCGGCTTTGTTTATCTGGATATCATCACCCATCTCCGGCATAAGGGCGACAATGGAAGTGTCTGCAACCTCTATGACATCAACCTCACTCTGCCCAGCTCCAACGGTTTCAACTAGTATGATGTCAAACCCAAAAGCATCCATGAGTCTTACAGCATCTCCTGTTTTCGCTGCCAGTCCGCCAGCCCTACCTCTTGAGCTCATGCTTCTGAAGAAAACTCCAGGATCGATCCATAATTTTTTGCTGCTATCGAGACCATCCATTCTAAGCCTGTCTCCAAGCAATGCACCCCCAGTAAAGGGTGAGCCGGGATCTATTGCCACTATTCCGACCGTTTTACCTCTAGCTCTGAATTCTTGGGTTAACTTGCTGACTATCGTGCTTTTTCCCACTCCCGGAAATCCCGTGATACCGATAATATGGGCATTCCCGGTTTTTGGGAAAATCCTCTTCAGAATTTCTTTTCCCTCAGGATAATCGTTTTCAACAAAAGTTATCGCCCTTGCCAGAGCCCTCTTGTTGCCTGAAAGAATTCCCTCAACTATCTCATCGACGTCCATTGTTACACCCGCTCAGCTCTTTGCCTTAAGACCTTTTTTCTTTGGAACAATCTCCTTTATAAAGTCAACTATCTCAGAGATGGGGGTTCCGGGGATAAAAATTCCATCAACTCCTAAAGCTTTAAGATCATCGAACTCATCCTCGGGAACTATTCCTCCAACCAAAACTACGAGCTCATCGGGATCACCGCCGTACTCTCTAATGAAATTGAGAACCTTTGGAACAAGAGTCATATGTGCACCGCTGTGCAGGCTTATCCCTACAACATCGACATCTTCTTGAACAGCAGCCATAGCAACCTCCTGCGGAGTTCGGTGGAGGCCTGTGTAAATTACTTCAAAGCCTGCATCCCTTAGAAATCTAGCTACAACCTTTGCTCCTCTGTCATGGCCATCTAGGCCTACCTTAGCAACGAGTACTCTGATCTTCTTCTCCATTCTCTCCATCCAATCACCTTTAAATGATTATCGGCTTCTTGTATGTTCCGTATACTGACTTGAGAACACCCATAATCTCTCCAACACTCGCATAAGCTTTTACAGCCTCAAGAATCGGCTCCATAACATTCTCATCATTCTCTGCTGCACTTCTCAACCAATCAAGAGCCTCCTTCACAGCAACGTTGTCTCTTTCAGCTTTAACCTTTCTAAGTCTCTCTATCTGTCTCCTCTGTACCTCTAGGTCGACCTTTAGGATCGGAATCTTAAGCTCTTCCTCAATTGTGAACCTGTTCACTCCAACTATTGTCCTCTTCCCCTCTTCGACCTCTCTCTGGAATCTTGCTGCGGCATTTGTGATCTCCTTTACGAAAAATCCGTTCTCTATCCCGGCAAAAACGCCTCTGAGCATACTTCCTTCTCCCATCTTCCTTATTCGCTCGATGTAATCCCATGCAAGCTTTTCAACTTTGTCGGTTAACCATTCAACGTAGTAGCTTCCTCCTAAAGGATCGATCGTGTTCGGGATCCCGCTTTCGTATGCGATTATCTGCTGGGTTCTCAAAGCTACCCTTACAGCCCCCTCACTCGGCAAGGCCCAAGCCTCGTCGAAGCTGTTCGTATGCAGGCTTTGTGTCCCTCCAAGCACAGCAGCCATCGCCTGGATGGTTGTCCTGACCACATTGTTCAAAGGTTGCTGGGCTGTGAGGGAGCATCCAGCCGTTTGTGTGTGGAATTTGAGCCACCATGAGCGCGGATTCTTAGCCCCATACTCATCTCGCATTATCTTTGCCCACATTCTTCTTGCAGCCCTGAACTTTGCTATCTCCTCAAAGAAGTCGTTGTGGGAGTTGAAGAAGAAGCTGAGCTGGGGAGCTAACTTATCGATGTCGATTCCCCTTTCTATCGCAGCCTCAACGTAAGCCATTCCATCTGCAATTGTGAAAGCGAGCTCCTGGACCGCTGTTGAGCCTGCTTCTCTGATATGGTAACCGCTTATGCTTATGAGATTGAATTTTGGAACGTTCTCCACACCCCACTCAAATATGTCGGTTATTATCTTTACGGATGGTTCCGGAGGCAGAACGAGGGTGTTTTGGGCGTGGAATTCTTTAAGCATATCGTTCTGGATCGTTCCCCTCAGCTGGTTTCTTGGAACTCCTTGAGTATCGCCTATTGCAGTATACATCGCAAGAATTATCGCTGCGGGCGGATTTATCGTGAAAGAGGTTGAAACCCTATCAAGGGGGATACCATCGAAGAGGATCTGGAAATCTTTAAGGGTGTCTATCGCAACTCCAACCTTTCCTACTTCTCCATCCGATAACGGATCATCGCTGTCAAGCCCCATCAAAGTCGGAAAGTCGAATGCTGTGCTCAATCCGGTCTGTCCCTCTTTCAGGAGAAGCTTCCATCTCTGATTCGTATCCTCGGCAGCTCCGAAACCTGAGAACTGCCTCATTGTCCATAATCTTCCCCTGTACATCGTGGGATAAACACCTCTTGTGAAAGGATACTCTCCAGGGTAGCCTATATCATCGATAAAGCTTAGATGCTCCGTACTCGAAGGGTCATAGACCCTATTTATCTCAATCCAGGAGAGGTTCTCGAACTTTTCCTGTCTCTCTCCTGACCTTTCAAGGAATGGTTTTAGGCATTTTTTATCCCATTCTTCCTTTTTTTTCCTGACCTCATCAATATCCATTGTTATCACCTATATTTCTATCATTAAATCTCCGTGCTAAAAAATTTAAAATTTTTGATTTACTTTCATTATTAAAAAAAATAATTTAAAAATATGATGAATCTGATCACTTGAACTTGCCCAAAACATCCTTTGCGATGGTATTGAGCTGAACCTCCTTTGTGCCTTCGTAGATTTCAGTTATCTTCGCATCTCTATAAATTCTCTCTATGTCGTATTCACCTATGTATCCATAGCCACCGTGCATCTGGATTGCCTCATCGCAAACCTTAACGGCAACCTTTCCCGCATAGTACTTTGCCATCGAAGTTAGCCCAGGATCTATCCTGCCTTGGTCGTAATTCCAGGCGGATTTATAGACGAGAAGTCTTGTGCACTCCAGCTGAGTTCTGAGATCGGCAATTCTATGCTGTAATGCTTGGAAAGCACCGATTGGCTGGCCAAATTGCTTTCTTTGTTTAACGTACTCCACCGTTCTATCAAAAGCTCCCTGAGCTATGCCAAGAGCCTGAGCGGCAATCTCAATTCTGCTTTCATCAAAGAATTCAAGAACATGGTAGAAGCCGCGATTCAGCTCTCCTATGACGTCGTCCTCACTAACCCTGACGTTTTTGAAAACGACCTCTGCTGTAGGCGATGCCTTTATACCCATTTTCTTTCCTATTTTGGTTGTTGACAATCCTTCCGCATCTTTTCTCACGAGAAAAGTTGTGAAGCCGCGATATCTCGGTTTAGCTTCAGGATCGGTTACCGCAAGGACGATGAAATAATCCGCGATTGTTCCATTTGAAATAAAGGTCTTGGTTCCGTTTATGACCCATTCATCACCATCCTTTTCAGCTTTGGTTTTTACCGCTGTTAGATCGCTCCCCGCTTCAGCCTCCGTGTAGGCTCCGGCGGTAATAGCTTTTCCGCCAGCCACCTTTGGTAGCACCTCCTCTTTGAGCTTCTCATTGCCAAAGCGCATGACAACTTCAGATGAGAAATCTGAAAGTATTAAGGCACTCCCAATCGTGCTGTCTGCCCTGCAAAATTCTTCAACGATTAGAATGTTCTCGAATATGCCCATCCCCGCTCCGCCGTACTCTTCAGGAAAGTGAACCCCGATAAACCCAAGTTCACAGGCTTTTTTCCAGAGATCAAAGGGAAACTCCTCCTTTTCATCGGCCTCTTCAGCCCTCTCCTTTGTGAACTCGTTGGTTGCAAATTCCCTTGCAGCCTTCTGGATATCCTTCTGCTCCTGAGTTAACTCAAAATTGACCATGCATACACCTCCAGTTGAGATGGATACATTAGGACAACTTAAATTCTTTTCGAAAAGTGGCTGATAAATAGCAATAAATTCAGAAACTGGTTAACGGTTCTAGTATTTTGTCTCGATGATTCCCTTCTCTCTCAGCTCGGAGATTATCTCCTCTATTACCTCCACATAGTCTTGTTCTAGGGCAATTTTGTCAATTCTAACCTCCTTATATGGGATCTTCTTTAATTTGAGTCTGTTTCTGATCATAAAAGCGAGCTCTCTTGGGAGCTGGACTTCTTGCATAATTACTGTTATTACAATCATGTATATAATTTTTTCCTTTTCATCATTCCACAGGAAACATAGGTATGAAATTTTTTCTAAAAAATTTTCAATGTAGATATTTACCCTATTTTTCTCACTGTAATGAGAAAAGACAACTAAAAATCATTATATAAGGATTTTAAGTTAATTTTAATTAACTTCGGGTCTCTATATGGTTCTCGGATCTTTAAGCTCCCCATAGATTGCTGTAGCTGCTGCGGTTGCGGGAGAAACAAGGTATATCTTACCCTCGGGGCTTCCTTGCCTTCCAATGAAGTTTCGATTGGATGTCGAGACGCTAACTTCATTTGAAGCGATAAGGCCGAAGCTACCACCCATACACGGCCCACAGCTTGGAAACTCAACGATCGCTCCAGCGTCAACGAAAATCTCTAGAACTCCATCTTTCATCGCTTTCTGGTATATGCTTCTCGTTGCCGGGATTACTATCAATCTTACGCCATTGGCAATCTTTTCTCCCTTTAAAATCTCCGCAGCAATCTTCAAATCCTCGTACCTTCCGTTTGTGCAGGAGCCGATGAAAACCTGATCAACCTTCACTCCCTCGACATCCGATATGTTAGCGACGTTATCAACTCTGTGCGGTAAGGCAACCTGCGGTTCGAGATCGGTCACATCCAGCTCTACAATTCTTTTGTAGCTCGCCTCCTCATCGCTGTAAACCCAGTCGGGGGTTTCATAACCTTCGATGATATTCGAGAGGTATCTTTCCGTCACTTCATCTGGTTCTATAATTCCAGCTTTGCCACCCATCTCTATTGCCATGTTGCTCATTGTAAGCCTCTCAGACATCTCCATTTTTCTGATAGTCTCGCCAGCATACTCGCAAGCTGCATAAGTTGCACCATCCGCTCCGATCATACCGATTAGCTTCAGAATAACGTCTTTGCTATAAACCATTCTTCCAAGCTTTCCAGAGATCTCAAACCTAATTGTCTCGGGAACTTTAAACCAGAGCTTTCCCAAAGCGAATACCGCTCCCATGTCCGTGGAGCCAATTCCTGTGGAAAAAGCTCCTAGAGCTCCGTACATACATGTATGGCTATCCGCTCCAACAACAAGCATTCCCGGTGTTACATGTCCCTTCTCAACCATCAGCTGATGAGCTATCCCTTCATAAACGTCATAATTCAATATACCCTGCTCCTTGGCGAATTTTCTGAGCAGCTTGTGGTTTTCGGCAGCATTAACGCTGTCGGCAGGAACCTGATGGTCGAAAGCTATGACTATTTTGGAAGGATCCCACACCTTTCCGCCATCGGTTATCTCGTTGAAAACCTTCACAGCCAGAGGCCCGGTTATGTCATGGATCATCGCCCTGTCTATGGATGCAAAAACGAAGTCTCCGGCTCTTGCATCTTTTCCAGATTTCTCTGAAAGTATCTTTTCGCTGAGGGTTTTTGCATGCATATCCCCCAAAACCGATCCTCTACTTATTAGGCTTTCGTTCATTTTGAAAAACAACAAAGGATTTATCTATCCCTACTTCCAATTTTCCCTAATGGAAACACTGATGGAGCTTGCAAAGAGGGGACAGCACCCCGAATGGCTGGAAAGAGTTGCGAAAGATGAGGGTATAGACGTCGATTTACTCGTTAAGCTCATCGCGAAGGGGGAAATTGTTGTTCCACGAAACATTTTTCGAAATTCGGAATTTCGAGCAAAGGCAATTGGAAGGCTCGTCTCAACAAAGGTTAATGCCAATGTAGGAACCTCTGACGATTATATAAATGTTGAAGAGGAGGTTTTAAAGGCGATAACAGCTATAGAAGCTGGAGCCGATGCTGTGATGGACCTATCAACGGGTGGAAATCTGGACAGGATAAGAAGGGAGATAATGAAGGTCGTCGACGTGCCGTTCGGAACGGTTCCAATATATCAGGCTGCTAGAGGGTGTAAAAGGGTTGTTGACATGGATGAAGATGATTTCTTCAAAGTCATCGAGAGGCAGGCTAAGGATGGAGTAGACTTCATGACGATTCATGCCGGGGTTAACTGGAACAGTGTTGAAAGGCTCAGGAGAAGCAAAAGGCTGTTGGGCGTTGTTAGCAGGGGTGGAGCGATAACAATCGGATGGATGCTCCACAATCAGAAGGAGAATCCATACTATGAGAACTTCGATTATTTGCTCGAGCAAATGAAGGAGTTCGATGTTACCATCAGCCTAGGTGATGCTTTCAGACCGGGATGCATCGAGGATGCGAGCGATAGGGTGAAGTATACGGAGTTCATCTTACTGGGGGAGCTTGTGGAGAAGTGCAGAGAGGCTGGAGTGCAAGCTATGGTTGAAGGGCCCGGACACGTTCCACTCGATGAGATCGAAACTTCTGTAAGGGCTATGAAGTTCGTTACGAACGATGCCCCCCTATACCTCCTGGGTCCACTCGTCACAGACGTTGCAGCCGGCTACGATCACATAGCCGCTGCTATCGGTGCGGCGATAGCGGGTATGAGCGGTGCGGACTTCATTTGCTATGTTACCCCCTCGGAGCATCTTGCCCTCCCAACGGTTGAGGATGTGAGAGAAGGTGTTATGGCTGCAAAAATCGCTGCCCATGCGGTGGATCTTGTTAAGGAAGGTCAGAGGAAGAAAGCAAGAAAAAGGGACTTTGAACTCTCACTTGCTAGGAAAAATCTTGATTGGGAAAAGCAGTTCAGCCTTCTAATTGATCCGAAGAAAGCTAGGGAAATCTGGGAGAGGAGAAAGTCCCAAAGCGATGCATGTTCGATGTGCGGCGAGCTCTGTGCGATAAAACTCGTCAAAGAGGCATTTGATAAGGAATAGTCAGTATAATTTAAGAAAAATATAGTCAAGAAAATCAAAACAATTGAGCCTTTTAGTGAGCTTTGAATTAAATCTAAAAGATTTAATAATGTTAATTTGTTGAAATCTCAAAGCTTTTATAGTTTTTACATGAAAGGATTCCCCAATGGAAATTATGGAGAAATTTGAGTTAGAGGTGAGGAAATTATTTCCCCATGTTTCCTTTCATCCCTTAGAAAGAAAAATCTATTCTCATGATATTTCTGTCATTCCCAAATATATTGAAAAGGTTGCTTTTTCAGAGGCTGAAGCGATAATTCAGCCAGAAAGCGTTGAGGATGTAAAACAAATACTTCGAATCAGTAAAGAGCACTCAAAACCAATTGTTCCCAGAGGGTCTGCAACCTCAGGCTACGGTGGTGTAATTCCCGTAAGCGGTGGAATAGTAGTTGATTTCTCCAGAATGAACCGGTTTGAAATTGATGAAGAAGAAAAAACTGTGAGGAGCGAGCCTGGAGCAATCTGGTGGGATATACAGAAGGAGGCAAGGAAAAAAAATCTTAGTTTGAGAGTCTATCCAACCAGCGCAATCTCTTCAACGGTTGGAGGATGGATCGCTCAGGGTGGTATAGGTGTAGGCAGCACGATGTTCGGAGGGATAGGGGATAACGTAGAGGAAATTGAAATTGTTGACTTTGAAGGAAATAAGAAAGTTGGAAAGGATGGATTGAAGTATTATGTAGGTATGGAAGGAACAACCGGGCTGATAACCTCTGCTAAAGTGAAGCTTATGGAATACAAAGAGGAATTCCCCTTAGCGATCCACGTTGGAAGTGTTTTGGAAGCGATCAAGATCATAGAGGGGGGTAAGCCCTACTCCGCAATGCTGATGAGTTCTGAATTTTTCAGGATTATGAATGAGGTAAAAGGTACGGATTTTGAGGAAAAAGATACCTTGCTCGCGGTCTACTTGGGGAAGACTGAGGTAGGAGGGATGGAAACCTATGAAGCCCACGAGGCTTATGAAGCCTATGACCTTTGGGATGATCGCTTCTTCCCACTAAGGATAAAGAAAAAGGGGCCATCTCTCGTATCGGTTGAGGTTCTCGTACCTTTTGAAAATCTCGAGGCGTTTTATAAGGAGGTGGAAAGAAAACTTACAGCAAATTATGCCGTTCAGACTTGTTTTTCAAGGAAAGGGGCAAACGTCATAGTTCTTATCCCGAGTGATGAAAGGGAGAAAAAATTTACGAGGGATTGGAAGACTGCATTTAAACTCCTGAAAATTGGCATGAAACTAGGTGGCAAACCTTACGCGACGGGTTTGTATCTCTCACACCTCAACAAAAAAGTTATGGAAGATTATGAAGAACTGGAAAAATTCAAAAGGAAAGTTGACGGCAGGAATTTGCTAAATCCGGGGAAGATATTCCCGCAGGGAAAACTTCCGATGCTGATGAAGGTCGCTAGCCTTGTAATTTGATGGAAAGGGAAGAGGGGTAAGATGAGCCCAGAGCTATCAAAAATTCTTGAGGATCTATCAGATGAGATCTATGCGTGTGCTCAGTGCAACTACTGCAGAATATGCCCAACGTTTAAGGTGGAAGGATGGGAGAGCGTCTCTCCGAAGGGGAGGCTCTACCTTCTTAAGCTCGCTCTCAACGATTCTGAAATAGACAATCTCATGTTAAAGGACTTCTTCAAATGCACTACCTGTGGTCTCTGTGAGAATGTTTGCATCGTAGACATACCCCTCCTCAAGCTTTGGGAGGAAACTAGGAATAGATTGGCGAAGGTTAAAGGGGTTTTACCAGCCCATAAGAAGCTTGCCGATAATGTTGCGGTTAATCTGAATCTCTATGGTGGGGAAAGGGAGTTGAGAAGCGAGTGGTTTCCGGAAGGTGTCGAGGTGTTTGATTCGAGTGTTCTCTACTTTGCCGGATGTACCGCAAGCTACAGGGTAAAAGAGATAGCACAGAGCACAGTTAAAATTCTGTCGCACTTTGGAATTGAGTTTAACTATTTAGGGAGGGATGAGATATGCTGCGGTTCAACTCTAATTCGTACAGGGCAGAAGGACAAGGCGGAGAAGCTTGTTGAGAAGAACATCAAGATATGGGAAAAGAATGGTATAGAAACAATCATCACGAGCTGTGCTGGCTGTTACAGAACTTTTGCTCTGGATTATCCAATGATCTGCAAGGAGAAGGGCTTGGAATTCGATTTTGAAATCTTACATCTCTCCCAGTTCATTGAAAGGGAGGCGGGGAAGATAATCAAGGATGGAATGAAAGCGAAGCTTAAAGGCAGAGCAACCTATCATGATCCATGCCATCTCGGAAGGCATGCGGGAGTTTATGAAGAACCAAGGGAGCTTATTAAGGCTGCTGGGCTGGAGTTGGTTGAGATGGAACATAACAGAGAAAATTCGTTTTGCTGTGGAGCTGGAGGAGGTGTGAGAGCACAGTTTAGAGACTTATCGCTTGAGGTTGGCAAGCTAAGGCTTAAGGAGGCTCTTGAACTGGATGTGGACTACTTAATTTCATGTTGCCCTTTCTGCAAGATGCACCTCTCCCATTCAAAGAGGGTCTCAGAGCTTGAAAAACCGGAGATTCTTGACATTTCTGAGGTCATACTCAGAGTTATAGATGAGAACGGGGGAGTATAGTAAGTGTTTGTTTAATTTATTTAATTATTTAAATTATTTAATTGTTTAAGTTTGATTTGTTTAATCCAACTCAACTTGTTTAAATCAACCCATCGAGGTCTTCTCCGTTGAAAACTGGCCCATCTGTACAAACTCTTGAACCATCTTCAAGCACGCATGAGCCGCACACTCCGATTCCGCACCTCATGTATCTCTCCAATGAGAATTCTGTTCTATCGAGCAAATTCTTCTCTTTGAGGTAGTTAAAGGCATTTCTGATCATCGCTTCAGGGCCGCAGACGTAAATCCTATTGTAGTTGCTGAGATCCTTTTCCTTCATCAGATCAACAACACTACCCTTAAACCCCTCTGATCCATCATCTGTAGAAAATTCGGCGTTCAAGAATTTATCCTTCCAAACCAGTTCATCTGAGGTCTTTGCTCCGAACAAAACCGTCACATCTGCCCCTCGGGCGGAGAGATAGTCATGAAGATAGTAAAGCGGAGCAGCCCCGATGCCACCTGCAACGAGCAATGCTTTTTTGTCGGTGAATGAAAAGGGTCTGCCAAAAGGTCCTCTGATTCCAACTCTCTCCCCAGCTTTGATTTTAATCAAAGCCTTTGTGGTCTCTCCAACAGCTTTAACCGTTACAGATGAGGGTGACGAAAGGCTGAGTGGTATTTCTTCGTATTCAGGGAGATTTAGCATGATGAACTGCCCGGGATACGACTTCAATCTCGAGTTGAAGAATAGGGTCGAGATCGTCTCGGAGTGTTTTATTATCTTGTCAATTCTGAGGCTGAACATGGTGCTATTGAACACCGAAAGATAATAAAATTTTTTGAATTCAACTAATTCAACTCTTTAACTCCCGTATTTTTCAATAGAAAAGAAATAAGGATTTAGGGATTTAAGGATGTCAGGGATAGGGTTATAGCTATTCGCTCCAAAGTCCAAATCTGATAATTTTTCTTTAACTCTCATTCTGTTTTTACCCATCAAGGTGAGTATGGAAAGAATATGAATATGATTGAGTTACGTAAATTTTATTAAAAAATATACAAAACTAACAGAAATGT
>Ga0190363_1001124_pt1 | contig 15908 bp, 24 predicted proteins | sample 48721867_MG_FD_161272 | JGI IMG/M metagenome (GOLD analysis project Ga0190363, IMG submission 161272) | Hydrothermal vent microbial mat bacterial communities from Southern Trench, Guaymas Basin, Mexico - 4872-18-6-7_MG | ecosystem: Environmental > Aquatic > Marine > Hydrothermal vents >... | reverse complement strand
AACTATTAGGGCTGATAGATACGGTGCGATGCTTGGGATCAAGATTTTCGCTATGTATGCTAGAGTTATGAAGCTTATTGTACCGCTGCTAATATATTTGATGTCGATGTAAGGTGGCAGCTTACCTTGTAAAACCTTTCTAATGTAGGGTAGAAATGTCCTTGTTAAAATTCCAAGCAAAGTACCTATTAGACCCACGATTTCAATTAAGCTCCCCGTGTCAATGAACAAATAGATAGCGTACACCGTTATAACCAATTGAAACAAGACCTTAGCCTTCTCCCTGTTAAACTTAAAACCTTCCTCAACTTCTTCTTCGTTCTGCATTTTAACACACCCTCACTAAAATAAGTTTAAAAGAACCATATAAATTTAATTTACGCTGAGGGTTGCGGTTTAAGTTTCTGCCCATGTAGGTCGAAATACTTTTCCGGAAATCTTATCAGTTGTAAAAGTCACTTTTAAACGTCTATCAATATTTAAGTTTCCTTCAACGGTTTGTCTGCTTACTCCGTTGAAAGCCTCAACTGTAAACTTCCACCAAGTTTTTTTCCTTGCCTCTAAGCACACGTCGCGTGGAGGCCGTGGATCAGGTGTGTTGCATGCGGCTGAATTAGCGTATTCTAAGTATACGTTTCTATCACCGAAAACGGGAACGATGTCCACAAATGTTTGTGTACCGTAGGGTGCAGACAAGCCTATTGTATGTAAACCTGCTTTCGGGTTCTTCGCAGGATTCCAGAAATTCTTTGGCGGAGATTCGTTAAAACCTCTACCTACAAACCTCCACCAAACATCTGTTAAATTCCTAACTTTGCACGTTACGAACCATACAGTAATTGCGATACTTTCCTGCAAAGGATTTGTTATTGGAGCGGGTTTAGGAAGCATTGTTACAGTGTATTTTTTCGTTGACGGTTCGCTGGTTTTAAATTCAACGATTGCAACGCCGTTTTTATCTGTTCTAACTTCGCCTACAAGTTTTTCACCTTCAAAAATCCTTATAGGGGTGTTCGGAATAGCCATAGGACCTATTCTACAGCTATATTTCCTATAAGCTTCTGGACTTCCTCTCCTAGCAGTGACGTAATCCCAGATTCCGCTGAGACCGTCAAATGCAGGTTTTGAATAGACTTCATCGCAATGCAACACGTTTACAGGCTCAGACACCACCTGCATAAACGGCTTATATCTTATTTCTTTTTCTTGTGCAACTTCTAAACCTCTAAGTAATTCTAACACTTCCTCCTCAAACATTTGATAAGACATTTCACTCACCCATCTAAATTTTTCCTAAATGCTTTAATATTAACAATATTAGGTAGACGGCGAATAAGATTGTTGCTACTATTGCCTTCCTATAATAGTAGTCAATAGCCTTAAACAATTTAGTGTCGCTCGGCATATTTATCATTCCTTTTCAGCTATGATATAAAACTCACAGTACAAGTTGTATGTCCTTTTCCCTTAAAGTGTCAAGCAGTTTAGATAGTTCCTTTTCCTTTTTAAGCTTATTCTGTTCAATTTTCCTAATAAGCTTAAGCAGTTTATCAATTATCTTAGGTATTCTACCGTCATCATACGCTATCGGTATTTCCTCGTCGCCCTCAACCCTCCATGCCACAGGCACCTTTCTACGCCGAAACACTATATTAATCCCTCCGCTTTCCACTTCTCATAATATTTCTTAAATCCCATCTTATTATCTTTATCCACAGGTATCTTACTCCACAGAGCTTGCAACCTATCAACAGGTATGTAAACAGTAGCTCTTTCAACCGGAAAATTAGTTTTCTCATCAACAGCCAACGGCGTGTCTTTCTCCAAAAATACCACCGGCACATAGCTTCTTGTCTGATGGTCATATATTTCTGCAGCGTATTTTTCAAGACCTTCAATTTCAGTTGGTAATGAGACAGTTAATTTACGCTTCCACACGACACTATTCTGCATTTTTTTGGTTTTCCAAAGAGGTCTGCTGAGTTTAAATCCACTATATCCATAATGGAAGTAATGAGGGACGCTGTCTGTGTTATATCCTACTATTCTAGCGTATAGAGAGTTCGTTAAAATTTTACATACATGTATGTAAGGAAACAAGAATCCATACGTTCCTCCGATCTGAGTAGTTACATGTACATTATAAGTTGTTCCATCATAATCAGTATACCCTGCCCCGCTTCCATTAGTCGTAGAGTATAGAACTCCATCAATCCATACAAACCATGTTTCATTTTCAGGCGGCTGAATATAAATAATACCATTGGAGCCTGCTGGTACCGATATGGAACCGTGTTGTTGAAGTATTATTGCTGACCAAAATGGGTATTTTGTAGGTAAATCTATTCGTGTACCTATTTTTCTCATCATTTCAGAGACGCCTTCCTTTAATTCTAAATTGATTTATGATATGGTCAGAAGTATCAGGATTACTAACTTTAACCCTCACATATTTAAAATCTTCTTCGAAGCTTAAAGTTTCCAGTTGATTCGCTGTAAGACTCTCAGACCCCGATGAAGGATAATACTGCGGGTAGTCTGTGAAAGTTCCGTCGTCACTAACCTCGACAATAAAGTTTAAAGCGTAGTCAGCGTAGAAACTTATCGTTTTAAACTTGTATTCGCTTACATCGACGCCGCCTTCATCAGGTAAATAAACAGATTGACCTGCCGGAACAGTTACACTTTCCTTTTCAGCTAAAATTTCTAGTTTTCTGAGTTCCTCTGCAAGTTTAACTGCAAATTTGCCGTAGTCAAACGGTCCGAAACTCACATGTTAAACCTCCTTCAAATTAATATTGTAATATGAAGTTTTAAATTTAAGTGTCAAGCAGCCTCTTCCCACCATATTATTCTCACGCTTAAATCTGTATCTGACGCCGAAGCGTTTGTAACTCTAACAAGCAGGTTGCGGTCTTCTGGAACCAGCACTGTTTCACCTACTTCAACTGCTCCGCCCACAGCTCTCAATCTGGAGCCACCGGGGCAAACAGTACTTAACGCCAAGTCTCCAAGCATGTAAGTTCCACCATACCTAACATTAACCACAGAAGTGTTCGTGCTTCCCAGATTCAGGTTCACCGGTGTTATCGCCGTCCCGGGAGATGCCACCCCGTTGCCACGGTAAATATCAACATGTGCCTGAGCCATCGAAACAACTTCTATAATCACAATGTTAGCTTTTTTACCTGAACCGGAAGGATTCTCAAAAAACACATCTACAGCTACACCGGAACCCACACCTTCAAATCTACGAGAAGCGGAGAAAGCATAGCCCTCTTCAATTTTATAGCGAAGTACAAGTAGTTTTTCAGCTATCTTACCGTAGCATAACGGACCGTAACACATTTATTTAAACCTCGCAATAAAACCTTGCCCGAGAAGGCCGAGATGAATTGTGGTTTTGAATTCAGATTTAAAAGAGCTAAGCGTTAGCAGACCTCTGCACTCCATATTATCTTCACGTTGTCTGCTCCAACTTTTCCTTTATCTTCATAATCCTCATAGCGAATTCTAGGAATTTCCTTTTATCAACAAACATCACAGGTACTGGAATGGGTTTGTTGGTTCCCCAGTAACAGATTACCCTATCGACATTCTCTGGATTGTGTCGGTGAGCTAGAAACTCATCGGCACTTCTCTCGATTTCAACTCTTTCAATACTTCCGTTGATTCGTACGCACACTAAGTCAAAATCTTTCTCGTCTGCAAGATATACCTTCACATATCCAAACTCCTCAGGATGATACAGTATATAATTAGTCAACATAGTCTCGGTCAGGAATCTCCTTACTCCTCCCGGCACTTTTGAAGAGTTCAGTCGTCTCCTCTCTAACAATCCATGTCTCTCCAGCTTAGCTCTAACTGCTTCTGGAGTTATGCCAAATAAGTCTGCTATTTCGGACGGTTTTAATCCTCGTTTGAGATAAAGCTCTTCCAATGTAGCTCTCGTCGGTTCTTTATCCTTCCATCGGAGAAACATAGCCTCACTATGAGAACGTATCTTGATACCCTGTTTCATTAGTAACTTCCTCACAGTACCTTCAGATACCCCAAACTTTCTAGCTATCGAAGACAGTGAAAGACCACTCCTATACATCTCGACTACTTCTTTCTCATATCCTCTTAACCTTCTTCTACCGATATCAGCACACTTCCTCGAACAATACTTCCCATATCCTCGCTTAACACTATAAGGCCTAGCTACGAACTCCTTCCCACAGATAGGACATACTCTTCTCATCGACATCCACATTAAGATTATGTTAGTAACTCTATTTAAACATAATGTCATCTTACCTCCGCCATCCATACTATTCGAACATTATCGGTTCCGGACGCTGGTGCACTTGCAAACTTCACCCTTATCGACTCGTAGACGCCATCGGCGTTCTCATCTGATAGATACCCGACGCACGGAGAGGCGGCTACGGCGTCCGCGCTGGCGGGCGTGACCTTCACTATTACCTTGCTGGGATCGTCAATGCTCGGGGAAAGACCGTGCTCACCGATCAGGAAATCTGTAGTGGTGCCGTCGCCGCTCAGGGTGGCAACGCCCGAGTTCTCGGTAAGGTAACCCTCATTACGTCTAACCCTATGATTTACTCCAGCTAGGTATATTGGTTCACCTACACCCTCAATAATGTTCTGTTCAATCGTGAAACCATCGGAATAAGTCGTAGTGAATATGCCACGTCTATTAGCATTCCTCAAAATATTGTATAAGATTCTCCATCCCTTGCCGCCGACCCTCATGCAGTCGTACACAGACACGCCATCTATCACGTTGTAAGCGACTAGGTGGCGCTGTGCCTTAGATGAATCAGTAACATCACATAGGATGCCATCATACTTCACATTCCCAATATAGTTACCGAAGATTACTATGTCGCTTGTGTCAGTGGTATTTCTAACAACTATCCCTTCTTGCACGTTCTCTATCCTATTGAAGGCTATGATGTGCCTAGAACCCTCATTAATGAATATGCCACGTGACGGCATGTTGTCTGGGTCTCCCACAATTAGGTTGCCAATCACCGCGTCGTTTGCATAGAATGCTTGGATGCCCCCTCCATTCCCCTTCAGGTAATATATGGCGTTGCCTACTATCACCGTGCCTACCTCTGGGTTGCCTAGCACAGGTCTGCCTGTGCCGACTATGCAGTCGTGCCGTGCGATGTCTATGTTGTACATCACGTTGCCCACTATGACTTGAGCGTGCCGTGCCACTCCCACCTTGCTGTCGAAGACTAGGTTGTACATCACCTTGTCGGTGTTGTAGAAGTCGTAATGTACGTGGAACATCGCCCAGTAGCCCCTAAGCTTTTCGCCAACACAGCCGAACATGTCTACCTTGGGCCCCGGCTTCTCATACAATCCCCTACCGTATATCGCGTCGCTCGCGACGTTGTAGAAGTAGCAGTTCTCCACCCTCACGGAACACCCGTAAGCCACTGCTATCGCGTGCCTGAGCTCTAAGCCGTAGTTCTCTGGAGGAGTTGTTGTATCGCTCTGTGAGGAGCAGTCAAAGTACAGGCTCCTGAAGATGATGTTTTTACTTGCGTAGGCTTCATCTCCGTCCTTCCCCACGACAAATGGTGTTATATCACCCTCAGTTACCAGCTTGGTTTCCCAGCTCTCTCCCTCGATGACTAGGTTCTCCTTGTTCTGTACGTATATCGTCTCCGATATAATGTATTTACCTCTCTTTATTATCAATTTTCCGCTTATTACAGACTGTATCACAGTCGCCGCATCTGTGTCTCTATAGTCTATTTTACCTGTTGAACCGTTCTTAGCACATATATAGTCGCCGTCCTTAAAAATAATGTACGATGCCGTTTCTTGTGGTGACTGTTTTATTACCGGAAACGTCGTTATTAACACACCGTTATCATAACTCCTTACTTCATTGTTTTCTTTATCGTAGATTGTTCCTGTAAACGTCGGATATTTAGCCAATATAGCGTTTATCACCTTGGCTTTAGTTGTTTCATAGAAATCTATATATCCGGGCTTAGTTCCCACAGCGTAAAAAGTATTGTTAGACTTAAAAATTATGTAATCGTAGGGAATCGATGGATGGTCTATTCCCGCAAACACCACATTTCAACCCTCCACCACACCTCTCTTCCTAGTGCGAACATATTTTTCAGGTTTAAGTTTGATTGCCGGTAGTGTTGGCGGAGGTGTCGGTGGAGGTGCTGGTGGAACTCTTACTTCAACTTCGGGTGGTGGAACTTCCACTTCCACTTTAGGTGGAGGAACAACTATAGGAAGCTTCTCATATAGTCCTTTAAGAAGCTCGTAGGTTGTCATAGCAGGTGTAGCAACCACCTTGCCGAAATTAGCAATATAATTTATAATTGTATGTGAAGAAGCAGTGTCCGTGTTAATTACTTTCAGCTCAAATAATTCCACGCTTTTCGGCGTAGTGGCAATGCTAATAGCGTACCGGTTACTTGCAGGCTCATATCTACTGCACCAGATAAACCCGTTGTACTCGATTAAACCTAAACTGTAAAGCCTCTCAGCCGTATAAAACTTCTCAGTGTCTACGCCGTCAATTATAAGTTCAACACCCATCTTCTCACTGTCAAAAAGAAAAGAACATGGCAAAGCTATAATTTCACCTGCATCCTTGTAAATGCTTCTATCACTGTCCGCCGACACAGTTACCGGCGCTGTCTGCATCTTTTTTATGAAGCCTACCTGTTTTCCTTCTGCAAGCCACTGTGCAATAATACTCTGATAACTCAACTAAAAACCTCCTATCTTCTTTCTCCTAATTCAGCAGCCTCATCCAACCTCATCGGCATAATATTCCAATCCGTCGCCAACCTATCTCCTAGTTCAATTGGCTGGTCTCCGAAACCAACGGTGAAAAACGCCGCCGGAACCCTTCTAGTCGCAATATCAGATATAAGTTTCGCATGCCTCTCAGGTCTAAGAACCTGGAAAAAGTACACTGCAAACAATATGTTCAACACAGGCTGATGACTCCATTTCGAATCTTTATTGTAAAACTCGAAGCCTATCTTCTCCAATGGCGGTATAATGTATTCTACGAAGTCCGTAGGCTGCTCATAGGGAGATTCAAGTCCACTAACGTAGCCAAAATTGTCTCCATCGCTTGGATGTATTGCATCTAGATGTGGAAACTTTCCAGGAATATCTCCGCCACTTGGAAACCTCGGATACATGTAAATGTACTGCGGCTTAATACCTATCGAGCCGTGCATAATCCAAGCAAACCCAGCCTTAGTCGTAGTATCCAAATAAAGAATCTCTTTCGATGTGTTCCGCGGATCAACTAAACTCAACTCCGCTTGATGTCCTCCAGGCGAAATATCGATCGCAGTTCCATCAGTGTCAATCAGAGGATACGGCTTATAGTGGCAAATTCTTCTGCGAATAACTCTGCCGAAAACAAATCCTTCTCTAAATTCCAGTGCGAAAAGATAGTTGTTCTGCAGGAATTTTTCAGTTATAGGTTTTATACCAACACTATCCATTTCCAAACCTCCTATCCAATCTCGTTATCCCACCAGATTATGGTGATTTTGGGAGTTCCTCCACTGGCTACCGCTGAAAGATTTGTCCCACCGTTAAGCTTGATTATCGGATTCTCAATATCGTAGTTTGGAGGCAGTACTCTGACATCCGATGGAGCTATTGGAACATCGTTGAAAATCATATCATACGTGTCGTCTTCCTTAACTTTCTCGATGTCGACTGTTCTACTCGCAGAGCCGTCACCAATAATAATAATTGCAACAATGTACCTTATCACTTTCTCAGGCACGTCTGATGTGAAGAAGTTTTGCCTGCTAGTTGTTAGAGAAAGAGATTTGTATTCAAGTCTCTCCATTATTTGCTCTCGTGTAAGAGGCAAAACACATCGACCTCCTATTGTCTTCTAAACTTAAAATATTAGGAAAATATATTTAAGTTCATAGTAGTTAGAATTAATTAGAGGTAGATAAAATTGAATAGAATAGCCGGTGTTGTCAAGTGTTGGAAAGGTGCTGACGATACCATCCTTATAGTAATTCCAAAAACTGCAAGAGAGAATTTAGCGATAAAACCTGGAGATAAATTCCTAGTTAAGTACGAAACCAAAGAGAAAAAAATTACCTATGAATTGTTGGAGGTTGAACATTGAATAGGAACGGTGAAATACGATGGGAGCACGTGTAGAATATTCAAGGGGAGATTTTGTATGGGACTTGGTGAAATGCCTTGTCCGTGCAGCCAATGGGGAAACCGACATGTTATACGGGAAAATTAAACGGAAAAACGGGGTCTCAGCAATATACAACATTGTTAAGACTGTTTACAGCTCCCTTAAAAAACGTGGATTTTTAACTAAGTCGGACTTAGAGGCTATTTATGATGTCCTTAAAACATTTGAAACAGTACCCAAGTTTAACAAAAACAAAGCACTACTATTGATAGTTTACAAACTAAGAGATAAAGAAAACGGAATTCTGCAACTAGTTAAAACAGACAAAACACCAACGGAAGAAGAAGTCAAAACACTTCTGGACATGTTAATTCTGAATTGGGAGAGGAATAGTCGTGGTTTTAGTAATAATAAATAAGGATGGTAAAGCGGAGCTAATATTAAATGTTCAGCTTAAGGGAAGTGTGGAAAACCCTTGGGATCCTGTAAGAGTTAAAATAAAGTTTGAGGATTTCGGTGGACATGAAATAAAAGTTTTCTCCATGAAAGATAAACAGCTCAGAGACCTACTTGAAGAGGACAATGTTTTGATTGTTTACCCTGAGCCGACAGTTGTGCCGAAGCCTCCAGAAATAACGGTTACAGAGATAAAACATAAAAAGCCGCCTACATATATCACCTATGTTTCAAGTGTAAAGGAGAGGTGTGGAATTGCCACATATACAAGGTTTCTTTCAAGCGAAATGGAAAAACTGTTCCCAGTCAAAGTTATAAGACACATGTACCAAGCAGAACCCGATGCAATGATACACCTCATGCACGAGTTTGGAATCTTTCCCTACGTTGATGAACTTGTCGGAGAGAGGTTTAAAAGCAATTATAAAATTGTGACATGGCACACTGTTGTCCGTGAACCGGTCGGAGAAATGCTGAGACACTACCATACTTTAGATAGATATTACGATGCACATATAGTGCATAACTACTTGGCGAAAAAATATCTTTCAGCGTATACCAATAAGCCTATATATGTTATTCCTCATGGAAGCCTTCTTTTCAACCCTTTGCCTAGAGATAAAGCTAGGGAAATGCTTTCACTTCCTAAAAATAGGAAAATTGTTTTCAGCTTCGGTTTTATGGCTGAGTCTAAAGGATTCGAGGAAATCGCTGAAGTAGCCAGAAAGATGAAGGATACGTTGTTCATTATTTCAGGTGCCATACATGACTTGCTGGTTGAACACGGACTACAATTATCTGAAAAACTCAGAAAAATAAAACCGGACAATCTAATAGTTTTAGGAAAATATTTGAGTGAAGAAGAAATAAATCGGTATGCGTCTGCATCGGACGTACTGCTCTTCAACTATAAGACACCTAGCTTTGTAAGTTCTGCCAGCGGTGCAATGCACCGTGTCATAGCAGCCGGAAAACCTGTTGTCTGCACCTATGATAACAGACTTATAGAGCTTGAAGACGGCGTCCACGCATTAAAATACAGGCAGGGCGATGTCGAAGCAATGATTAACTGTTTGAACCTTGTTTTCGAAGATAGGGAGCTTGCATCAACTCTTGGAGAAAACGCTAGGCGGCTGGCTGAAAAAACATCTTGGCGTAAAGTTGCTAAAATGCACTTCGACGTCTACGGTAAAATTGTAGGTGAATTCTTCAACGAAAAATGGTATGATGAAGAATACTTTGCAGGTACACATGGCGGCAAAATATATGTGACTTTAAACGGGAAGACCAAAAGGTGGAGCTATTTTAATCCACAGGGAATATGGGAAGGATGTGAACCAGTAGCCGAAGCATGGGTCAAACTTTTCAAACCTAAAAATGCACTTGACGTAGGATGCGGTCAAGGATGCTTCGTGGCAGCTCTAAGAAAACATGGAGTTAAAGCCGAAGGATTTGACTTCAGCAAATACGCATTAGAACATCATCACCCAGAGTGTAAAAAAGAATGGCTAAAACTGCACGATGCAACAAAGCCTTGGCCGTACAAAGATAAAAGCTTCGACCTAGTGGTATGCTTGGATTTCTATGAACATATTTACGAGGAAGATTTGCCGAAAGTTTTGGATGAGATGTTCCGTGTTGCGAGGAAGTGGATTTTTCTTCAAATAGCTGTGGTTGGCGGTGGAAGTGGAGCTGAAATACATCGTAAAGGTTTCTCGCTACGTAAAGGACAGCTTCCACCTAAAGAGTTGTTGCCGCTGACCGTTGCAGGTCACGTAAATGTTCGCACGAGAAAATATTGGCGTAGAAAGCTTAAACGTAGAGGGTGGCGTTTCAGAGATGATTTAGTTGACGAATTCTTTAAACTGGTGCCTGACAAATATATGGTGAACTGGAAGAAGAATTTAATACTAGTTTTGGAGCGGGTGGTTTAGTTGTGTTATGAAGTGACTATTACTGTTGATTTGAAGAAGTTTATAAGGGCTTTACAAAAGGCTGGTGAAGTTTTAGATAGGTTCGGTAAACCGTACAGTACTGTTATCGGCATATCTAAGGATCCTGAATCTGGATATATTACATGGTTTATTCAGTTTAGAGTTAAACATAAAAATTACAGAGAGCTCCTAGAGCTGTGGGATGATGTAAGTTCCGCTTTTCACAGCGAATTAGAAGATAATTTTAACGTTGAGATAGAACCGGAGGAATGGTAGAATGGTAGAAATTAGTATAGTGCTTAACACATGCCGTGAAGATTACCCGATGATAGGATTATCTAACACTTTCATTTTTGAACCAACAGTTAAAACATTAAATAAGCAAAGGCTTCAGAACTTCGAGCTTATAATCGTCGATGCTTTATACTCCGAGAAGCGTAAAAGGTGGCTTGAAAACAACGCCGAGTTTCCAGTTAAATATGTTAATGCTTTTCCGAACAGGTTCTTGGAAAACGGGTTCTGTGCCATTTGTAGTCAAAAGAATAAAGGATTAATTTACGCTGAAGGTGAACTTGTGGTTTTCATGGATGATTGTACAATGTTTCCGTTGAAGGATTGGACGGAGAGAATATGGTACTGGTATGAGCAGGGATATTGGCCTATGAGTTTAACATACTACTTTGAGGCTGGAGAACCTAAATTTTTAGGGAAAGGAACACCTCACAAAGAAGAAATTTACGGTAAAACGTTAAGTCATGAGGAGAAGTGGTATACTTTTCTTAGGCGTGGAGACGTTGTACGTGACAGTAGAGCAGATATTGTTAATATGAAAGGGGTTATGCAGGCTCCAGCAGGTTGGTTTTACGGTGGTTCGTCAGCTCCTCTAGAAGCATTGATAAAAATTAACGGTTTAGATGAGAAATTTGACGGGAAAAAGTCGTTGGAAGATGTTGATTTAGGTTTACGGTTGGAGATGGCAGGCTTCAAAAACGTATTTATAGCTGATACAAAAATTTGGCACATTGAGAATTGGCATAAAAGCGTTAGCGAGAAAGTTTTGTGGTATAGGGGTCCAACACCGTGTTGCAACTACGGTTTGCTGAGATTCAATCAGGTGAAAAATCTCTGGAAAGCTAACAGCTACATTATAACTTACGAAGACTGCCTGTGGATTAGAGATAATATTTGTGCTAGCTGTTTTAATCTTGAGAGATGTAGAGGCGAAGAGTTTAAAGGAAAGTTTTTCATAGAATGTGAAGGTTTTAGAAAGTGGCTTGAACTTCAAGAGGCGTTTAGCCTTGAGGAAAAGAGAAGAGAAATCGGAATGTAATCATATTTGGGATAAGGATGTTGAGAGCTGGAAGCCTAGAGAGTTTCTTAGATGTGTTAAATGTGGACAGATTTTTCGTGATTTTGAAAATTATGTTGTTATGCTTACAAAAGACATGCCTGTGGAAAGTGTCTTGGATGTTGGAACTGGAAGGAAAGGACCTGTAGCAGAGTACTATTGGGTTAACTATAAAGGTATTAAAAGAGGCTATGTCTGCGATATTTGGGTTATAAAGGAAAATTTGAATCCGATATGGCAAAAGCTTAAAATGAACGCCTTAGATTTGCTTAAAGTTTTAAAGCCTAAAAGTGTAGATGTTGTTCAAGCGTTTGGCTTCCTAGAACATTTGGAGAAACAAGACGGATACCGATTTCTGGAAATAGCGGAAAAGTTAGCCAAGAAACTTGTAATTGTTAGCGGAGCCTTATATGTTCATGGACCGACACCAGATTACAAGGTTAAGATAGATGGTAACCCATACCACTACTACCGTTCTACATGGAGCCATGATGAGTTCCATGAGCTTGGTTGGGAAACAGACTGGGAATACTATAAACGTGGAGAAAGCTACATGGGAGACGTAATAGCGTGGAAACTGTTAAAATAAAAAAAGAAGGTATTTAAAGGTATAGATTTAACCGTCAGAACCCAATAACAATTCCCTTAAATTTATAGTCGCTTAGGTCTCTGCCGGAGGTAACTTCCTGTCCGACTGCTGGACATGTTACTGGACACTGGAAGTAGTGATAGTAGACTGGTATTGTTAAGGTGTTGCCGGATATTGATACTTTTGCTGGGTGCAGTAGATAGCCTCCATCATTACTTAGATCGATGATTTTCTCAACTCCTCTCAGGCTGGTTATTGAAACATTGAATCCGCCAGACGAATAGCTTGACGGTCCTGACTGTTCAAAGTAAACTATGATTCTACCGTCTTTAGTTATGCCTATAACTTCTTCTGTGTCAGCCATTAGCTATCAGCCTCCTTAAGTTGTTAAGACTACTTTGTGAGCGTCTCTGGCTGCGGCGGTTCCACACAACGTGTATGGATCTTGAATTCTTAACTGTGGCTCCTTGATAAATGAAGCACCGAGCAGATATGGATAGTCTGTTACAGTTGACCCGAAGGCTGCTGAGAAGAAGCATTTACCTAGAAGTTCCTTGTTCTTGTATAGAAGTATGGCGTCGTCGAGTTCTTTTATAGGTAATGCACCATAAGGCACAAGTCTTGTTGCAAAGTGGGTTGTTATTACTGGCTTCGGTTTGCCATCGATTTCAAAGTAGACGCTTTCAAGCTTTGGACTTTGATGCTTACTTCCTATAGCGATTACTACGTGGACGGCGTTTTCACCTATTCTTATCGGATTACCAGATGTTCCACCTAGCAGCGTTGTTCCACTGTGAATCCAGTTTTGAGGACTTCCAGTGGTCCATGAGCCTGCGTCTTCCCAGTCGTCGCCAATACCTAGAAAACCAGCTCTGATATCGCACATACCTATCTTGTTGCTACTTGGAAACTGTCCTTCAAAAGCCGCGCTCATTTGGTCTTTAGCAACCATAGCACCCATTAAAATCTCCTGTTTATGTCTGAGAAATAGATCTTTGATTTCACGTTGTGGAAACGCTAGGACGAATTGACGGTTAAAGCTTACCTCAAAGACTTCAAGTTCATCTTTCGTCAGTTTCTCATAGGAAACACCAAGTTCATCAAGATATCTTGCAGCTTTATTTTGTAAATCCATTAAGTCTGTTACTGCTACAGCCATCTTACCTCACTCCAAATTTAATTTAATGTAAAATTTATATGCATCTAAATTTAATTTTAATTGAGAATGTTAATAACATTAATAATGTGATGGACATTGAAAAAGAGACTATCTATCTGCTTAGAAAAAGACCTCATAGAGAAAATAAACTACATTAGGGATAAAAAGTATAAAGGTTTAGCTAGCCTAAGCAGTTTAATAGAGTATTATCTAAGAAGTGCAGTGGAGGAAGAGTTTCAGCGAATAAAAGATGAAGAAGCTAGAAAACCCCGCGTCATAACTTAGAGTAGAATTCTTGCACCTGGGACTCTGACTTCTTTTTCTTCAATTACTGGGGGACTTGAACTCGTGGTTCTTGCTCCTTCAACTTCCTCGGTTTTCGTTTCGAAAGGTGATGGTAGCGACGGTAACTTCGGCAGTTTTCCTAATATATCCTCTATTTTAGGTGCTTTAGGCATTAGTTCTTCAAAGCTTGGTGTTTCTCCCAGTTCAAAGCTTGTCTGAAGCTTGTAGAGAACTGACTGTGGTCCCGGTGGTAGTTCAATTCCCGCTGATTTCGCCATTTGTTCAAACTGTATTTCAGGTGTCATTAGCATTTTGGTTAGTTGCGAAATTTTAGGTAGTTGTGGCGCCATATCTTTTCACCTCTACTTTTTAACAAGTTTTGTAGGTGTGTCTAAGGCCTCTGCTACACCTTCACCTACTGCTTGAAGGCCGCTTGGAATACCTTTAACAACTTTGTCTACGGCTCTATGTGGTCCCGCCTCTCCGAGAGGAAGCTTGTCAAAAGCAGAAGAGATGTTTTCACTAACTGATTTTACTACATCAAGTAAACTGTCTAAAACATCGTCTAAAACTCTATGTGGAAGTTCTCTCGGTAACTCAGGTGTTTTCATATACATCACCTATTATTGATTAAATCAATCTAAAAATATAAATATTTCTCATTTCTTTTTAGCGAACACTTTTAGTGCTGCAAGTGTACTTGGCAATGTTTTATTCTCTTCCACAAATTCTTCATATTCTTCAGGGGTCATAAGCTCCTTTATTTTAGCGTAATGCAGATCAGCAATGGTATCTCCGATAACTGGGATAATATCAGATAGATCTTCCAAGACTGCATGCCTCATAATTTCTTGTTGCCTATCATCCAACTTAGGTATTTTAGGTGGAAACTCCGGAAGTTCAAAAGCCGGTAGCCTAACTTCAACAATTGGAATCTCAACTTTTGGAAGAATCTTAGTCCTTGGAAGCAATTCTTTATCTGTCACGGTGAATCTTACCCCTTAAATGGTGATGGGAACTTCATAAATCTCTCTTCAAATTCTCTTCCAAGTATTCCTCTCAGCAACCCTCTTGGTAGCGGTGGGTACGGCGGATATGCAGGTAATAGATCCCAGATCCATTTAACCAATAATTCTGTTTCCTTACGTCTAGGTTTCTCCGCCATATTCTCACCTCAATCAATAGATTGTCTTTTTACCTTTTAAATTATTGGGTAACCGCAAGAAAACTCCCTTCTTCAGAGGGGAGATGAATTGCGGTAAACTTAAATACCTCAATTTCAATTTCTAAGTTAAGTTGAATAGTCCCTTGGATAGAGGTCGCCCGAAAGGGTGGAAACAATGAGTTCAAGGGAATGGGGCAGCAGTCGAGGAGGAAATGCCTCGGCAAGCCGAAAGGCGAGGTGACCCGCCCCAAACCAGCACATGAGCCCGATGTGCGTGAAGCCTCGGGTGAACGCTGGAACCTCGGCAACGCTTCCACCAGCTCGGCGTCCGAGCTCTGGTGGAAGCCCCCGACTTCAGTCGGGGGAGGAGGTCACTGGTCTAGGTATCTCTATTTTTGGGCTGCCTATTGCAATGAAATGCACAGTTAATTCCGAGGGGCACGTAAAGTATGTCTAAGTTGTTGTGCTTCCTTTAAACTTCTTATTGGTATTCCAAGTCTTTTCATACGTTCACGTATGGTTGTACTTGATACACCTAGCATTTTTGCCATTTCGACGGATGAAAGTTTGTTTTCCCAGTATAATTTCTCAAGTATTTTTTTATCGTCTTCGGTTAATCTCTTTCTTCTATTTCTTTCCAGTCCATGTCTTTTCAATGCTCTATATATCCCTTCCCTTGAGACTCCTAGTCTTTTGGCTATTTCTGGTACTGGTAGTTTTTCTACGTAATACATCTTCTTCACTTTCTCTATTTCTATTTTGTTTATCTTATTATAATTAATTTTTC
>Ga0190363_1001121_pt1 | contig 15937 bp, 18 predicted proteins | sample 48721867_MG_FD_161272 | JGI IMG/M metagenome (GOLD analysis project Ga0190363, IMG submission 161272) | Hydrothermal vent microbial mat bacterial communities from Southern Trench, Guaymas Basin, Mexico - 4872-18-6-7_MG | ecosystem: Environmental > Aquatic > Marine > Hydrothermal vents >... | reverse complement strand
CCTGTGCATCCATCAACACATTTTGAACAAAGACCTGATGAAGGAACAGGGTTTCTTGAACGATTGAAAGTTAGCGTGGCATCATTAGCATTAGGTCTTCTTAAATTAGACATTTTTCCACCTCCTTCTTAACAACCTTATTCTTCAACTTATTATAGCAAAGAATTTAATTTGCCAAACAAAATCTTTTTTAAATAGAAAGAGAAAGAAACAGTTAGCTTTTTTATCACTCATCCTGCTTAATACTTCTTTTCATCTCATAAGTAAGAATCACTGCATCAGCAATCTCTTTCATAGGAATTCTTCTATCCATACTCATTTTACGTATTAAATTATAAGCATCTTCTTCGGATAAATTTTGTTCTTTCATCAAAATCCCTTTAGCTCTCTCTATCTTTTTTCTTGCCTCAAGCTCTTCCTGAATAATTTTTGTCTTTACCAAAAGTTCTGTATTTTCAATAGCTACTGCTGCCTGATTTGCCACAGTAGTTAAAAGTTCAATCTCACTTTTTTTGAAACGATGAGGAGATGTAGTATAGCAGTTTATTACCCCAATTACTTTATTCTTTACCATCATAGGAACAGAAAGCATAGAAATCAATCCTTCCTTTTTTGCTAACTCTTTTTCTTTATATCTTTTATTTTTCTGCACATTTAAAATCACACAAGGCTTTTTTTCTTTAGCTACAAGTCCTACAATTCCTTCTCCCATCTTTATACTTCTTTCCTTAAGATACTCCTTACTTAATGCTTGCGTAGCTCTCAATTTTAATTCTTGAGTCTTTTCATCTAAAAGCCATAAAGAACAAATCTTTGCCTCCATTACATTTGCAGTAACAGTAACAATTAACTTTAAAATATCTTCTAAATAAAGATCACTGGTTATTGCCTTACTTATCTTACTTATTGCCTCTAAAAAACTTTTATAAGAAATCTTCTTCATCTCAAATTCGGCCTTCAATAAGTATAAAGTTTAACAATCTGTAAATTAAAACCTTATAAATTTAACATCGTAATTCTTCAACCTTCAAAATATTTTTTGATCAAACTCATACTTTTCTCCTTTCTCTTAGATAAATAAACCGAAAAAATTCATCAAAAGATACAGTCTTTACCTTTTGCCATATCCATAAAAATAAAAAAGCTCAGGGCACTACTTTTTGAGCTTCTTTGCTCCCTGAGCTTCTTTGCTTTGGCTACCTCGTTGTAGCCTTTAATTATTATTCAAAAAAAATCTTACTTTGTCAAGAAAAACAATGGAGTGTTGTTACAATAACAAAATGTTAAAAATAATTACTATAATAAAATGTTAAATTTTTATTTAAAGGCAACCACCTCAAGAAGTACAATTTAAGCTATTTAAAGATAAAAGGAGGAGTTGCCTATAGTTTTTATATTGTTACAATGAAGGGTATTAAAAAAATATGAAGTTTTGCAATAACTAACTTGACACTTTATTTCCAAAAGATTCTGTCAAATTAAAAAATTCGCTCTTTTTATAGCCCCTAAAACTAAAATTTTGTTATGCACATAATCACATGGTTGCTTGGAACATCTACTCCTGCAGGATGATGCCCATCAATCCCCTCTTGCTGAAGTTTTACTTCTATAGGATCGGGGGTATCTGTATCTTGTGGATTTCCTACATATCCACAACTTCCTGCAAACTGAATAGAATTGTATTTTGGTCTTGCACTTACATAACAACCGGGGGCAATCCCCAGCTACCACCTGGCCACCACTCCCATCATAACTTCCTCCCCAAGGATTATATCTGGGAAATTTCTCCAAATAGGGACCATTCCAATTATCTTGGATTATCTGTGCATAATTAGGATGCAGTTAAGTTGAACAATATTTATAAAGACTTGAGTATATTTCTTTCCTTCATTGATCGGTGTTTTCTTTTTTCTCCTTTATCTCCTCTTTTACTTTCAGTATTTTTGTCTTTAAATCAAAAATGTCCTCTTTGACAACTTTCCAAGACCGTCTTAAGTTTACTCCAAAATATTCATGAATAAGAATATCTCTCATCCCTGCAATTTTCTTCCATGGTATCTCAGAATATCTTTCTTTAAACTCCTGAGGAATCTTCTTTACAGCCTCACCTATAATTTCCAATCGTCTTAAAACAGCATCTTGTATCTGGGTATTCTCATAAAAATCATTCTCTGCAATTATCTTTCGTATATTCCTCTATTTTTACAATGCATTCCAAAATATCCTCAATATACACTCGTATATCTCTTTTCATAGAATTACCACCTGTTCTTTTAAAATCTTCTCTTTAAGAGATGGTTTGATTGTGTTATACTCTACTAAATCCACTTTTCTTCCTAACACCTCTTCAATTTCCAATTTAAGTCCTACAAAATCAAGCAAACTAATATCTTTTTCAATCTCCACCAATATATCAATATCACTTTCTTCTTTCATATTTCCTCGAACACAAGAACCGAATAATCCTGCTCTTTTAGCTCCATAACGCTGTAAAATAGGAAGAATCTTTCGTTTTAAGTCTTCTATATCTATTTTCATACACAAGCTTTTTCCCTGATCTACTTTAATTATACCATACTTTTATCCTTCTCAATGAGAAATTTTTTAAATCAAACCCGACATGCAATGAAATTTGATAAGCAGGATAAAGATTTTTAGGCAATATTTTAAAACTACAATCATAACTTGACTTTTTATTTTCAAAAGATTTCGTCAAGTTTGACATAAGGATAACTTACACATAAATTCACGGTCGTAAATTTATATGTAAGTTATTGTTTAAGATAAGAGTTCCTACTTTTGTGGAATTATTTTTACCAGGATAATTCACAGATAAATTCACGGTCGTGAGTCTATGTGTGAATTATTATCTTCACCTGAGGGGAATTTAAGGATTGAAGTAAATTTTCCAGTTCAACCTCGTAGGTTGAAATGGTTTTTCTATAACTATTCAAAGTCGTGAGTCTATGTGGGGATTATTATCTTCACCTGAAAGTATAGATAGTTAATTTAAGTTTTATTTTCTGTTGGGGAAGGATATTTTTATCTCGCTCAACAGATACTTTATCAACAACAACCAACTCTTCTGCCTCATAAATCTTTTTTAAAAAATAGACTAAACGAGGATATTCACATTCAAAGGTGGCTTCTATATAAATAGGCTGTAGATTTGAAGAAGGTGCAGAAGAAGAATAGGGTGAACTCTCAGTATTCTTTGGAGGAGCACTTCCTTTTCGATAAGTAAATTCTAAATTATTTAATCCTATAGCTTCTCCTATAATACTTAATTTCTTTAAAAATTCCAGCAATTCTCTCTCATCCTGGGGTATTTTTTTGCTAACAGATTTCAACTTTTCATATAAAAACTTAAGCTCTCTCTCAAGCGTTGTTAATCTTCTTTTGGAAACATTAGCTTTCTCTATTTCTTTTGAAATCTCTTTTTTCTCCTTTACCAAATGACGATTTTTTTTGAATTCAATACCAAACAAAGTTGCAAAAATAGAAATTCCTATCCACAGAATAATAATAAGAAGCTTGAATCCTTTCATTCTGGTATATTCAGGTTTGCTTCTATCTTAAATGTTCTTAGTGCTACCGGTGTCAATTCTATCTGTTTAAATCCTCCCATTGAGGGAGTTATCTTTTTAACCTCAGGTGGAGATAAAATAACATCTGTAAAAAATGAACTATCTTCCAAAATTCCCTTACAGTAATAAGCAAGCTCTATTGCCTGTTCATAATCAGCTACACAAGCTATTTCCATTTTCAATCTATAAGAAGAAGGTTGTTCTTTTTCTTTCTCTATAATCTTAAATGAAGTCCTTGTCTTCGGAAACTCACCCGAAGAGGAAAAAGTAGAGACTTCTGGTTTAGACTTATCAATGGTTAATTGTGTTAAAAATACCTGTGAAGGAAGAAGGAATGTTATTTCTTTTAAAATAGCTGCAATATTTTTCTTTTTCTTCTCTGCTTCTAAAACACTTCCCATCTTACTCTCTATACTTGCTTTTTCTTTTTCGAGCTCCTTTATTGTTTTAAAAATCTCCCTTTTCTGCTTCAATTTTATTCTTAACCTCTCTACAGCAGAAGTTGCTATTCTATTGATGATTAAAAGATTAATCCAGCCCAAAAATATAAAAGAAAAAATTAGAGCACTTATAAAGATAACACCTATCTGCTTACGAATAGTTATTTCTTTCTTCTTTAATTCTTCGGGAAGAAAATTTATCTCTCTTTCTTTACTGACAAGAGGAACTGTTAAAGCAGTAGAAAGAGCAGGAACAAACAAAGGTTTTAAATCCAAAATTTTCTTCTTCTCGTCGGACAGGCTTATTTCTATTTTTTCAAAAGGATCAAATACATTACATCCTCCTCCAATTTCTTTACTTACTATGTCTATTAATCCTTTTATTTTAGCTCCTCCTCCTAAGAAATAGAGTTCATCAACTCTTTCCCCTTTTGATTGCTCTTTATAATAAACCAAAGTTCGTCTTATTTCCTGAATCATCCTTTCTATATTAGCCTGCCACAGTATTCTAAGTTCAAGGGGAGTAACTTTCTCTTTCCTTTCTTTTCCCGAAGCTTCATACTTCTGCCGCATTATCTCTTCTGCTACCTTCACTCTATCCTTTAAATCAATTTCTACTTGAGGAACGCCCATATTTTTTATTATCTCTTCGGCTTCCTCTAAAGATAGATTATTTGTTTCAGAGATATGCGAAATTATGTTTTCCAAACCAAACTTTACTGTACGATAAAAATTTAATTTCCCCTTTTTTACAATAACAATATCTAAAGAATCATATCCTATATCTACAAAGGCAATATTTTTTTGCTGAAGTTTAAAAGCATGAGGAAAACAGTTAGCAATGGTAGTGCAAGTTGGGGCTATAAGAACAGGATGTAAATCGCCTAAGGCAGAAAAAGCGTCTAAAATGGCAGAAACATATCCCTTCATAGTTTCAACAACTAATACTTCTAATCTTGGAATATCCTTTACAACTATTTCTCCTAAAATAGAATATTCAAAAACACTGTCTGGACCAGGAGGAGGAACTATCTTTCGCTTAGCTTCCGCCGTAACCGCAACAGGCATTTCTTTTCTACTCATCTTAGGTAATTGAATAACTATAACTTTAACTAAGGAAGGAGGGATGTTTATCCCGATAAGTGATTTCTTAAGTAGAGTTAAGGGAAGATAGGAAGTAATACGATTTACTAACTCTTTAATATCTAAATCTTTACTCTTAGTGTAAGGTGTGGGAAAGATAAACCAGTCATTTAAAGACAACTTTTTCTCTAACTGGATAATCTTTACGAAACGTTTACCTACATCAATACCAATAATAGTACTCACATTAGCCCCCTATGGATTGCACCATCTTAAACATAGGCATAAGTAGTGAAAGAGCAATCAATCCTACAACTGTCCCCATAAACACAATCATTATCGGCTCAAAAAGAGTAAAAATTTTTTTTATGGAACTTGCTACTTCTTTATCATAAAAGGAAGCCACCTTCTCTACAGTCTCTGATAAAGCTCCTGACTTCTCTCCCACGGCCATCATACGAACTACAATAGGAGGAAACTCACCACTTGCCCTTAAAGAAGTGGACAATCTTTCTCCTATATTAACCGATTCCTTTATCCCCTCTATAGCTCTCTCTATACGTCGATTCCCTACAGTTTCCTTAGCAATATCTAAAGCAGCAAGAAGTTCTATACCTGAACGCACACACATAGAAAAAGTATGAGCAAAACGAGAAAGAACCACTTTACGTAACAATTTTCCAAAAATAGGCAACTTTAACTTAAGACTATCTAATTTATATCGTCCATTTTCAGTAGAATTATAAATCTTATAACCTAAAATAAGAGCCACTATTAAGATTAATCCTACCCACCACCCAAATTTTTTAACAAAAAGACTTATTTCTAAAATTATCTTAGTAGGTAAAGGAAGTTGGGCTCCTAATTGTTCAAAGATGGGTTCAAACTTAGGAATCACAAGTCCTGTAATAATCCCTATTGCTCCAACCATTGCCGAGAAAAGAATAATAGGATAAATAGAAGATTCCATAATTTTAGCTTTCAATTCCTGTTGCCACTCTAAAAAACGCGTTAAGTCATTCAATACTTGAGAAAGTTTACCTGTTGCTTCACCTGCTCCCACAATAGATATATAAAGATTAGAAAAAGTAGAAGAATGGAAAGCTAAAGCTTCTTTGAGAGAACTTCCTGCCTCCACTCGGTAACGAATACCATCAATTAATCCCTGCACTCTCTCATTCTCTGCTTCTTTTGCCAGACTATCCAAGGCTTCAAGAAGAGGCAAACCTGCTTCTATTAAAGTAACTAATTGGACGGTAAAATTTAAAACTTCCTTGGCATTCATCTTGGGAAGTTTCTTCTCTAACTTAGGGGTCTCATAAATTTTATAGCCAGTGAGAAAATACCCTAAACGAGAAATTTTTCTTGCCAGGTCTGTCTCATCCTCAGCTACTATTACCCCTCTGGTAATCTTTCCTGTAATATCTCTTGCTGTATATAGATACCTCTGCATATTATAATTTTTTAATTTTTTTATATCTCACGCCAACTCCAGGACTTGATGGTAGCTGAAAAATCATCATCCACTCCATCGTGATCAGAATCTACTACTCCCTCAACAATTAAAGTAATTTCTCGATGAGCAAGAATGTTTGAGCTGGCATCTAATACTTCTCCCACTCCTGTAATTTCTCTTTGATTGCCATTTATATTTACAGAAAATCCATAACGGAATGTAAAATTATCATGAGGATTATCTAAATCTGTATACCAGCCATGCCATCCAGAAAGACTTACATCATTTAAAACTTCCACTTTTGCTCGCTCTGCCCCTGCACAGGCTAAATAAAAGGCTTCAATTGCATATTTTTGATAACCACTAATCTGAATTTGTCCCTGCCACATACCTACCAGTGCTGCTGTTAGAATCCCTATGATTAAAAGAAAGAAAATGGCAAATATTAAAGTTTGTGTTTTCATAATTAATTTCTTATTCTTACTGTAGTAACCAAAGTATAGTTAAGATTTCCTCTTCCTGCAGGTTCATCAGGATTAGGACGAGTAGTAAGCTCTATGGTGACTGTGTCTGTTCCTAAGGTGAAAAAATCATTTCCACTGGGATTACTTACCACAGACTTAGCTAAATCTTTATAGGCACTCCAGGGACCTGCCTGTCTCCAGCGTCGCCGAATTTTATGTGTTATGCTATCATAAGAATACTCTACCCATAACCAAGGACCATGACCATCACTATCAGGATCTATACGAAATTCTATACCATTTCCTCCGGAAGGATTTACGCTACCTGCTCTACGCAGCTCATTACTCATAAATTCAATAGCCCATCCTATATTTTGAAATGCATCCAGTATATTTTTCTGCCGTCGCCAGGAATCCTGTGCAGATATAAATAAAGCTCCTCCGGCAACGATTACCACAAAAAAAATTACCAATGCTACCATCATCTCAAGAAGAGTAAGTGTTTTTCTCTCTCTATTCATAATTCAATATTCAATAATGTGCTTTTAAACAACCAAGAGTAAAGCTTTTTCCTCCCCAGGATATGGTAACTTCTATATGTTTAAGATGAGTTCCTAACACAGGTCCGTCAGATATATCCAAAACAGGAGTATATGTAACATTATTTATAGTAACCGGATGAGGAGGATTTGTATAAGAACCATTTGTAACTATACCATCAGAACTTCCATCAAGAGCATCTAATTCCTCCCAATCAAAATACTCTTCTAAAATCTTCTGGGCTAAGTTGTAAGCTACCAATCTGTTTTTTATTCTATTAGTAAAATAAAAACCCTGATTAAAAACTATAAGAAGCCCTCCTATAATAAGGAGTAAAGCAATGGAAGCCTCTATAAGACTGAAGGCAGTAGTTTTCATCTTATTTTTTCTCATTCTATAGCTATAAAACCCGTCTCTTCAAATATACGAAGATTACGTGTGCGGGTCTGCTGCTGTAAGGTTATAACCAGTTCTCCACCACTACTACTCGCACTGTAAGCTACTCCTCCCGGTGTAGGACGCGCGCTGTCAAAAGTATAGAAGGTTATATCAAAAGGAGGTGAAGGACTAATTATAGAACTGCGTAATCTAACCTCTTTCATAAAGTTACCTGTACTGCAGTCTCCTTCAAATATTTGGTAAGTATGAGCATCAAGAAAACGAACACAAAAATCACTATCCTTAGATACTGCCATTTCTCGCATCCACCCTAAATCCGCTCTTATCAAAGACACCTCCTGCTGCAGACGTCTTGAGGTAATAAGGGTTGTAGAAAAAATTCCTACCGCCGAGATGATAGAAACTACAGTTACAACCACTATCATCTCAACTAATGTAATCATCTTTTTCACAGAAGTACTATAGGTCAGATTTTTTTTCTTAAAAGAAAAATTTTCCCCTAAAATCATAAAATTTTAAAAATAATTTTCTCACAAAAAAATAAAGCCAGGAAGGAAGCCTTCCTGGCTTACATCATTAAACCTCTCGGCAAGCTAAATTAATCCCGAGAGATAAGCACATACAAAGTGGTGGTAGCCTGTTCAGCATACTGGACAGTGCCAGCGTCATTATCTTGAGTTCCATCAAGCTGAACATCTATCTTCTGTGCTGCACTAAGAGGAACCTGTGTTACCTCAATATATCTTGCCTCATCATTATTACCATCTCCATCCCAATCTCTTGCATTATCATTTTGAAAAGTATAAGCTCCTCCCCAGGCTGCACGTGCAGGCCATTTTTCTAAATATGGTCCATCCCAACCATCTGTATTATCATCAGTAACAAAACCATTGGTAGTGGCACCATCTGCTGGCCATACTCCTGTATCTGCATAGTAAGCCATTGCTGCTGTCTTTATAGACCTGCAATCAGCAATAGTTGAAGAAATCTTTCCTTTCTCAATCGCTTTAAAAGCATTAGGAGCAATAATAGCAGCCAGAATTGCAATGATAGCAATAACCACGATTAACTCAATTAAAGTAAAACCCTTACGCATAAAAACCACCTCCTTTCCTCAAACTACTTTCTACTCAATAACTATCAATAAGCCACTTAAATTATACCATCTTAAAAATATTTTTTCAAGTGAAATTACTATATACTATACCTAAAATTAATTATTGTCCTTGAATAAGAATAAATCCAAAGTTCCCATTTGTATGATCTCCTTGCCACACCTGAACTCTTCCTGTATCAAGATCACCGTCATCCAATTTCTCATCTATCTTTATTCTTGAACTTAAAGGTATCCTTTTTCCTGCATTCTCTCTTCCATTATCAATCCATAAGACATGCTCCAAGCCAATCCCATCACCATTCTGATCTGCAAAATTAAAATCCCACCAGTACCATCCTCCCCAAGGATTTTTTTTCCATTTCTCCAAATATGGTCCATCCCACGTATCAGGCATATCAGGATCATCACCTTTAAATACAAAACCTTCTCCTCTATCAGCACACTGAAGAGGGTCTTGAGGATCATCACACCAGTTTGAACCTGGCCACATTCCTGTATCAGCATACATTGCATAAGCTGCGCTTTTTATACTTTTCGCATCTTCAATAACAGTTGCAATCTTTGCTTTCTCAATCGCTCGAAAAGCATTGGGAGCAATGATTGCAGCTAAAATTGCGATAATGGCGATAACAACAATAAGTTCAATAAGAGTGAAAGATTTTTTGTTCATAACTTCTCCTTTTTAAACACCTCCTCTTTAACTTATAACATAATTTTAGTAATGTTTCAACTACTTCATTCAACCTACTTTATTTTCTCTTGGGGTGGAAATAAATCTGTAATTTTGTCTTCTTTTAAGGGATAAATCAGAATCACTTAGAAATTTTATCCAGATAAAACAAGATGTCCTGGATAAAAGATTCAAAATCAGAAAGATTCTCCTTAATGATAGCAATTTTATTTTTTATTAATCATTTTAAATAAGCCTCTCTTAAAGCAGAAAAATATTCAGAGTTAAATTCTTTCAGACGCGGTAAAAAATCATAATATTCCTGCATAACCTTATTTTAATATACTCTATCTTTATAGGATCTTCAAGAATTACATCCCAAGCAAAAAAGAATGCCTTCTGTGGAGGGATAGATTAGACAGGTTTTGGCTGAACTTTGAACAACAATAGGAGAAGGCCAGATTGTCTCTCCATAAGTCTCATAGGGAAAAATTCTTTTTCCTAATTTTATCTTTTCTATTAAACTTCCATTCTCTGCATCAAGAATAAAAATAGTATTATCCAAAGAGGAAAAAATTACACATCTTTTATCTTTAATCTTAGCTATCAAAGGCGAGGAATATAAATAATTATGAGTTTCAAATTCAAATATTTTTCTGCCCACTAAAGCATCCAAACAATAAAGTTTTCTATCAAAAGAGGTAATATACACCTTAGGTTTTTTACCATTTAAAATTGCAGCTGATGTATCTATAAAATGACCTGTCTTAAATTTCCAGATAATCTTACCTTTTTCATCTAAAGCATATAAATAGCCAAATTTATCTCCTATGTAAATGATAATCTTATCCTCTAATTTTAAAACAGAAGGAGTGGCATAAGTTTTATCGCCAAGTGTAACTGTCCATAGAATTTTCCCATTTTCAGCAGAGACCGCATAAAGATTACCATTAGAGGAAGAAATAAAGAGAAAATGTTTATTATTAAGCCGAGCATAACAGGGAGAAGAAAGTATGCCAGCATTTTTTATCTTTTTTTTCCAGACAAGTTCACCTTTCCAAGTTAAAGCTATTACAACTGCCTCCTCTACTGTTTTGAAAGGTTTTTTATCACAAATATAAATTGTAAAGTAAAGATTGCCCAATTCAGGAATGAAAATACCTGATGAGGGAATTGCTTCCTGAACAGTGTATCTCCAGGGATAAACTTCATAAGTCCAGAGTCTCTGTCCAGTTTCAGCATCTAAACAATATATTCTACGATCTCTTGACGCAAAACTTACCAAGTATTTCTCGTTAATCTTAAAAAAAACAGGAGAAGAAATAATCTTATTCCCTGAAGTGAATCTCCAAATTTCCTTGCCTGTTTTTAGATCTATGCAATAAAGATTATAATCATAAAAACCAATGTAAATAAAAGTTTTTCCATTAATTGTTCCTGCAACCGGAGTTGACCATATATTTGTAAATGGAGAGTATCTGAAAATATGCTTTTCTGGTTTAAACTTCCAGATAATTTTTAAATTCTGACAATTAAATGAAAGATTTTTATATCGTGTATTTTGTAAATCTCCTCCGTAAATAGCCCATCCACAAAGTAAAAAAAGTGAAATTATCTTAAAACAAACCTGAAACCATTCTTTTCTACACATCTTCCACAAAGAATACAATCTCCTTTATCTTTCACTCTTCCTTCATTTATATTTTGCAACAGACAAATCTGTTTGCATTTTCCACACTTTTTACAATCACTTTTTTTTAAATTAAATAATGAATAGTTTGAACAAAAATAAAGTAGAACTCCTACCGGACAGATAAATCTGCAATAAGGACGATAAAAAAGAACTGAACTTGCAATAACCAGAAGAAAAGCTCCCACTATTCCATATTCTCCAGTCATTAATCCATATAGATAACACCAAGGCTGAAATGTGTATACTCTGCTTAAAAGTAAAACTACCCAGAAAAAGAAAATAAAGAATTTTATTCTTTTTAATTTTGGTTCCAATTTAATATTGATAGTCAAAAGAAAAAGAATCAAGAGAAGAAGGATAGCTAAAAAATTGGGAATAAATTGAAGAATAATATCCTGTGAGGGTTTTAACAAGATAATATATACAATTCCACCTGTAATAGCAAGCCCAAGTAGAGGTAAATATAATTTTTTTGGTATTTTTTTATTAAAAAAGAAAAAAATCTCTTGCAAAAATCCAAAAGGGCAAATCCAGCCGCAAAAAATTCTTCCAAAAACTAAAGCAAAGGCAACAACAAAAACAAAAAGAATTAAATAACCAAAGGAAAGTAACTCCTCTTTTCCTATCAAAGGAATTCCAAAAAGTAAAGCATTTCTAATAAAACAGAAACATTCTGCGGTAAAGTAAATAAAGAGAAAGAGAGAGATAACCTGAGAAAATTTTCTCCAAATATTTATTTTTTTTCTTCTTAAAAGAATTACTAAAGCGAGAAATGAAAGAAAAAAGAATACTAAAAAAGGAAAAATATCTATATAACTACTACGCAAGGGAATCAGGGCTTCAGGGTGAATTTTAAATACCATAAAAATTCTTTAAGAATATTTTTACTTCTGGGAAACTACCTATTTTAAGTAGCTTTCCTTCGGATATAAATCCTGTTTTAGATGAGAAAAGTTCAGCTTCTTCCAAATTGTGAGTTACATGAATGATGGTGAGTCTTAATTTTTGATTTATTTCTTTCAAAATCTTTGTAAGATACTTCTGTAGTCTGTAATCTAAAGAATGAAATGGTTCATCTAAAAGGAGAATATCGGGAAAAGAAAATAAGGCTCGTGCGATACTCACAATCTGTTTCTGCCCTCCGCTTAAAATATTAGGATTATTAAGCTTGATAAGTTCTTCTAAATTCAGAATCTTCTTTATAAATTCTATTATCTCCTTTTTTTCTCTATCAATTTTAATTTTCTTCATCTTAATACTATAAAATATATTTTCTTCTATGGTTAAATGAGGAAAAAGACAGGGCTCCTGATAAACAAGTCCAAACCCTCTATCCTCTGGAGGAAAATCAGTTATATTCTTACCCCTTAAAAATATCTTTCCTTTATCTGGTTTCCACAAACCACAAATTGTTTCTAAAAGCAAAGTTTTGCCTGCTCCACAGGGTCCTAAAAGAACAAAATACTCCTTTTCTTTTAAGGAAAGATTAATATCTTTTAAAGAGAAATCTCCCCAGCTTCTACTCAACTCTTTCAAAACTAACATCTTCTTCAACCAGCCATCTTAAAAGGATAAAAATCCATAAAACTAAAATTACTCCCAAAATAGAGATAGGAACTGTTTCTTTCAATCCAAATTGGTTAAATTTGTCATAAATATAGATAGGTAAAGTCTTGGGGTAATAGGCAATTATCATCAAACTCCCTGATTCGGAAAAACTTCTTGCCCAGGTTAATATACAGCCATTAAATATTCCTCTGAAAGCCAAAGGAAAACTTATCTTAAAAAATGTTTTAGCTGAATTTGCCCCCAAGACTCTGCTTAAGTTTTCCAATCTCTTATCCACACTCTTAAACGCATTTAAAGAAGTTCTGATTAAAAATGGACTGGAAACAAAAATTTGTGCTAAAACTATTGCTATTATACTGGAGGTAAGCCTTATCCCTTTTGACAAAAAAAATTCTCCTAAAGGCGCCTTTGGAGATAAAAAAACTAAAAGGATTACCCCTACTATTGTTTGAGGGAAAAGGATAGGTAAATCAATTAAGGCATTTATAATTTTTTTTCCTTTAAAGTTAAATGAAGCCAGAAAATAACTTAAAGGAACTCCAAATATAAAAACAATCAAAGTAGTAATGGTGGAAGATAAGATACTTAAATTTAAAGCTTTCTGAAATGGTTTAGAAGAAAAGGTTATAAGTAATTCCTGAGGATATGCCTGGAATAAAAAATAAATAATAGGCAGAAACAGAAGAACAAAAAATATTGCTCCTAAAAAGAAAAGAGTTTTATGAAAAAGACTTGCTTTTTTGAATTTTAAAAATACGAGCCAAAATATACTGAAGAGAATAAAAACCTGAGCCCAATAATAAGGAATAATTACCTGGGAAAAGAGAAAAATAAAAAATATTCCCAAGAAAGAAGGGATCGCAAATACGCTGGAGTAAAGAATTAAAGATAGATAAAAAAGCAGGAATCTTTTTGAATAAACTCCCAGAGTAATAAAAAGAATTAAATAACCAGAAAGATACAGATACCATTTAAAATTGGTAAATTTTTTTCTGTAAATAATTCCCAAAAGTATAAAATAAAAATGAGAAAGAAAAATAACTAAATATTCTCCCATCATTTTTTAAACTTTTTTAAAAAAGATAAACCTTGAGGAGGTTTTCCTTTTAAAAGAAAATAAACAGGATGTCCGTTCTTTTTTAAGATATTTTGAGCCTCTTCACTTATTAAAAATTTCAAAAATTCTATAGCTTCCTTTCTGTGAGGTGCATTATTAAGGAGAGTTACAGCATACTGAATAGGCGCTCCTTCTATTATTGTTTCTCCTTTAGGACCTTTTACCTTTACCTTTGCTTTTTTATAATTATCTTTATACTCAAAATATCCTAAATTTATCTCTTTGGGAAGCTTTATATATTGAAGACGATGCTGGAGGGCTACAGATAAATACTCAAAAGCATAATCTAAATCTAAGGACTCTATCTGCGTAACTAACTCTATTGCTTTTGGTCTTATATTCTCTTGAGGACAATTTTTATTAAGCTCCTCAAACAGTCCTTTTTCATTATAGAAATCCTCTGCTAATTGCCAGACCATCAAAGCCCTGTATCCACAAGGATCTAAATTCTCATCAGACCTTCCTATACGAACACCGTCTCTGGTTAAAATCTTATACCAGTTCTTCTCATTTATCTCTGAAGCATACCTGCTCCATTCTGAAAAAACTATAACCATCTCATTCCTGGCAAAGATAAAGTAAAAATTTGTATATTGAGGCATAAGAATCTCTTCTATTACTTTATAATCTGCAGAAAAGACTAAATCGCACTCTCTATTCAGATGAGCAACTTTAAAAGCCGCTTCTCTTGAACCGGAGGCTTCTCTTATTATTTCTATATCAGGATGTTTCTTTTTGTACTCTTCACATATTTCCTTTAAAGGCTTTGTCAGCGAACCGGCATGGAAAATAACCAACTCCTTGGAGAAAACCGAAGAGATAAATATAAGAAAAAATATAACAGAGCAAATCCTACTCATTTTCAACTCCTTTTAAAATCTCCTCAATATCCTTTAAAATAGAAGTTTTGTTTATCACCTCAAGATAAGGCTTTATAGTTTGAATCTTATATTTTTTAAGTATTTCCTTTCCTTCTTTACTGAACATTATCTTTAAAAATTTTAGCCCCCTTTCAGGATACATAACACTGTTGGGTATGGTGATTATATAATGAATGGGGGCTCCTTTTAAAATCCTTCCTCCCAGACTGACTTCTACCTGAGTGTAGTTTTCTTTAAATTTATCAGAACTTAAATCTATCTGGGCAGGTAATGTTATATATCTAAATTTATATTTTTTGGCTGAACTTAAATAGTCAAATATATAATCCAGATCACCAGCCAAAAGCAAAAAATTTAATTCTTTTTCTGTTGAAAATATATTCTGAGGTAGAAAATTTAAATTATTAAATTGTGGATAAAACTCACCAGCTAAATCCAAAACCATAAGAGTGCGATAACCTAAGGGAGAATTTTTCTCGCTCATTCTGCCTAACCTCACATCTTTTTGAGAAATAATTTTATACCAGTTTTTTTCATTAATCACAGTAGAGTATTTAGAACTCTCTTTAAAAGCTAAAACTATTTTATCATGAGCAAATACTATATACCAATCAATATAAGAGGAAAGAAACTTATCAATTAAAGAGTCGTCAGAAAGAATAAGAACATCAGGAATTTTCTTAAAACGAAGAATGTCATAAATATTCTCTAAATCTGAAGCTTCTGGGGCATAAATAGTATGGCGAGGATATTTTTTCTCAAATATACTTCTTAATTCTTTTATTAAAGGAGCAAAATTCTCAGGACAGAAAATAGTTATTACTTCTATTGGCTCTCTTTTTATTTCTGGGCCACAACTATAGACATCTCCTTTTAGAATAAAAAAAATAAATGCAAGAAAAACAATAATCTTTAAGTATC
>Ga0190363_1001120_pt1 | contig 15948 bp, 16 predicted proteins | sample 48721867_MG_FD_161272 | JGI IMG/M metagenome (GOLD analysis project Ga0190363, IMG submission 161272) | Hydrothermal vent microbial mat bacterial communities from Southern Trench, Guaymas Basin, Mexico - 4872-18-6-7_MG | ecosystem: Environmental > Aquatic > Marine > Hydrothermal vents >... | reverse complement strand
ATTTATGGGTTCAGGAACGACAAATAAAGTTGCTGCGATGCTTGGCAGAAATAGTGTTGGATATGAAATTGATTTGGAGTTATGTGAAGTTGTGAAGGAGAAAATGGGATTAAACCAAAGTTCGCTTCTTAAGAAAGACTATGAAGTTGAAATAATAATCCGGGAAGATGCGAAAAATCTCAGGACGCATCTTCAGGAAAAAGTTAAGAGACAAAAATCGGTGGTGAAAAATGCCAAGAGAAAAACAACTGGGATTATCTGATAAAGAAAAAGAGGAATTGCTTGATATTTTAGAGAAGGATGGTAGAGAAAAATGGTATAAAAGATGAAAGGAAGATATGGCAATCCCAAGTAATTTGGATGTTCTCTCAAAGGATAAGGGCGAACAGGAGAAGATATTGAGATATTTGCTTTTGAGAGTTTTGATTAACCAGCAAGCAAGATTTGAGAAAGTAAGAGAGATGTCTATTAGAATCTCAGAGGAATTCACGGATGTTTTGCTTTCAGAGCCTTATAAAATATCGGAGAGCGAGTTGTTTAAAGTATTCAAAGATGTTGCGGGTGAGAAAGGTTCTTTGTTATACCGAGTAGGAGCATTGGGTGGAATAAAACCAATTTCGTTGTTTTCATATCGTTTTAAGGCTTATGAGGGATTTATAAGATGGTTGAATGAAAACAAATTGAAATTTGTTGATATAATTGTTAAGCAATTACAGAACAAAAAGCCGATTAAACTTTTTAACTTCCTTAATACTCATCCAGTGCTTGAATCTGGATGGGTTGGGAACGATCCAAAAGCTTGCAGAATGTTTGTTAATTGGGTGGTCTTTCTTTTTAATGAGATTTGGGAGCAGAAAGTTGCAAAAATGGAAGAAACATTGATGATTGTTGATGGTCATGTTGGAAAAGTATTTTGTAGAACTGGATTGCTGGAAGAAGTATTATATGAGAAGAGGAGACCTTACATTATTCAGGCGAGTAAAATGAGACAAAGGATAGAAGAAATAGTTTCAAGATTTAGGAAAATCCCGTTTTATATTGACAATGGAGCATTTTATCTTTTTGAAGATGGATATTGTAGCGAGTTAGAGCCAAATTGTAAAGGATGTCCGGTAAATAAAGTCTGCAAGAAATATCTAAAATGGACTGCATATCAAATATGGGAGGAATAGATACGCCCACCACTTCCGATAACAGCGGACATACGGCTACGCTTCGCTCTGCCAACATTCGGCAAAGCCGAACTTCGTATGTCCGCGAAACGTTAGGCGACATTGCTAATGGTGAATGATTATGAGTCGAGAAAAAAGATTACGAGATATGGTAAAATTTGGTGATCTTTCGGAAATAAATAATATCCTCAAGTCAAATATATCTCTCATCGATAAACATCTTGAATTTATTAGAACAAATTTAGAAAGAACTGAAAGGAATTTGGTGTTATATAACTTGCTTGCAAAAACAAGATTATATCTGTACTGTTTAATGAAATCATTAAATGAACCCACAGAACTACTTGGATTTATAACAAGATGTCTTTTTGAGTTGAATTTAATCACTCGATATGTGTTAATGAATGAAGAGAATTTAAAGCGATTTGTAGCCCAGACTGGAGAAGATAAAATTGAAATTCTTGAAGATATATTGGAATTTCGTGAAGATTCATCTGAAGAAAATGTAAGGATAATAGAAGAAGAAATCAATAGACTAAAGGGCCTCAAGCAGAAATACGACCTCACATCCATAAAATCTCTCCCTAGTTTTAAAAATATAGCACATATCGTGGGGCTCGAAAAAGAGTATAAAGCCCTGTACAAACTATTCTCAAAATATGTCCATCCTACTCCATATATTATTAACGGGAGCTCTGAGGAAATTCATAGTAATGAAATAAGGAATATATTCTTAATTTATGCACAGTTATATGCAGGAGATACATTCCAAAGGATTAAGGAAGAAACATATGGCAACGTTGCCTAATAGCGGGCATATGGCTACGGTATTTTGCACCTCCACCCAAATTCGGCAAAGCCGAAATCGTATCTCACATACCATAATATATGAAATGTAGGATCCGGAAATATTGAAAATAAAGTGTCTTTGTATAAAATATGAGGAGGTAAAAAATGGAGAGGAAAAAATTTGAGTATGCTCTATTAGTAATATTTGGTGTAATTCCTTTTTTGGGAGTAATTTTGATACAGTCAGAAGCTGTTTGGTGGGGGACTTTATTTTTAAAGGGATATGTTATAACCGCTGCTATAATTGCAATATTGCTTGCCATTCCAATGTATAGAGTATATCTAAAGACACATTTAAGATATTATCTAATCCTTCCAACAGCAATAATCTTTACTATGTTGGTGTTTATTCAAATTAATGTTAGCACATTAGTCGGCGAGCCTATCAAAGGTTATTTATCATCTCTCTTACTTATTACCGCACCTTGTTCTCTGATATTCAATGGAGCAAGTTATTTTATAAGACGTCGTGAAAGAGAAAAATTATCAAAGTTATGGAAGATACGAAAAAAGCTTCCTTGGAAGGATCAACTGTTAGGTAAGGTTCCTAATGAGTGGGATAGGAAATAAATACTTCACAAAAATCTATCAGTCTCACGACTTCACATAACAGCGTGTATCTATTCACGCATTCAAAACTGTAAGTTGACAAAACAAGCAATGCTTGATTTGTAAACTTACGATTTTACTTACGACAAGTGTAATTACCTTTCTATTTCGATAATTGTTGCTTACCTCGTAGTTTATTAGTAAATAGCTTGAGAAAGTTCAATGGATGTGATAGAATTCTAAGCCGAAAATGAAGGAGTATTTTAAACTTTTAAAATTTATTAAGCCCCAATTAGGAGTATTCATTTTAGCTATATTTTGTATGATTATCTCGGCAATTTTTAATGGCGTCTCTTTAGGGATGGTTGTTCCTTTATCCGACAGAGTCCTTACTAATAAAAAGATAATTATTCCTGCAAAACTTCCTCCATTTTTGGAAGAAATAATAGAAAAATTAAATAGCCTTTCTCCCTTAGTTATCCTTAAAGGGATGGCAGTAGTTTTACTTATTCTTTTTTTTCTTAAAGGTATCTTCTTTTTTCTTCAAAATTACCTGATGAATATAGTGGGTGAAGGATGTGTGAGAGAGTTAAGAAACAGAATCTATGAAAAATTTCAAGAATTATCCTTGGATTTTTATCGCCGAAAGCGGACAGGAGAGTTAATTTCCCGTATTACCAATGATGTGGGATTTATTACTCATGCTATCTCTTATGGTTTGACAGATTTAATCTATTCATCATTGCAAATTATTCTTTTTACTTTTTTAGTTTTTTATATCCACTGGAAGTTGGCTCTTATCTCTTTTTTTCTTTTTCCCGCAATAGTTATTCCTGTAGTAAAAATAGGTAAAAAAATAAAAAGATATTCTTTAGAGATTCAGAAAAAAATGGCAGATTTGAATTCTCATCTTACAGAGACCATTCAGGGAGCTTATATTGTGAAGATGTTTAATAAAGAAAAAGATGAGATAAAAAAATTTAGAAATATAAATTATCAGTATTATAAGTATATTCTGAAAAATCTAAAAAGAACATTGCTTCTTTCTCCTTTCACAGAATTTATGGGAGCTTTAGGGGCAGTGGTTATTCTTCTTATAGCAGGAGCTGATGTAATTAAAGGAAAACTTTCTTTTGGTGTATTTGGATTATTTATGGGTTCTCTGCTGAGTATGATTAGACCTTTTAAGAAGCTTTCAGGAGTTTATTCTATAAATCAGAAAGCTTTAGCTGCTTCAGGAAGGATTTATGAGATTTTAGAGGAAGAACCTCAGATAAGAGAGAAGCCAAATGCTTATGAAATTAAAGATTTTAAAGAAGAGATAGAATTTGAAAATGTATGGTTTTCTTATCCGGATTCAGAAAATTTTGCTTTATGTGGGATAAATCTTAAGATAAAAAAGAATGAGGTTGTGGCTTTGGTAGGTCCTTCAGGTGCAGGAAAATCTACATTAATGAAACTCCTTCCTCGTTTATATGACCCTACAAAAGGTAAGATAACTATTGATGGATATGATTTAAGAGATTTAAAGCTTAAATCTTTAAGAAATCTATTTTCTGTAGTATCTCAGGAAATGATTCTTTTTAATGATACAGTAAGAAACAATATTGCTTATGGAAAAGAGAATGCTACTTTTTCAGAAATTGAGGAGGCAGCAAAAAAAGCTTATGCCTATGATTTTATAATGAGGATGCCTCAAGGATTCGATACAGTTATTGGAGAGCGGGGCTTTAAGCTTTCTGGAGGGGAGAGGCAGCGTATCGCTATTGCCAGGGCAATTTTAAGAAATACTCCTATTCTTATTCTTGATGAGGCTACGAGTCAGCTTGATTCTCAATCAGAAAGATTAATCCAGCAGGCTTTAGATAATCTTTTAAGAAACAAAACTGTATTTATAATTGCTCATAGATTCTCTACAATAAAGAAAGCAACTAAAATTGTTGTAATGGATAAAGGAAGAATTGTGGATATAGGGACACATGCGACTCTTATTGAGAAAGAAGGAATGTATAAAAGACTTTATCAATGGCAAGTTTTTTAATATTGATAAGGAGAGAATTTATAATATAATATAAAAACTATGGCTTTACCGGAAATAATTCAAAAACTTTTAGAAAATGGAGTTCATTTTGGTCATTTAAGCAAACACTGGAATCCTAAAATGAAGAAATTTATCTTTGGAAAGAAAAAGAATGTTTATATTATTGATTTAGAAAAAACAGCAAAAGAATTAGAGAAAGCAAAGGAATTCGTCAAAGAAGTAGCTAAAAAAGGAGGAAAAATATTGTTTGTAGGGACAAAAAAACATCTGCAGGATACAATAAAGGAATTAGCTTCTTTGTGTGGTATGCCTTATGTAATAGAAAGATGGGTGGGAGGGTTTCTTACTAATTTTGTTACTATCCGAGAAAGGATAAAAAAATATGTAGAGCTTAAAAAGAAAAGAGAAGAAGGCGAGTTTGAAAAACTTCCTCATAAGGAAGTAGTAAGATTAAATCGGGAATTGGAAAGGATGGAAAAGCTTTATTCGGGAGTAACGGAATTGGAAGATTTACCTGACTGTGTATATATAGTTGATCCTAAAAGAGAAAATACCTGTGTAAGAGAAGCAAACAGACTCTCTATTCCTATTGTAGCTTTAGTTGATACCGATTCAGACCCGGAAGTTATTGATTATCCTATTCCAGGGAATGATGATGCGATAAAGTCAGTGAGATTTATCACGCAGTCAATTGTGGAGGCAATTTTAGAAGGGAAAAAGGAATCTCCTTTGAAGGTAGAGAAAAAGGAGAAGAAAGAAGAAGAGCCAGATATGGAGAAATTTGAAGATTTAGAGGAAGAAATTATTGAGAGAGAAGAAAAAGAAGTGAATAAAAAAATACCTAAGAAAAGGAGCTGAAATGCTTGAGAAGATTAAACGATTGAGAGAGTTGACCTCTGTAGGAGTTAATGAATGCAAGAAAGCTTTAGAAGAAAGTGGGGGAGATTTAGAGAAAGCCTTAAAAATTCTTAAGCAAAGAGGTGCACAGATAATAGAGAAGAAAAGTTCACGCAAAGCAAAAGAAGGGATAATTGAGGCTTATATTCATTTTGGTAAGAATTTGGGAGCATTAGTTGAGGTAAATTGTGAAACAGACTTTGTTGCGCGCACAGAAATTTTTAAAGAATTTGCCAAAAATATCGCTATGCAGGTAGCAGCTTGTGGGGCAAAATATGTAAAAAAAGAAGATATTCCTCAAGATGTTTTAGATAAGATAGAGAATAAAGAAGAATTTATTCAAAAATATTGCCTCCTCTCCCAACCATTTATAAAAGATAATTCCAAAACAGTGGAAGATTATTTAAAAGAAGTTGTCGCTCAAACTCAGGAGAATGTTGTAATAAGAAGATTTGTTCGTTTTGTCTTAGGAGAAGAATGACTCCTAAATTCAGAAGGATTCTTTTAAAATTAAGTGGGGAAGCATTCTCGGGAGAAAAAGGATATGGAATTGATAGTCAACAGTGTTTAAAATTAGCTGAGGAGATAAAAGAAGTAGTAAAATTAGGGGTAGAGATTGCTTTAGTAGTAGGAGGAGGAAATATTTTTCGAGGAGAGGAGCGTTCAAAACAGTTTCAAATTGAACGCACGGTAGCAGATTATATGGGGATGCTGGCAACTGTTCTTAATGGATTAGCTTTGCAAAGTGCTTTAGAAAATATTGATATTCCCACAAGAGTAATGACAGCTATTCCTATGCCTCAAATAGCTGAGCCTTATATAAGGAGAAGAGCGATAAGGCATTTGGAGAAAAAAAGAGTAGTAATTTTTGTTGCTGGTTGTGGTAATCCTTATTTTACTACTGACACTGCCGCAGCCTTAAGAAGTGTGGAAATAAAAGCTCAAGTTTTACTTAAAGGCACAAAAGTTGAGGGAGTATATTCTGATGATCCTTTAAAGAATAAAAAAGCTCTTTTTTATGATAAATTAAATTATATGGAAGTGATTAAAAAAAATCTGCGTATAATGGATTCTACTGCAGTTGCTTTGTGTAAAGAAAATAAACTCCCTATAATTATTTTTAACTTTACAGGAAGGAATAATTTAAAGAAAATAATATTAGGAGAAAGAATAGGAACCCTTATAAACTGAAGATGATAACGAAACAATTTTTAAAAGAAGTAGAAGCCAAAATGCAGAAAGCAGTTGAGGCGGTAAAAAGAGAGTTTGGGGAGGTTCGTTCGGGAAGAGCAAATCCTAAGTTGGTTGAAGGGATAAGAATAGATTACTATGGTAGTCCTACTTTGCTTAAAAATATCGCTACTATTACTGTTCCTGAGGCAAGACTTTTGGTTATTAATCCTTGGGATCCTAATTCTACGAAAGCAATAGAGAAGGCAATTTTGGAAAGTAATTTAGGGATCACTCCTATTATTGATGGAAAAGTTATAAAATTAGTTATTCCTCCACTTTCTCAAGAAAGAAGGGAGGAATTAATTAAAATAGTTAAAAAAATTGCTGAGGAAGGAAGAGTGTCTATAAGAACTGTGCGCAGAGAAGCAAAAGAGAAGATAAGAAGTATGGAGAAGGAGAAAAAAATCTCGGAGGATGACCGTTATCGGTTAGAGGAAGAATTGCAAAAACTCACAGATAAATATATTGAAGAAGTAGATAAGATTTTAGAGGAAAAAGAGAAAGAGTTGAAAGAATAGTGAGCCGCTAGCTCAGCAGGTAGAGCACCGGCCTTTTAAGCCGGGAGTGCCGAGTTCGAGTCTCGGGCGGCTCACTTGTTTTTTGCGGACGTGGCGGAATTGGCAGACGCGCAGGACTTAGAATCCTGTCCCATAAAGGGGTGGGAGTTCAAATCTCCCCGTCCGCAGAAGGAGAGTTTTTGCGGGCGTAGCTCAGTTGGCTAGAGCGTCACGTTGCCAACGTGAAGGTCGGGGGTTCAAAGCCCCTCGCCCGCTTAAATTAAATTTTAATTATGCAGATCGATATTTTAGAATATCTGGATAAAAAAGATATTATTTTCAAAATAAAAGGTAAAAGCAAAAAAAATATATTGACTTTTTTTGTTGATCATCTAATTGCCACAAAGAAGATAGATAAAAAATACAGGAAAGAGATAATAAAAGCTTTGCTTCAAAGAGAAGAGATGGGTTCAACGGCAATCGGAGGAGGAATTGCCCTTCCTCATGTTCGATTAGAAAATATTAAAAAAGTTATTTTATGTATAGGAGTAGCTCAAAAAGGAGTAAATTTTGACTCCTTGGATGGAGAACCAGTATATATTATTGCACTTCTTCTTTCTCCCCAGAAAGAGGCCGGACTCCACCTAAAAATTTTAGCTTTATTAGCGCGGATATTAAAAGATAAGTATTTCATCCAGCGTTTAAAAGAAACCTCAAAAGCAGAAGAGGTTATTTCTCTTTTCCAACGACAACAATCGTTAGTAGGATAAATTCTTGTTTTTAAAAAATGGCTAAGTATACTAAATTTATAAAGTGGCTTTATCCTGGTTTAAGGATAAAAAGATGGATAGTTCTTTTAGTCGTAGGTATAGGTTTAATACTTACCTCCTCAATTTATTTTTCCTATTTTCACTATTTTTGGTGGCGTCTATTTTATTTTATTCTATTTATTTTAGGAATTATATTTTTTATCTCTGGCACATATCTGCTTATTCAGAGTTTTCTTAGAGCTATTTTCCCTCATCGTGAGAAAGAACTTATTGATATTATTTATGAGAAAAGATACTTATCTCGGGGGCCAAAAATTGTAGCTATTGGAGGAGGAACAGGACTTTCAACAATTCTGGAAGGGCTTAAAGAATTTACTTCCAATATTACTGCCATTGTAGCGGTCACAGATGAAGGGGGTTCTTCAGGGAGATTGCGTAAAGAGTTAGGTATTCTTCCTCCGGGAGATATCAGAAATTGTCTGGTAGCTTTAGCTGAAGCCCCTCAGCTTATGCGTGATCTTTTCCAATACCGCTTTAAAGAAGGTGATGGCATAAAAGGACACAGTTTCGGAAATCTTTTAATAACTGCCTTAGCAGAAGTTACAGGAAGTTTTCAGGAGGCAATTGAGGAATCAAGTAAGGTTTTGGCAATAAGAGGAAAAGTTTTGCCCGCCAGTTTAGAGAAAATTAGATTAAAGGCAGAGTATATAGATGGGACAACGAAAGAAGGGGAAGATGAGATTCCTAAGGAGAGAAAACCAATAAAAAGATTGACTTTAGTTCCTTCTTCTGTAAAGGCTTTTCCTCAAGCAGTTGAGGCGATAAAAGAGGCAGATTTAATTATTTTAGGACCGGGGAGTTTATTTACCAGTGTTTTACCTAATCTTTTAATAGAGGAGATAAAAGAGGCAATCATTTCACGAGATATTTTAAAAATATATATCTGTAATGTGATGACTCAACATGGAGAAACAGATAATTTTACTGCTTTTGATCATGTGGTAACAGTTATTAATCATACAGATAAAGAAATCATGAATGCATGTTTGGTTAATTGTGGAAGTTTGCCTCAAGATCTTCTTATAAAATATGCTCAAGAGAAATCATTTCCTGTAATTCCTGATACTTACAAAATAAAGGAGAAAGGTATTTTTGTTATAGAGAAAGATATAGTTAGTCATCATAATTACTTAAGACATGACCCTTACAAAACTGCGCGTTGTATTATTGAATTTTATAATAATTACAAAAAAGGATGGAGAGGATTGAGAAAGAAGTAGTTGTAAATAATCCACAAGGTTTGCATGCACGTCCAGCAGCTTTATTTGTTCAAATTGCACAGGGGTTTGATTCCTCTGTAAAGCTTGAGAAAGATGGAAGGATTGTGGATGGTAAATCAATAATTGCTGTATTAAGTTTGGGGATAAATAAAGGAGCAAAAGTAAAATTGATTATAGAAGGAGAAGATGCAAAAGAGGCATTTTCTCAACTGAAAAATTTTTTAGAAAAGGATGCTTAAGATAAAAGGAATTGGTGCATCAGCAGGAATTGCAAAAGGGAAAGCTTTCTATTTTAGTAAAGAAGAATTACTTATTCCCAGAAAGAGAATAAATTATGAGGATATTTCTCGTGAGATTTATCGGTTGGAGGAGGCACTTATTCAGACACGTAAAGAGATAATTAATTTGCAGAAAAAAATAAGTGAATCTTTAGGGTATGAGGAGGCAAAAATATTTGAAGCACATATGTTAGTTTTAGAAGACAGAATGCTCATTGAGGAGGTTATTAATCAGATTAAATCGCATCGGGTAAATGTGGAGTTTGCTTTTTATCAAAGTATTAAAAAATATACACAAGTTTTAAAAGGATTGGATGATGAATATTTAAAAGAAAGAGCTTCAGATATTGAAGATGTGGCAAAAAGAGTTTTGAGGAAACTATTAAAGAAAGATTTTTTGTCTTTGGAAGGGTTTAAAGAGAAAGCAATCATTGTTGCTCATGACCTTTCTCCTTCTGATACCGCACTTCTTCCAAAATCTAATATATTAGGATTTGTCACCGATGTGGGAGGAAGAACCTCACATACAGCAATAATTGCAAGGAGTTTGGAGATTCCTGCAGTAGTAGGGACAGAGATTGCTACAGAAAAAATAAAAGGAGGAGAAACATTAATTGTTGATGGAAGTGAAGGTATAGTTTATGTAAATCCTACGGCAAAAAAAATAGAAGAGTATGAAAAGAAACTATCAGCAAGCAAAAGGATTTTTTTTCACATTCCCAAAACAGCTTCCTCTCAAACTAAAGATGGGAGAAAAGTTATACTTTCTGCGAATATAGAGCTTCCTGAAGAGTTAGATTCTATATCTTTTTATGGAGCAGAAGGTATAGGTCTTTATCGCACAGAATATATATTTTTAGGAAGAAAAAAATTACCTTCTGAAGATGAGCAGTATAAAGCATATATTAATGTTGCAAGAAGAGCCAAACCACATTCAGTGATTATTCGCACTATTGATATTGGAGGAGATAAGTTTTTATCCAAACCGGAAGTCCCTCGTGAATTTACTCCTTTTTTAGGTTGGCGAGCAATAAGATTTTGTTTAGCTAATCCTCATATTTTTAAGACACAACTTAAAGCAATTCTGCGTGCATCGCGAGAAGGAAATGTAAAAATTATGTTTCCCATGATTTCAGGAGTTGAGGAACTTAAGGAGGCAAAAAAAATTTTGAGAGAATGTAAAGAGGAATTGAGAAGAGAAAGAAAAAGATTTGATGAAAAAATTCCTGTAGGGGTAATGATTGAGGTGCCTTCAGCAGCTTTAACTGCAGAAATTCTGGCTAAAGAGTGTGATTTTTTCAGCATTGGAACGAATGATTTGATTCAATATGCTTTAGCGGTTGACAGAGCTGATGAGAAAGTTGCCTATCTTTATGAACCTGCGCATCCGGCAGTATTAAAGTTAATAAGAAATGTCATCAGAGCAGCTCACGCCCAAGGAATTAAAGTAGGAATGTGTGGAGAGATGGCTGGAGATCCTCTATTTACTCTTTTACTTTTAGGGATGGGACTGGATGAATTTAGTATGCCTCCTCCATCAATTCCTAAGGTTAAAGAGGTAATAAGAGAGGTGACTTTCCAGGAAGCAGAAAAAATTGCCTCTTTGGTATTGAATTTTTCTACTCCCCGGGAAATAGAAAAATTTTTACAGGAAAAACTTAAAGAGATTTTAAAAGATAATTATAATAAAATTTTTATTTCCCGATGAGAGTTTTAATTCTGGCAGCTGGATACGGAACACGTTTATATCCTTTAACTTTGCGTATTCCAAAAGCTTTGCTTTCTTTAGGTGAAAAAACTATAATGGATATTCTTATAGAAAAGATTGAAGAGTTAAAAAAAGAAATTAAAATAGAGGAAGTAGTGCTTGTATCTAATCATAAATTTTATAAAAAATTTGTAGAGTGGTGTAAAAAAACAAATAAAGAGATTGTTGTTTTAGATGATGGTTCAACTTCAGCAGAGAAAAGACGGGGAGCAGTAGGAGATATTAAGTTTGGAATAGGCAAAAAGAGAGATGATTGGCTTATAATAGGCTCGGATAATATCTTTGACTGGAAATTAAATAATTTTGTTATATTTTCTTTAAAGAAGCGTCCCTATCCAGTTGTAGGTTTATACCAGTTAAATGATAAGAAAAAAATTACTCAGTTAGGAATAGTTAAAGTAAAAAAAGGAATAATTGAGGAGTTAATAGAAAAGCCAAAAGAAGCTTTTTCTGACATGATTGCTACCTGTATTTATTTTTTCCCTAAGGAGAGTTTAAAATTTGTTGATGAGTATATTAAAGAAAAAAAAGATTTGGATGTAATAGGAAACTATATCCAGTGGTTGATAAAAAAGACTAAGGTTTATGGTTATATTTTTGAAGGCACTTGGATTGATATAGGAACAAAAGAATCTCTTAAGGAGGCAAAAGAATTATTTTCTTATGCGAATTGAGGATTTACGTAAGCAGATTGACAATATAGATGATAGAATTCTTAAACTTCTTATAAAAAGAGCAGAAATCGTAAAAAAAATAGCGGAATTAAAAAGAAAAAAGAAATTGGATATTTTTTCTCCAGAAAGAGAAAAGGAAATTTTGGAAAGAATAAAAAAAGCTGGCACATCTATTTTAAAGGAAACTGATATAGAGTTAATATTTAAAGAGATATTTTCTGTTTTCCGTTCCTTAGATACAAATTTATATGTAGCTTATTTAGGACCTCAAGGGACATTTACTCATTTAGCAGCAGTTAAAAAATTTGGTAAAAAGATGCATTATTATGAGTGCGAAAGTATAAAGGATGTATTTGAAAGTGTAGAGAAAAATAATGCTGATTTCGGAGTAGTTCCTGTTGAGAATTCCATTGAGGGAGTAGTAAATTATACTCTGGATATGTTTTTTGATTCTCAACTTAAAATATGCTCAGAAATTCTTTTAGATATTCATCATGATTTATTGGGCAATTCTTCTCTAAAAAAAATAAAAAGAGTATATTCTCATCCTCAGGTATTTGCTCAATGTCGGAACTGGCTAAGTAAAAATTTAAAAAATGTAGAGTTTGTAAGTTGTGTCTCTACCGCAGCAGCAGCTTTAAAAGCAAAAGAAGATATTTATGGAGCATGTATTGGGAGTAGGATTTTGGCTTCTTTATACCACTTAAAAATTTTAGCTAAAAATATTCAAGATGCCAGTTTTAATTTAACCCGATTTTTAGTAATTGCCAAAAAAGATAGTCCTCCCTCAGGAAAGGATAAAACCTCTCTTCTTTTTTCTGTAAAGGATAAAGTGGGAGCTTTGCATGATGCTCTTTATTCATTTAAAAAATATGGAATAAATTTAACAAAGATTGAATCGCGTCCCTCTAAAAGAAAAGCATGGGAGTATTATTTTTTTGTGGATTTTGAAGGACACCGACTTGATAAAAATGTTGAAAAAAGTCTTAAAGAGTTAGAGAAAAGATGTAACTTTGTTAAAATTTTAGGTTCTTATCCTAAGGAAAGTTAAAAGTGATAAAGATAGATAAGACTTTAAAAAAGATAAAAGGATATATTCCGGGAAAACCCATAGAGGAGGTAAAAAGAGAATTTAGATTAAAAGATGTCTATAAACTTGCCTCCAATGAAATCCCCTTTACTCCTTTTTATATAAAAGAAGCAGTGAAAAGAGAACTTAAAAATATTAATCGTTATCCGGATGGGGGCTGTTTCTATTTAAGAAAAAAATTGGCAAGAAGACTTAAAGTTAAAGAGAATCAGCTTGTTTTTGGAAATGGTTCTGATGAAATTGTTGTGTTGGCATTAAGAAGTTTTATAAGAGAAAAAAACGATGAGGTAATTGTAGGATTTCCTACATTTCTTATTTATGAATTACAAGCAAAAATTCAAAATGCACGAATTTTACGCATTCCTTTTAAAAATTATCGTTATGATTTAAAGGCAATAGCAGAAGCAATTACCAAAAATACAAAGATTATTTTCATTGCTAATCCAGATAATCCTTGTGGAACGTATCTTTCTCATAAAGAGATAGAAGAATTTTTAGAAAAAGTTCCCTCCGAAGTTATAGTATTTTTTGATGAGGCTTATTATGAATTTGTAGAAAAAAGGGATTTTCCTAAAAGTTTATCTTTTTTAAAAAAGAGAAAAAATTTAATAATTACCCGCACATTCTCTAAAGCCTATGGATTGGCAGGCTTGCGAATAGGATATGCGATTACTTCTTCTTCAATCGCAGATATCTTAAATAAAGTAAGAGAGCCTTTCAATGTAAATAGAATCGCACAAGTGGCAGCTTTAGCGGCTTTAGAAAATGAGGAGTTTCTTAAGAAAGTTAGGCAATATATGAAAAAAGAGAAAGAGTATCTTTATCAAGAATTGAAAAAATTGAATTTAGAGTTTATAGAAAGTGTGACTAATTTTATTTTGGTCAATTTTAAAAAAGATGTAAATAAATTAAATCAATATCTTCTTAAAAAAGGGATAATTATTCGTCCTCTTAATAGCTGGGGACTTAAGAATTTTTTTCGGGTAACTATAGGGTTACATAAGGAAAATGTTAAGTTTATAAAGGAGTTAAAAAATTATTTGAGAAAGGAGAGTCAATGATTATTGTATTTAAAAAAGAAGCTACTGAGGAAGAAATTAGACATGTTGTGGAAAGAATTGAGAAGTTAGGGCTTAAGCCTATGATTTCTCGCGGTGTAGAAAGAACTATTGTAGGAATTATTGGTCCAGAAGATAAAGCAAGAATTCAACCATTTGAAGCATTTCCAGGAGTCGAGAAAGTGATGCCGGTTTTGGCTCCCTATAAACTTGTATCTCGAGAGTTTAAAAAAGAAAATTCTGTAATAAAAATAAGAGAAGGGATAGAGATTGGAGGAGATGAGATTATAGTTATTGCTGGCCCCTGCTCTATTGAATCAGAAGAGCAACTCCTTAAGGTAGCAGAAAAGGTTAAGGAGGCAGGAGCAAAGATATTAAGAGGCGGAGCATTTAAACCAAGAACTTCTCCTTATAGTTTTCAGGGGTTAGGTGAGGAAGGACTTAAGATTTTAAAAGAAGTCTCTTTAAGATTAAATATTCCTACAGTTACAGAAGTTATGGATCCCCGCGATGTAGAGTTAGTTGCCCGTTTTGCAGATATTCTGCAGATCGGTGCACGTAATATGCAGAATTTTAATCTCCTTAAGGAGGTAGGTCAAACCCAGAAGCCTGTGATTTTAAAAAGAGGTATGAGTGCAACAATTAAGGAATTTTTGATGAGTGCAGAATATATTTTATCGGGAGGAAATTTTAATGTTATTTTATGTGAGCGGGGTATACGCACGTTTGAGGAAGCAACACGCAATACTTTAGATTTAAGTTGTGTTCCTTTAGTAAAAGAACTTTCCCATCTTCCTATAATTGTTGACCCTTCACATGCTACTGGTAAATGGAAATTGGTTCCTCCTCTGAGCAAGGCAGCGGTAGCCTGTGGTTGCGATGGACTTTTAATTGAAGTTCATCCCAATCCTGAGGAAGCTTTAAGTGATGGACCACAACAATTGCTTCCTGAAAAATTTTCTTCATTAATGCAGGAGCTCAAAGCTGTTGCTCAATCAGTAGGAAGAAAATTGTGATGTTTAAAAGAGTGGGGATAATTGGTGTGGGATTTATGGGAGGCTCATTTTCTTTAGCTTACAAAAAAAGATTTCCTTCCTCTCAAATTATAGGATTTGCTCGCAATGACAAGTCTTTTTACAAGCTTAAAAGACTTAAAATAGTGGATGAGGTTTTTAAGGATTTAAAAAAAGTAGTTGATGTTGATTTAGTAGTTTTAGGACTTCCTGTAAAAAAAATAGAAGAATATCTTTTAAAAATTGATCCTTTTTTGAAAAAAAATACAATAGTGATTGATTTGGGGAGTACAAAGAAGAATATAGAGAGAGAAGCTAAAAAATTAAAATATGCGAATAATTTTGTTGCCTGTCATCCTCTATGTGGTAGTGAGAAGAGCGGAGCAGAATTTGCTCAAGATAATCTTTATGAGAATAATATATGTGTGATTACTTCTTCTCCTAAAAGGAGGTCAACGCAGAAGATAAAAAAAATGTGGCAGGCTTTAGGAATGAGAGTTATCTTTATGTCTGCTGACTTTCATGATAAAGTTCTTGCGTATCTGTCTCATCTTCCTCATTTGATTTCTTTCTCCTTGGTAAAGACAGTTCCTTCTAATTTTTTCTCTTTTAATTTAAGAAGTTTTCAGGATTTAACGCGTATAGCTAAGTCAAATATTTATTTATGGAAAGAAATTTTTTTTGCTAATCGGAAAAATATAATTAAAGTTCTTACGCATTTTATAAATACCTTGGAGGATTTTAAAAAGATATTGGAAAAAAAAGATGGAAAAGCTTTA
>Ga0190363_1001118_pt1 | contig 15974 bp, 12 predicted proteins | sample 48721867_MG_FD_161272 | JGI IMG/M metagenome (GOLD analysis project Ga0190363, IMG submission 161272) | Hydrothermal vent microbial mat bacterial communities from Southern Trench, Guaymas Basin, Mexico - 4872-18-6-7_MG | ecosystem: Environmental > Aquatic > Marine > Hydrothermal vents >... | reverse complement strand
ATAGCTATTATCGAAAATATTATGAAGAGTAAACTAAGAATAAATACAAGAATAAAATAAATTTTTTCTGCTTTCATGGTACTACCGCTTACTCGCTAATAGTAATATTCCAAACTACCTTTATCTGGTCGTTAGCCTCTAGATTTACTGAAGTGAAAGTACCGCAAGCTAGCATATCATCTACTTGTGCTGTTGAGTTCCAATGCAAACCAGCTACCTGAACATTACTATGAGAAGTTGTAGCCGTAAATGTGTACTCACAGCTCCAAGTTCCAGTTCCCAAATCGGTAATGGTGCACTGAGCCTTTTCTAGCCCACCACTAGTTATTTCATTAGCCAACTTGGTTGCTGTAGCTGAACAATCAGAAGAAACGGTACTTAGAGTTATCCATTGGGTTTTATTAACTGATTGAGGGTTTCTCATTTGATTTTCTATCCATTCTTTACCTATATTGGTTAGGGTGTTTTCTTTTCTGCTTAGAAGTATCCAATCTTCGCTCCCCGCTTTTTTCAAATAAACCGAAACAACCCCCTTGTACACTGGATTTTCGAGTTTGGTTATTGTTTTTTCTTTGGTTGTGGTTCCTATAGAATATCCAGCTATCAAACCTGCTATTAATACAGCTAGGAAAACAAGATTTATTAGCTTCATATTAGAATTTTACTTTTCTTTAGTATTTAAAGGTTTTAGTTCAATCAAAATGAATAGGAATAGTGTAAAAAGTGTAGAGGCTAGGAAAAGGTTGTTTAGGGTTTTTATTCTGACTTCACGCCACTTTGGAGGTATATAATATAGGTCTCCTTTATAGAGGTATAGCTTGGGTGCTGGAAAGTATATATAGGTTGGCAACAAGCCGAAGAAGTGCCTTGCCCTTATCACCTCAACGCTTAGAGAATGACTTGCAGTTGGTGTTATTGTTAACCCGTTTGAATTTCTTGAAGTTTGGCTATAGGTTATAGTTTGCACTAGTTTATAATTTCCGAAGCAATTTACAAAGATAACATAGGAGATGAAAACTATTGCTAAAGCCATAAATTTTTTGTATTTCATCCAATCACTTGAAGAAGGAAATCAAGTAATTTATGAAATTTCTAATTGCTCTTATAATAAACTCGAAAAAGTTATACAGCACCTCTTGTATTGGGGCTATTGGAGTTGGTTTCTCTTCAACAACAAAGATTGTATAATACTCTTCTTCCCCTGGACCAGATAGGTCTTTTAACTTTATTAGCGTATAGTTGTTGTCGCATTCAAACTCTAACTCCTCGCCTTCTGATGGATTTAAGTAATTCTCTTTGTTTGAGAGCCAAACAAAACCAATATCATAACAAGAAAATGGGGATTCGTGCTCAAATCTTTGATATAGAGGTGAGAGTGGAAACGAAGCTAAACTCCTAACTTTAACTGGGTATATGAGATATTGAGTTTTATTTATTACCTTTCTTATATAAGGCATAACCTCCGAATCAGCCACCAAAACCTTGTAGCTTAGTTTGTATTCTCTTAGTTCATAAGGAGTTAAATTATATATTTCTAGGGTATAATAGTCTCTAACAAAATCAACGCTGTCTATCTCATAACCGTCTTTATAAACTTTTAGATCAAACCCATTTTGTATTTCAATCTTTTTTGAAACGTTACTTATGTTTCCGAAACACCAGTTCTTGACTGTTACATCTACTATTAAAGTAGCGTTTTCTCCAACATAAAATTTTGGAGGATATTTTGGCGGAGAAACTTCTATAATTACTGGAGGTGTATAATAAGTTACTGAAAAGGTAACATTCTTACCAGCTTCTACATATCCTTCTAAATCTATGTATGCTCTATCTGTGTAATATAATTCTGTTGTAGTTCCATTTACCTCTATATTTCTAGCTTCGGAAGTTATTGGGTATGGATAGGTAAAGTTAAAATTAACAGTGCTCGGATTTTTGCAAACAACAACTTCCTCCCATTTTATATCCTTGAATTCTATTACTGTCTCGTGACTTCTATTGATCATCTCACAAGTGACTATTGGTAAATCCGAAGCTAGGTAGAAAGTTCTGCTTATGTTCTCCCCAGGTTGGATTAGGCTTATTGTCCATATTTCATCTCCTAAAACGCTCCAACCAGAAGGAATGAACTTAGTAACATTAACAATAACATTATAGTAGGGTTGAGTTGAAGCGTTGTTGTAAACGTAAAGGGTTATTTTTCCAGTAGCATTCCCCTGAGCTAGTATTCTGCTTTCATAGGTTATTGAAGATGTTGTGACATATACTCCAGGCAGGTAATAGGTTATGTTTGAAGGATTGGCTGTTTCTCCATCAGCTAAGAAATCAATGCTCCCTTCCATCACTCCAGATATGTATGTGGCATCTGGAGGCAAGGGATTGGCAACCCACCTTACTTGATAATCATCAAAACCTTGCTTATTAGTTACATATACTATCCTTTTCATCAAAACTCTTGGATTTTCCTCTGGTTTTTTAGCTATTATAGTCTCTAGAGGTATGTCTTTTTGAGAAACAACTATTCCAGCTCCAGGCAAAGCTGGAATAACTCTTATTTGAGTTGTGTTATACCAGAATAAACCTGTTTCAGCATCATCATAGACGAAAACAGTTATATTATATATTCCTGGTTTTAGGGGGGCAAGAGCTTTAAATTCTACACCTTCAGCAAACTGACCTGGCTCTACCCATTGGTTATCTATCACAGCTAATCTTTCACCTGCTGGTAAACTGAAGGCATCCTCACCAGTCTTCACATATAGTATGTAAATGTTGAATGGAGGTCCTATAGGTGCTGAACCAGAATATAGGCAAGGAACCCAATATAACGTATTTGAAACTGGATATGTTCTAGCGTAAAAACTACCCCCAGATTCATAAATGTAGGTTGGAAAACCTACAATTGCCCATTCTAATCTATTAAATTCTTGTGTTGGTAAAGGAACGTCAGTTCCAGATATTATATTTATAGATTGAGGAACCTCTGTTATGTCTAAAAACTTATAAATAAACTGTAAGGTTATATCCCAATCGGAATATAAAGTTCCAGTCTCTGCGGCAAAACCATTAACAAAAAAATCATAAATTCCAAACATCTTCCAATCCCCTGGCTCTAATACTCCATACCCAACCATAATCTTACCTATACTATATTCTTCAGAACCTTTTGGTATTCCTAAAAATCCATACTTATCATAAACCCAGTAATCATGATTTGCATTTGGACAAGAGCCTATATTACAACTTCTATATTGACTTCTATACTGTTGGGTATATATTGTAACATCGAAACATCTTCTTATGGTTGATTTGTTACCCATGTATGCTGAAGAAACTCCAGTTTCAAATCCCATAGTTCCAGCTAAATCTACAAAAACATGGGGATAAAAAATTGAATATTCCTCTGGAATAAAAGTTGTATATATTCTAAACAGACCACCAGCTTGAACTCTCTCAGGAACATCTATGTATATATCTGCTGATTTGTCTGGTAGAAATCTAAATTTTATTGGGAATATACCAAATCCACTATCCTTTGTTTGGGCGATTAAAATCATAGTATCTAATCCAAATCCTCTCAAGACCTCATCGCTTGGAGTGTTTATTATAAAAGTCACATAAGCTCCCTCTCCTACACCAAGAGAAGGTATCTCTACAACTCCATTAGAAGAGAATTTGGGTGGTAAGATTAGAGTCACATTACCTTTTTCTAAGGTATATAACCCATTATTTATAACTAAACAAGTTAGATTATAGGTTTTATTTGTGAAGAGCAAAGTTATATCTTTACCTCCTCTATAATTTTCTGGAAATGTAGCATTTATTGAACAAGAAAATATCAAATCTCTTAAATAGGAAATGTAATAACCTTCTAAATATTGTGCACTTATACCAGATTGTGCTTCAAATTCTATTGTATTTGAGGATGATAAATACTCATCTAGAATAGATGAAAGCCAACCTTGCATTCTCCAAATGTACCAATCATATTCAGTTATTTTAACTCCATTTAAGTAAGTTCTTGATTTTGTAGCAGTTGTTCCAGCATCTCCCGTCCAGCTCTGATAGTGAATCTCTGTATATAAACCATAATATTCTTTCCAAATATCAATATTAAAAGTATCTACTGTTACCTTACTCCCAGAAATTAAACTCGTTGAAGGAAAGCTCCTTAGGTATGTATCGTTAAAAACATAAATATCAACATATATTGGTATACTACTTGAGGCATCGTAATTATAAACACTACTAACATAAAAACTAACATTTGTAACGTTGGAGTCTTCTCCAATCACTAGCCAAGTAACTGTAGCATCTTTACCACTACCACAAGTTGAGTAAGAGGTTCTAGATGAATATGTTCCCCCGTTTATAGATAAAGACAAAGTCACTCTATAATCTTTTGAGGCTCTAACTCTTATCAAAGCATGTTTGTAAGGTCTTGGAATATCTACTGTAATTGCATTAGTTGAACTCCCAGAACGAATATAATAGATAACTGAACCTCCATCAGGATTAGTACAACTTGAAGAACCCCCATCTGTTAGGGGAAAAGTATAGCTTGTTGAATTTTGATACCTAAGTTTTATTGATTTTATCAAATCAAAAGTTGAATTAACTATGACCCATTTTTGAAATGAGGATGAATAGAAATTACCTAAAGAATAATAAGTTTTAAAAGTTATAGTAAAAGTTTGATTTCCCGATGGAATATTATCATATCTAAATACAAGAGAACAATTTTCCCCTTGAGCAACATTCTTACAATTAGAATAACCACCATGTAATTGTTGCATATAGAAGGCTTGGACATTTCCATCTGAGTAAAAATCTATTTTTGTTATATTTCTCCAGACAGATATGTTGAAGAATGTTGTGTAATAAGCTCCTTCTCCTCTTGAAAAGTAATACCATTGAGAAGGTGACAAATCGTAAACACTAATTGGAAAAGTTAGATTAACTGTTGTTGAAGCATTATCTGTTGAAGAAGTATTTACAAAAAGTGTGAAGTTAGCTTCGGTTTCATTATACCAAGTGAAATTATATTTTCCTTGAGAATCAGAAGTTGTGCTACTCCATAGTATAGCACTCGATATACCGTTTGTTGTTTCATAATAATATAGGTATACTTGAGTTGAAGGGGTAGTAGTTCCATTGATAAAAACACTCTCATTCAAACCATAAGTGTTTCCGTAAGGCAGGTTAATGGTAATGGCTAATACTGGTTTGATGAATAAAAAGAAAAATATAAATAAAATAACCTTTTTCATGATTTTAGATTGTTTTTTTACTTAAAAATAATTAAACTAACCCAAATATAAACATAAATGGATGGATAACAGCTAACTGAGCAAAAACAAGGAAATCGAAAATGAGGTGAGAAACTAGAGAGGTGTAAATTGAAAACTCTTTAAAAGCTAAGCTCCCCCATATTTCTTTGATCCTTAAAACCCATCCTCCCAATGTCATTAAAGCTATCGTGCTAGTTCCCAATAACAGTTGCATAAGACTTAATCCTCCCCAGCTGAATACGTGGCAAACTATAAATATAATAGAAGATAGGAGCACACCGAATACTATGGATGTCTCTTCGCTATATCCCATTCTGTAAAATGCGTTTGAGTAAATTAAAGCTGGAATTATTCTTATTGTTTCCTCAAAAACAGCTATAATTAAACTGTCTATCAAGACTAAAAATGTTGGATTTTGAACGCTCAAGCCCAAATAAAAAACATCGAAGGGAAATAGATGAAATCCAAAGAGGGCAAAGCTCAGTGTGCTAAGCTTGTATAGACCATAACCTATTAAAAACCCAGTAAATGTTAGTATTGCAAATCTCCCAATTCTTATGAGCAAGGGAGCATGATTCAGATCCCAGCCAGTAATGTCAAAGAATTTTCTACCTCTAACACCAAGAATTATTAACAATGGAATTAGTGAAAGAGAATACATTTCAAATATGTTTAAAGCAGAACCTCTTAGCGAAACATAGAAGAGATAAAAAAAGAGGTATATGAAAGGAATTGTACCCATTAAAAAGCTATCTGGCAAACCCTCGAAAAGCTTTCTCATTGGATTAAGATTGGAAAATCTCAAATTTAAAACTAACAGTAAAGCTTTTAAATTCAAAATATAAACCTAAAATTGATGGGTGGACCTTTGAGAAGGTCGGAGATGGTGTGAAAAATGTTTTTCGAAACCATATATGCTTTGCCTGGAATAATAGCAGCAGCAGAAGAGTTGAGAGGTGCTAGTCAGAAAGAGCAAATCATAAGCCTGTTAGCAACTTCCTTAATAACAGCATTATTCGCCACATTCCAGCTAGTTCTTTCTTTCATAGGAGTAACATCAGTTAGTCCAACCCTCTTCGGGTTTGTGGTTCCAATAACCGCACTATATCCAGTATTGGTTCTAATCAACTCGATGGTAGTTTACCTAATAGCTTGGGCAGTAACAAAACTAATAAATTTAATAAAAGGAGGAATAAGTCTTTAAGAAGTATTAGAGATTCAAGACCAGGGGCTTACTTTTTATTTTTTTAATTCCAATATTTTTCCAAACTCTTTACTGCATAGAAGGCAATTATTGGAAGGAGAAAAGCTAATGTTAAAATCATAAAAGGTTTGAAGAATAGCAATCCAGCTTGTTTCAAATCAAAATCATAGGCTCCTTCTATTAAGGAATAAAATATTAGGAAAAACCATGAAAATCCAACTACATTTAGATATGGGGTAAGCAAAAAGACCGTTGCAAACACCAATTCCGCAACTATCCCAGCAATAGAAAATAAAAACACATTTCCCCTGAAATTTTTGCAAATTGCAGAGAAACCAGTGGGGACTTTCTTTATTACACATATCTCGCTAAAAGAAAGACCAGCAAACCAATGACCAAACTCGTGAACCAAAATTCTGAATCCAAAAATTGCCAAGAGACAAGATGCAAGAAAATTTATTAACAAACCTAAAAGCAGGTATCCTTTTCCCATATTTTTTTTCTGGTATTTAAACAATAAAAAGAATTAGAGAAGCTCCCAGGATAAAGGCTGAAACTAGTGAAATTGCAAAACCGTTTAATAAGCTTTTCAAACCAGAAAAATAGAGCTCTTCTATTCCCATCGTATCTCCCCCTATTAGTATCTCTTTCCACTTAAGATATTCTGAAAAGGGAAACCCTTTCCTATAAAGGAAATGCATCACATTTCTCGAATAATCAAAATTGTAGTATCCAACAAAGAATATCTGGAAACCTAAGACTAATCCTATTATTCCTACTATTATGCCCAAAAATCCTATAAATTTTTTAAGTTTCATTTTCTCAGCTTGAGCAAGATTGAAAGCAATATGATTAATGCAACACTAAGAGCTCCAAGCATAAAATTCATTATGCTAATTTTCTTTTCAACCTCGCTCATAGCTTCGTGATAGGTTTTATTTATTATTTGGAATTGCGATAGTTCAGATCTCAAAGAGTTTATTTTTTCTTTAAGCTCTTCGTTCTCCTTTTCCAATTCTTCTATCCTTGTTTTGTTCTCAACCCATTTCTCTACTATTTTTTCTGGCTGGTAGATGTGGGTTTGATTGTAAACTATTTCAACAGTTTCGTGCTTTATCTCCTTTTTAACTTTAATAGGGTAAACACTTTCAAATTCTAAGATGCATGAAGCCCTGGATGCAGGCGATATAGTGAAGTTTAAAACATAGCCATCATAACAATCACATTTCCACATAGCAAAGCTCCCATTATAGCTTATTAAATCGCAATTTGGAGAGAAGAAAAATTCGGTTTTATTGATATAGGGATAGCAGTTTGCAGTTATGTACAAATTTTCACATTTTTGAAAAGTATAAAATTGTGAAGAACCTGCAAAGATTGCTAAGGAAGCTGGAATAAAGAAAAAAAGAAAGGGAAAGGAAAGCCAAAGTCTCTTCATGCTATCGCCTTATGGGAGCTGGAAGTGTTCCTCATAGCTTATCGTGTAGCTACCAGATATTGCTGGGCTAGTTTTTATTTCTATTTTGTTCCACCAAGTTGCCCCTGCGGTTATTGGATAGGGTTGCGGTACTCCATCCCCATCATTATCGAAGAACAGCTCTAGAGTATTACTTGCTGGACAATTTCTTAGTTGAGTTAGAGTTCCATCGCTATTAACGCAATAAACCATATCTGTTATATCAATTCCTTCTGGATAGTTTGAGTCATAGTAAATTATCTTTTCTACTTCTTGCAATCCTTGAGATAGACCATCTCCAGAAGATACTATAATTACTGGAAATCTTGGAATATCGTTGTTTGCGTGATTTGTTACTTCATACTTGAACCAGAATGTATCCCCGCCATATATAGTTCCTTGAACTGTGTTGCTATCAACTATCTCTAGTTGATCCGATACTTCTGTAAATTTAACTTCTAGAGGAGTTTCGGTTTGAATACTTAAAGATATTGTATTGCTTAGGTAGTTGACCAACACTGCTGATGCCAATCCTGCTAAGGTTAGAATTGTCAGGGTTGTTGAGGTTAGCAATTTTTTCAACTTCATCTTTTCACCTTTTTCTTATACTTCTCTATCACTCTCATAATTTTTCTTGTGGTCTCTCTATCAAGCTTTAAAGCTCTATCTTTTAATATTAACCATGCCATTATCCTACTTTTTGCTTTTTAAGCCACTCCCTGATAGCTTGGTCCACAACTCTTATCATTTTTAAACCTTTTTTATTGCAAAACTCTTTTAGGTCTTTGTGGACTTCATCGCTAACAGGAAGTGTTTTAACCATAATTAAAAGAAGAATTTCTTATTTAAATAAATTTATATACTTTACTAAATAAATTTATTTTTTTTTATTTATTTTTTTACTAGTCAATGCTAAGTATGAAGGAAATCTTTTGAAAAAAAGAGCCAAAAACTATTTATAAATCATAGGATTATTAAAAGAAGGACAACTATTATTACAACAATTATAATTCCTATAATTAGCGTGGGAGATATTTTTTCAACTGGCTTTGGTGCTGGTGCTGGAGGTGCTTTACCCTTTGGTGGTGAAGGAGCTACTGAGATTGGTTTTTCATATACATAAACATAAGGATCTCTTGTGAAGCTTGTATAATTTTGGTTTCCTAAAAATGAGGAATTGAAGTAGTAAGTCCCTGGAGAGAGATAAGCCAAATAAGTTATACATTTGTTACTATAAATGGAGCCAACCTCTGTTCCATTTCTCCATAATTTAAAATTATTTGAGCTAATTTGCCATGTTTTTGAAATGTTAGTACAAGCTGTAACATTTAATTCCATATCTTCTCTTATCCAATAATCTTGGTTTTTTACAGTAGTACCATTCCCAGAGAAGTAAATATCTACGTTTACTGGAGCTTTGTTTATTATGAGTAAAGAAGATATTGAATGAGAAGTATAGTTTTGACCTTCTGTTGAATTGAAAATATAATTATAAATTCCTGCTGGTAATTCTATAACTTCTGGATTCGAAACTAAAGTGCCATTTCTATATAGGTTATAGGAGATGTCATCATCTCCTAAATTATTTTCAGTTCCTTGGACTGTTGATGTATAAGGATAAGTATAAGTTCCTGTTCCTGAAATTGAGAGAGAGGGAGTAGCTTTGTTTATAGTGAAAGTATAAATCGGAGTTGAATTCCAATTGCCAGAAGGGTCTTTAGCATAAGATTTCCAATAGAAATTCCCAGCTGGAGAGATAATTTGAAAGTTATAAATGTTATCAGATATTTTAGTCATAGTATAATTTTTTGGTGAACCAGAAATATTAGATTCAAAATAAACTAAACTAATCAAAGTATCATCAATCCAAGTGATGTTAAAAGATGATTTTATTTGGGAATAGGTTGAAGGGATTGAAGCTTGGGGATTTGAGTATAAAGGAGGGTTGTATTCTCTTATAAAAGTTAGTGGTAAATAATCTGTGTTATTGCTACAGTTCACTCCTGGAGTACAAGGACCATCATTTAAAACATCATAAGCATAATCGCAAAAACCATCGTTATCCGAATCTTCGCAAGTATCTGAGTAACCGTCTCCTGAAGAGTTTGTCCAATAATTACCTCCAATATAATTACCAGAAGTATAAATTCTATCTCCTAATTGTTTGGTAGCATTCCAATAATTTGGATAAATTTCAGAAAAAATTACTTTTTCAGTACTGTTTATTAAATTGTTGTATATTGTATTATTTCCCCCAGATGAAATTTTAATTCCAAAAGGAGTAATTTCTGGATTTGGATACTGATTAATTTTTGAATTGATAATTGTATTATTCCATCCATAAATAAGGATACATTCGGCACAATTATCTATTGTAACATTCTTTACTATGGTGTGATTTCCTACCCAAATCTCAATCCCTACACCAGATATTATATCATGAATGTATAATCCTTCTAAAATGTTATAATTACCATCGATACTTACTCCATATGTACCAGGAGAGACAGAGGTAGATATTGTAGAATTAGCAATTTTATTATATGATGATGAAAGCAAAAAAATTCCATTTTCTTTGGCACCACTACAATCTAAACCAGTAAGAGTATTATTATTCGAGTATAAGAATTTAATATACCCATTAGCATTGACTACTGTTAGATTTTCTATTTTATTATTAGAAGAGTTGTGAAATTCTAATCCATAACGATTAAGAGCATTTTTCGCAGTTACATTTTCTATGAAATTGTTATCTGAATTTTCAAAATACAGATTATTTGTGACACCTCCTCTTATTTTACAATTTTTTAATGTTATGTTTGTTATCTCCTCACTACTTCTGTTAGCAAAAATTGGATAGTATGCTTTGTTATTTCCATTTATTAAATGATTTTTACAATCCAAAACAATATCATTAGCTGATAAATTAAGACAAACTTCCATTGTTGAATCAACTAATATGTCTTTAATAATATAGTAGGTTTCATAATTTTTTTCTATATAAACACAGTTAGTAATGTTATTGGTTTCTGAGAATTCTGTTGTGTTCGGACCAGCAAAGTGTCCGTCTTTATCATAAGCGTAAATGTTTATAGTCCAAGCACCTGGATAGGATACATTAATCGTGAAATTATATTCATAAGTATAGCCATTAGTAATTAATGTAACATTATACATTGTATCGTTTTTGATAATTATTTTACCTGAAGGAGTTATAATAGTTATTAGTACATAATCTAAATTTGATGGTCCATTAGGGTCAGTTATATTAGTTCTAACTATTAGCAAGTCTCCTCCATTGAATGTTTGTTTTTCAAAATAACTACTGTTAAAAAGGGTTATTTTTCCAATAGTCGGTGCTGGAGAAATGGTAGTATAAGAAAAAGTTTCACTTACATTCCACCAATTAAAGGTGTTGTTAACATAAATTCTCCATCTTATTATACAACCAATAGTATTATTGATTATTTTAGTAACATTACTCCAATCTTGGGTTCCTCCATTAGGGAAGGGAATCCAAGTATCGTTAACAAAATAACCTGTACAATTATCAAAGGAAAATATAAAGCCAGACAATCCAAAATCATCTTTCCACTTAAGTCTATGTTCTACAGGTGTTCCAGCTATAGTGGAGTTAGTTGAATTTGTACTTTCAATCCAAATGGGAGGTAAATCTTCGACTACTTCGAAGCTTGGAGATTGGACTTGAGTTATAGTATTCCCAGATGGGTCTGAAGCTTCTATTTTTAGATCATAATATCCTGGTTCCGATATTATAAATGTAGTAACATTATAATCGTTTTCTGAAGAAATTGGGAGCTCTGTCCAGGATTTGTCAGAATGTTTTTTATAATAAATTTTTTGCCATGAAATTGGAAGTTTTGTCCAGGAATTAGACTTATCATAAATTTTCCAAATAATTTTTATTTCTGAATCATTTCTAAGTATATTTCTTAAGGTTAAATCTTGAACTATTCTCAAAAACTCAATATAGGGTGGTTCAGAGTCTGATGAACTAGTGTTGAAAGTAGCATTAACTATACTCCATGACCAATTAGAACCTATCCAATCAAGATTCCAGTAAAACTTCATTGTATATAAACCTGGTTCAACTGAAATCTTAAGATAAGTAGCGTTTAAGGTTCTATTGGCTATTAACACATAGCCACTTGCATTAATTAAGTCATAAGTAATATTTTTAATTAAATAAGGTGCGGCATTAGACTGCTTTCTAAAGAAAAAAAATGTGTCAGAGTCTCGAGCATAAACGGTAATAAGAGTGGGGTCGTTATCAAATCTTCCATCCCACCAGGATGGTGATTGAAATATTCTATAAATATTATTTTCCATAGTGTAGTTCGAATCCATTTCTGGGATGTACCATAAAAACAATCTATGAATGAATAGAGTTTCATTTTTTGCCTCTATAAATGGAGATTCAAGTAATAAAGGACAATCATCACAAATCCTTTGATAATCTAAAGTTCCATTGTAAAGTCTTAGCCAGAAGAAATCCCCAGCTCTTTCGGCTTGACTGAAAGCATCAAATTCAGAATTAGGGACTATATAAAAAATCTCGTAATTTTTATAAGCTGAGTCATTAGTCCCAATTATCCTATTGCCGATTGCAGATACACTACCAACCCAATTAGCACCGTAAGCTCTTACTATATTTCCACCTCTATACATATCTCCAACATTTACATTGGGTGGAAATTCGTATTCAACAGTTAAATTTGCCCATTTATTTGCTACTAGAGTTTTATTTGAGCTAACTCCTCTTTCAGCAAATCTAGCTATATAAAAGCTTGGTGGGCTCGGGACTCCCACGGTATGAACATCGAAAAAAGACCAATAACTTGCATTAGCATCGTTAAAGAAAAGAGGAGCTATAGTTCCAGAAGAGAATTGCGTTGAAGACCATGAATTATTAAAAGTAAACTTCACAATCCACCCAGAGGCACAAGTATGATTATACCAAGGAGATAATCTACATTGATAATTATAACCAAATTCTCCTTCTGGATAAACTTGAGAAACTAATTCATTACCATTAGTATCATAAATTGAATAATTCCATTTATACTTAGCCATAGATTTGTTTATATAAAATGTTGCATTGGTTGTTAAGTTAACATAGGCAAAAATGTAAGTTCTTTCATGAGAAAGACAGTCTTCTGGAATCCAGGGTGGACATCCATTAAATACTGAGTAGATATGGTATTCTCCCTTCTCTACATAGTTTGTCCCATTTCTAGCTAGTATAGATTTATTATAACTACCATTCACTACTTTTAAAAAATAGGAAAACCAAAAATCTTCTCCAAAATAAACTCTTAAAATCTTTGCCTTCATTATAGCAAAAGGAACTCTTAAGCTTGAATTAGCGTTAAGGGTAACAACTCCAAAATATATGCCATCATCAACTTCTGTATTATTAACTTCGACTGTTAGGTTAAATTTTTCTGATAGCTTATCAGTTAAATTAATCCAATTCTTGCTAGTATTAGCATTTATTCCCTTTTGAGTAATTGAAGCTGTTATAGTGAAATTGTTGTAACCAACTAAATTGGTTAAATTTAAGCTTTTTGCTCCACTCCAAACTTTATCATCATCTTCAATATCCAAAAAGCATAGGCTCCCTTCAACAACAACTCCAGTTATGTTGTAAGATTTGAAAGCATCTACTCGCCCAGAACCTTGAGTTAATGGGTCATAACCCAAATCTAAAGCTGGGTTCATTATCGCAGCTTTAATTATCTCTGGGCTCCAATCTGGATGAGCTTGTTTTAACAGTGCTACAACACCAGCTACATGTGGAGTTGCCATAGAAGTTCCAGAAGCTAGTCTGTATCCAGAGGGGTCACAAAGACTGCAGTCTCCTGTAGGAACTGTTGAGTTTATGTCAACACCTGGAGCTAAAACATCAGGCTTTATACCAGCTATGCTTCCGTTAGAAAAATATGAAAAACCTCTTGAAGAAAATGAAGCTATTTGGTCGTTTTTATCAGAAGCTCCAACAGTTATAGCTTTGATAGTGGCTCCAGGAGCTTCTATAGTGTCGTAGCCTGGTCCACTATTACCAGCAGCAATAACAACCACTGTTCCATTAGCTATTGCGTTTTCTATGGCTTCGGTAAAAGGATTATCAGCATATCCTGAACCTCCCAAACTTATTGAAATAACATCAGCTCCATATAAAGTTGCATTCTCTATTGCTGCGAGAATATCATCAGTTGGGCAACTTCCTCCAGAAGAGCAAACCTTATAAGCTAATAACTTAGCATCTGGAGCCACTCCTTTTAAGCTACCGTTAGCTGCAACTATACCAGCACAATGAGTTCCATGACCATGATCATCCATAGGGTCTGGATCATCATTATAAAAATCGTATCCATAGATAACCTTTTCGCACTGTCCATTCAAGAATTCTTCAGTTGTACAGTTTCCTAAATCTGGATGGGTATAATCTATTCCAGAATCTATTATAGCTACTTTTATGCCTCTACCAGTTACATTATAGCCTTGAGCATCAATCTCTTTCCAGACCTCATCAGCATTTATTAATGGAACTGAATCTTGAAGCAAAATGGTTAGGTTTTTTTGTATATAAACCTTTTCAACATAAGGTAGAGATTCTATCTTTTTAATTTCTTTTCTTTTAATTTTTGTTGAAATTCCATTTATTAAGTAGAAATATTCTCTTTTTATTGGTTTACCTAGCTTTCTATGCTCACTTTTTAATTTTTCTTTATATTTCTTAATTTTTATCTTCTTTATCTTTTCGTTAGTCAAAGTTGGATAAAGAAGTTTATCAGTTATTTTTACCTTTGGTTTGTATCTAGAAATTGGTTCAGACTTGAACAAAACTATAACTGGGACTTCTTCTTCTAAAACCAAAATTTCTGTTTTGTTATTTTTCAAATCTGTTATTTCAACGATTACTGGAGCAACTTTAGTTTGGAGAGAATGGGAAGAGTGTTTTGCATCCACCTTTGCGAATAAAATAAAAGAAATTAGAAATGTTAAGATAAGGATTTTTTTCATAGTTTATTTTAAGAAATTTAATGTATAAAAGTTATACTTATGAAGATAAAGCTTATCCTCTCTCCTAAGAATCATTTTAAAAAATATAGAAGCGAGTATGGTCAGTTTATAAATGGGGAAATTAGGATCTATCTATTCAATTTTCCAAGAAATTGGAGAAGATTTATAAGACTTTTTGTTAAAACCATAAACCACGAATTTACCCATTATTTCATATCAAAATATTGTAGAAAGGAAATTAGTTTGAAAGTTGAGGAAAAAATTTGCGAAATGATGGAATAATGGGGAGGAAAGCTGGGCGAACCTCCCCAGCCCAGCTTTTTTCCAAGTCGTCGATTTATCTAGACTTGGTAATTAATATTTTCTCTAACAAGTATAAAAAGATTACTCCCATTTCTAGGATAGTGACCTCTCTTCTTCATCAATCAGATAACCCCCAGCTCCTCATACAAGGGGAGCGTTCTTCCTTAAAGATTATTTACAAATTTTCCTTTTAAATCTTGGTCCAAAACCCTTTCCCCTCAACTCATCTACCCTATAAACATTCCTAGAGCCACATCTAGGACACTTTACAAAAAAGTAAGGTATCCATGAAGTTTCAAACTCGTTTCCACACTCTTTACAACACCATCTCTTCTTCATAATGATCTAAAAAATTTATCTATTTCTTTTCCTTTAATACCTTTTGCCTTTCCATCTTCGATTGCTTTGATTTCTGGTAGGTATCTTAGAAAGAGAAGCTTATAGTAAATTTTCTTTGCTTCCTCTTCACAGAGAGATTCAAAATCCATGATTATTTTATTTTTTTAGAAAATAAATTCTTTTCCTACCTTTTACAAAATAATCTACTTCTCCATACTTCATCATTCTCCTTAGAGAAGTTAAAACCGTGCTTCTCCTTATCCTCAAATATCTAGCTATTTCATCTGCTGTTCCTTTCCTAAATCTTTTCAAATACCTATAAACCCCTTCTTGA
>Ga0190363_1001117_pt1 | contig 15974 bp, 16 predicted proteins | sample 48721867_MG_FD_161272 | JGI IMG/M metagenome (GOLD analysis project Ga0190363, IMG submission 161272) | Hydrothermal vent microbial mat bacterial communities from Southern Trench, Guaymas Basin, Mexico - 4872-18-6-7_MG | ecosystem: Environmental > Aquatic > Marine > Hydrothermal vents >... | reverse complement strand
ATTCTATTATGGCATCCAATAGCTCCTTCATCCCTTCTTTTCTAGGAGCAACCATAGGTATTACTGGAACCCCCAACTTTTTTTCCAATTTTTTAACATCTATTTTTATGTTTTCCTTTTCAGCCAAATCCATCTTGTTTAAGGCAATAATTACATTTGCTCCAAGTTCGAGTAACTGTAGTGTAAGATAGAGATTTCTCTCCAGATTTGATGCATCAACGATGTCAACTACAACGTCCGGCCTCTCTTGAATAATATAGTCCCTAGCAATTAATTCTTCTATGGAATATGCGGTTAGACTATATGTTCCTGGAAGGTCGATAACGTATATTTCATAATCCTTATAATTTAATGTTCCTTCAGCCTTATCAACTGTTTTTCCGGGCCAGTTACTGACGTGTTGGTGTCCACCTGTTAGATTATTGAATACTACAGATTTTCCAACGTTCGGATTTCCAGCAAGTGCAACACTTATCTTCATTATTCCACCTCCACAAGTATTTTCATGCATATTCCCCTTCCTAAGGCGATTCTTGAACCCTTTACCTCCAACAATATAGGGCCCCCACCCGTGGAATGTATAACTCTTACAGTAGCTCCGGGAACCAAGCCTAAATCCGCAAGCCTTCGCATAACTCCCCTCCCTCCTCTGATAAATACAATCCTTAGAGTTCTTCCCTCAGGAGCCATTACAAGTGGAATCATCCCTCCAGTCAAACTATTAAAGAACATTGACTTACTAATGTTTTGACTTCCAGTAAGCGGAAACCTTATCTTCATCACTTCACCTCAACAAGTATAGTCTTTGCCTCATTCCTCTTTAATGAAAGCTTGTATCCTTTCACCTCAAATTCTATAGGGTCTTTCAAAGGAGCATTTCTTATTACTTTCACCTTCTCACCTTTTACCATTCCCATTTCTATAATTCTCCTTATTGTCATAGGATCTCCGCCTAATATGCCAACGATTACACCCTCCTCTCCGGGCTTTAGTTCACTAAGTCTGACCTTCATTTTATCAACCTGATATATTTATACTATTAGATGTAACTAATATTATTAGATATGTCTAATATTTAAATTTTTTTATTTTTGTGCAATTGCACAAAAAATTTTTAGCAAAAAATACAATTTATATCCTGCTAATCCGACTACCTAATATAGGCTTGGATGCGAATAAATATAGGAATTATTTTAAATTTATTTCTTAAGATAATATTATGTAAAATCTAGATGTTCGATCAGATCTATTCTTCCAATTTTCTTTTTGAAATCTTCAGAATTTTTGAAAGGTCTATTTATAATGATCTTTATAATAGTATTACTGTCTATAGGTAACATTTTTATACTCTTCAATGAAAGTTTATTTATCTTAATGGGATATGGTAGTGCTTGTATAGATCTAAAACCATGGTTTATAACAAACACATCTATATACTTGTTTAACTCCAATTTCATGGGTATATCGATTAGTATGGGATAACTTCCAACTTGTCTAGCATAGGTTCTATTTCCAACATATTTTTCAGTCATAGCCTTTTTTAAAACAGTCTTTTTAGGGATAACTCTGCGAAGCATAGGTAAATCTATCTCCCTCCTAATTTTCTCCTTATAGTATTTAAAAATACCTCTATGCTTCCTAATAATTCTTACACCTATCCTCCACATCCTTGTACCTGGAAGTGGAAGTACTTGCCTAATATTAATTCTCCTAACCATCAATCCCTCATCTAAAACTTTTTTAAGAAACTCATAGTTTAAAATATATGTTTCCTTAGATTCCCCCATCAATCCATATACAAAGTTTAATCCAGGTAAAAGCTCCGGCATACCGTTCCATCCACGAGTCCCACCAACCTTATTCAAAATTTTAATTGCTTCAAATGCTTCATCCGGATAAACTTTTAGATTATTGGCTTTAATAACTCTAGGATCAGCCGACTCTATACCATATGCAGCAACATCTCCAGGAGTGTGGTTTTCGATGATAATTTTACTTATCTTTATAGATTCTTTGGGATAATGATATATGGTGCCTGGATTTACATTATCTATATGTAGGACATCTAACTCTGGAGCCACCTTTCTAATTCCCTCGAAAAGTCTTTTAATGGCCCTTACATTTGGTTTAGGAAACTCCATTCTACCAGTATCTTTAGCCATATATGTATATAGGTCTGCCTGTCTACCAATCCTAAAATTTCTTACACCAAAACTATATAGTGTCTCGATTTCCCTTAAAACGTCTTCAATAGGTCTATAAATTACCTTACCATATAAAGGTTCTATGCAAAATGAACATCCACCAGCAACATATCTTGGACAACCCCTATACGTCTCAATTTCACATATAAGGTTTAAACCATAGTTAGGATGCATTTTTACAATAAATGCACCTTTAACTGCAAAAATACTTGTCAAATCATAGTTTTCTCTAACAATATTTGGGTCAACTTTCTCTATACTAAACCCTTCTTTTATGAAATTATATACTACTAGCTCTACATCACCCTTAACTATTAGATCGAAATCTTCACTAAAAATTGTTGAGGATTCGGCTATTCTTCCTCCCTCGATACCGAAACCAAATCTAGCTGCAGGTCCTCCTAAAATCTTTATAGGTCCCTTAATCAATCTACTTAAAAGCTTTATCTCATCGATCTTTATGGGCTCTCCACCAATATATTTCCCTGGAACGGATACACCGCATAGAAATATAAGTAACTTAGATTTCGAAGAAACTTTTAAAAAAGTATCTAGATTTTTTCTAACATAGTCTATCGTAAAATAATATATTTTGGCTGATCTAGATACATGTTTAATTGCGCCTGCAACATATCTTGGATATATGTCTAGATATGGAGGTACACCTAGGCCTGCAGGCTCATCCGAATAACCGTCTAGGATAACGACGTTAAACATGAATATCTAATAAATAATATATAAACAATATTTAAGAAATTTCTCCAGACCTGATTTTTTCAATCAATTCCCTACTGCTAGTAATTTTTGCACCATATATTTTCTCTAAATATCTTATTCCAGACTCATGATCCTCTTTTGTAAATGCTTCTACACAGTCTTCAGGTATAATTATATTATATCCTCTAAAGAAGGCATCTGCAGCTGTATGTCTTACACATACATTTGTATGGAGTCCGGTGAGTATAACTGTATCTACTTTTAGTTCTCTTAGCAGTAAATCAAGATCTGTTTGGAAAAATGCACTATATCTTCTCTTCCCGATAATATAATCTTTTTTATCGGGCTTTAACTCATCTATGACCTCCGCTCCTTCAGTACCCTTAACTGCATGTGGACCCCATAAATCAAATTCTTTATCAACCTCAGGCAGATGAGCATCATTCCCATATATTATTGGAATATTTTTTTCTCTAGCAGCCTTAATCAGATTTTTTATATTTGGTATTATTCTTAAAGCTCTATCACATTTTAAAGCTCCATATACAAAGTCCTTTAACATATCTATAACTATTATTGCAGTCTTCACACCATCACCGTAATAATATTTTGGATGGAAATATTTATAATAAATTTTATAGGCAAAGAAGACCCTTTACATAGATTTCATGAAAATATTTTCCTATTTATTAAATTATGAATTTAGCGTATAATCATACCCTGTTCTAACTATAGTTATGTTTAGCTTTCATACCATGCAACTTCGAATTTAGATTTTATTTTACCTATGTATGGACAATTTTTAGGTCTTATCTTATTTTCGGGACATGTTCCCAGATTTATGCCTCTACATCCCACATACTTAAATATCTCTGGAACAAGTTTTTTAACAATTTTATGTATTTTTATAGCTATTTCCCTGATTTCAGGTGCAGCTCTAACACATAATCTTAATCCTAGAAAGTTTATTAAGCTTCTGGCGTTAATTGTCCAGACGAACTCGGTATATGTTCCCAAAGGCAATACGTATCTTGCAACTTCACGTCCATATCTCTCTTTTAGATATCTATACATTTTATGCATCTCATCAATATATTCATCAACTTTATCTCTATCCTTCTCATCCATATCTATTGGAAAATATATTTTACTCATACTTTCTTCACAGTATCTTGTGCTTCTTGTCGTATGACTTGCAATCCTATGCTCCAAAATTTCTCTTTGACAAGCTATACTACACTTTATATAGAAACTGAACCAGATATGTTCTAAAGCACTACTATAATCGTTTTTCACAATAGTTTTAATGATCTCTTCATCACTTATATCTCTAAGATTGTCGGCCGTCAATTTACATGCATCTACAACTATTTTTATACTCTTTTTACCACTCCAGTTAAGTAGCCTTACCTCAACCAAAAAATACACCAAGATTTAATATATTTGAATGATAAATAGAATTTTAGGTTAAGGAAATAATAGAAATTTTAGAATAATATGTGTATAACATATTTAGATGTATTGTTATACCTTAACCATATATTTCTTTTAAATATTCTATCATCCCCATTCTTGGCGGCTTACTATACTCCAATATTATTCTTTCTCCAAAATTGTTTACTATGACAGTTAGAAGTATCTCTAACTCATGTATGCTTATCGGTTGTTTAGCCGATTCAAGATCTATTTGTATAAAGAAATTTTCCTTCGGAATATCTATTATCTTATACTCCTTCTCCGCCCCATATAATATATAGTCTATTGATGGAGGAATATGTCTAACAATCATATCCGCATACATTTTTATTTTATCGAGTTTTGCCTTATCGCTGAGCATTAATGGTCGACCTATTAAACCTATTTCCAAAATTCTTCTACCAATAATATCTCTTACATTTTTTAATAGATATGGATTAAGCATATTTATTGAACCCATTATCCTTATAGAATCTATATTTACATTACTTACTAGCTCTGAAATCTGATTTAAAATATTTTTCTGGTCTACAGGTACCACGGCTATACCTACACTTATCCCATTTCTATATAGAAATTTTATCCAGCTATATATTGATTTCAAATTTAGATACTGCTGAGGCAATGCTATAACCACTTTTTCTGGATTTATATTTAAAATAACGTTATTCCATACTGGAATCATACTTAGATTTTTTATTAACACATAGAATACTTTAAGCCTTATATCTATTTGTTTAACAACCTTAGGATATATTCTTACTATTATGAATGGTCTGAAAACTGCTAGTATTTCGAAGTAAATTCTAGGAGATCTACTTATATATCTACGGAAAATATTTTCTTCAAAAACAAATATACCACTCTTTCTATGCATAATGATTTCTCTCAACATTTCTTCACTCCTAACTTCTCCATACATTCCTCCATCAGTTAGTCTGCCAGTTGTCAGTGTTATAAAGTCTGCCATCATACCTCTGGGAACATGTATTATCTCATCTTCATCAACATTCTCTCGTATCCATTCAGCAACTAAATAGGATTGTCTATAATTAAATAGATCTTCAAAAATACTTCCTTCTGGTTTCACAGGTTTGCCTAGTGAATATATATTTATTAGTAAAGGTGTCGGTGTAAGTGATGTAAAACCTCTTCTAGGCGGAGGTCTAAACATATGAAATGAGATAATTGGTTGTGGTATAATAGTCAATAATAAGCAAATCAATATAGCGATTATAGATAATTTTTTCTTTGAAACCCATTTTTTAAAGAAAAATATTATTGTGGAGAAGCCTACTGCTTCAACCATCGAGTTTACAATAGGTGAATGTAAATAATATCTAGCTTGATAAGTATAGAAAATGGGTATAAAGCCAATAAATCCTGCTAGAAGCAAGCTATACTTTATATCTCTCCTCATTTTTATGATGGATATGACTACTCCGACTATCAGCAGTGGGAGTAATATTAAATTTACTTCGGGTAACACAAATTGAAGTGGTTTAGGCATAGCTCTCTCAAATTTAATCCAATCTCTAAAAACGTATAATCTATATATCCATGGAGTAAATAGTAGTGCTGACCAACCCAGTGTAAGTCCAAGTTCTTTAAAATATTTTTTACCTCTAATCCCTGCAAGAAATGTAAAAATTATTATGCTTAATATAAATATATATGGTATTCCTAGATGAGAGTATAGAGATATCGTTAACATCATGGTCGATAAGAATATATTCTTTTTATAAAAATATAGTGCAAGTAAGGGATATATTATTGATAAGAGTGCTGTAGGCGCAACAGTACTCATCCACGAGAAAAATGGTATATTTAGAGATAAAAATATTGTTGAGAAAAACGCCTCTCTAGATCCAAATAAACTTTTCATAGTAAACCATATTGAGAAAAGAGATAGAGGATATTGTAATATAACTATTAATCTACCGATACTAATATAGTCTAAAAATGTGATATCATGTATAAACCATATTAAGATATGAAGGAAAGGTGGATAAAGTTGTGGTCTACCTACGGGAGCATATTCATAGTAATCCCAGACAGTAATAGTCTTAAAATCACTATACATTTTACCCATAAGTAAATGATAGGGAGTATCCCAGCATTTCAATATTTTATCCCAGTTGAACATCATTAATATAAAGTTTAATACTATATAGATTATTGAAACATAGTCTGTTCGTTCCTTTAAAAACTTCACCTCAACCTCCTCTCACAAAATTCAAATACATATATAAATATTTTATTCATCTAATAAAACCAAAAGTTATATATTCCCCTATTTAATAATTATAGATAATAATTATTAAATGAACCACACAACCCTATGGTTGTGTGGAGATGCTGGACGACAAATGGATGGAGGGATGAGGGCAACCCCAATCCAGAAATTAAGCACATAATAGCGTTAGAGGGGATAGGCACCTCCCCAATAAATACCCTCCTAAAATATATCGATTTTTTACCCCATATACTCCTCCATCTATGATATTTATTTGAGGGAGACGGGGTATATGGGGAATCCAGCAAACATTGTAAGAGTAAGATTCCTCCTGGATTGGAGACATTGTTCTGTAAGTGCTGTAGGTTCTGTGGGAGCTGTGGGTTCTGTGGGTAAGCCGACAAATCCAATCCATGGAGGCATCGAAATTGGGTGGGGTGCCCCCTGCCCCCAATCCCGGGATTGAGGGGCAAATTCTACACTGCGTCAACCCGGGTTGACGACCATACAATGAAATTGGGGTATGGGTTCTGCACCAAAGTTCAGGGACTCGATGAACATGCCACCCTCCACGATGAATTGAGGGAGAAGGGTGGCATGATGAGAGTTAAAAGATTAAATAGGTTTAGGATTAGAGTCTATGGGGAGCAGGAAGACGTTTTAAGAAACCTATGCTGCGTGTCTGCAACATTATGGAACAAATTAAACTATGTTCGACGCCAATCATTCTTCAAAGGATGTTTCAGGTGGAATAGAGGTGTAGATGAGCTATATAACAGTTTTAAAATGATTCTTGGTTCAGCGGTAACGCAGGAGATTATTAGGAAGAACGATAAGGCTTGGCGAAGCTTCTTCAAGCTAAAGAGAATGCTCAAAGAGCATAGACTGCCACCAAATATTAGGAGGGTTTGTCCGCCGGGATACTGGAAGGATAGAAATAGCGGGAAAAAGAGGTTGATGACTGTATTGAGATGCGACGCATATAAGATCATTAAAGAAGATGGGAGAAGATATCTAATTATATTGCCTAGGAGGCTTGGGCTAAAAATTAGGGTTGCTGGAAGCTTCAAGTGGCATGGTAAGCAGGGTAGGTTGGAAATATTCTATGATGAATTGGAGGGGGGATGGTATGGCCGACAGTCAATAACAGTTGAGATTCAGCCAAGACATACCATCTCTCCTGGAAGGGCGTTCGTTGATTTAGGCGTCATCAACATAATTACATCGTGGATTGAGGGTGATGTGGAGCCTATTGCGTTTAGTGGTAGACCTTTGTTGGCGGACTGGTATTACTGGAGCAATAAGATATCATATTATCAGAGCCTTGCTAAGAAGGTTAATGGTAAAGATACTACGAGGAGGATTAAAAAATTATATCGTAGGCGTAAGCGTAGATTCAGGGATAGGATTAGCAAGATTGTGAGGAAGTTTATAGACATCTGTATTTCAAAAAATGTTTCAGAGATTGTTTGCGGAGACCTTAGAGGTATTAGAGATAAATGTAGGAAGGGTAGTGGCTTTAGGAAGAGGAATAAGATTGTAAACAACTTCTGGAGCTATCATTACATAGTGGAGAGGATTAAAATGACGGCGGAAAACCATGGGATAAAGCTAACACTGATAGATGAAAGCAATACATCATCATACTGTCCAATATGCTGTGCAAGGGGTAGTAGAATGTATAGAGGACTATTCCACTGCCAAAGATGTGGTAAAAAGATGAATGCAGACGTAGTTGGAGCACTGAACATAGCAAAAAAATGTGGTGTAAAAATACATTCAAACATAAAACTGCACCCAAAATCCATAAAAATAAAAGAAATACTCATATATAGGAACAATAATCCCAAGAAGGGATAACCGGGTGCAGACCCACCCCTCCAATCTACATATAGGCTTAACCTATATGTAGATTGGAAAAATTACTGAATGGTCTCTCATCTAAAGTCTATTGATAATAATAGTTTATAGATTTGAAATATTCGACAGGTAATAGAAAAATTAAGATTAATATTGGTGGTACCGAATGTCACATATAATCTATGTAAAAAATATGACTTTAAGAATTAATAAATTTAGTATTCCCACCATTACAATAACAATATTGGGGGAGTTTTTTGAGAAAAGTTCCCAGTAATTTCTCCATAAGTAGAGCTAGATACGCTCAGAAAATTATTGCGGAAAGGGTTTTGGAGAACGATCTCCTTCCAAATAGAATTGAGCGTGCTGTTGGAGTTGATCTAGCATATAGGAATAACTATGTAGTAGGCTCTGCAGTAATAGTTGAATATAAATCTTTTAAAGTTATAGAGAAAAAATACGTTATAGCTAAGGTAAAATTTCCATATATTCCAACTTTACTCGCTTTTAGAGAAGTTTTTCCTGCATGGAGTGCTTTAAATAAGTTGAATAAAAGATATGATATTGTGTTTGTAGATGGTAATGGTAGACTTCATCCATATAAAGCCGGATTCGCCTGCCATCTAGGTATAATTATAGATAAACCTACAATAGGTATTGCTAAAAAACTTTTGTGTGGTAGGGTTGGAGAGTGGATGCATAATTGTGCACCAATATATTATAATAATGAAACTATTGGATATGCTTTAAAGACACTTAAACGGGCAAAACCAATATATGTAAGTATAGGTCATAAAATATCTATCAAAACAGCAATAAAGTTAACCCTCTTATTTACAAGAAAAGGGTTAAAGCTACCAGAACCAATACGGCAGGCCCATATACTGGCAAAAAATATAGCATTAATGGATATAGAGTTATAGAGATTCGGGAAATAAGGCTAAAATCATAGGATTTTACAACCCATTGTGGCGAGGCAGAAAAATCATCAAGTTTTATCTCTGTTCATTGAAATAAACTTCATTAACTTAGTTTGACAATAAGTAACCTATTAAAGCAGTTTCATAAGCACTGATAGATATTCATAGATTTTAAGAATCTGTATGCTAAAATGTATGCTGATGCCATATGAACATCAAGTTTTTTGAAAAGTAAAATCTATATATCACAAATTTTTTCATAATAAAATATCTTGTATATGGTGATGCTATGGGTAAGAAGATATATTTAAATGATTTTAATGAGGACTATGTTAAACGAGAGATGCATGGAGAGAGGAATATTGATATAATTGTTAAAGCTGAATGCTCAAATGGAGAAATCATAGAGAGGCTTAGAAACATATTAATTAATAATTATTCTAGAACTATAAAAGTCTGGCGATGTAAGAAATGAAAACTCATTTAGATTTTGTAATTACTGTAGACAGATCTATGATGTCGAATCATCATGGTAAAGAATTTATCGGATTTATGGCTACCGCTCCTCCAATAATACTACCAGAGAAAATATGGAATTGGATATGTATGCCTAAAATGCAAGTTGACAAGTATGGACACCCTAAAGAAGCACCATATGGTTTAAGAAAGATTGAGGCAGCCTTACAGGATGCTGGTTTTAAAGCTGCAATTATAGATCCAGATTATATCGATAGATATATTAATGATGCTAAAGCAATTTTAATTGGCCATCATGATTATTTCGCCTTAGGTCCTCCCAGTAGTGAGTGGTGGATTATTACAAAGAGGGAGCCTATAAATGCAAAAACATTTAGAAAATTTATGGAATCTAAGGCTATGAGAAAAGCACGTAAAAAAGGTGTTAAGACTATTGTAGGTGGACCTGCTGCATGGCAGTGGCTTTGGAAACCAGATTTAATCGATCGATGGAAGATTAATTCTATTATTGATGGTGAGGCTGAGAGAGTTATAATAGATGTTGCTGATAGAATACTAAATAACAAGCCAATACCATTATATGTATATGTAGGTCCCGATGAAATACCTTCAATAAAGGAAATACCTGTTATCAAAGGGGCCTCTATAAACGGATTAGTTGAGATAATGAGAGGATGCCCACGTAAATGTAAATTCTGTAGTGTTACATTAAGACCGCTCAGATACATCCCCTTAGAGACGATCGAGAGGGAAATTAAAGTCAATGTAAAGCATGGAGTTAATGGTGTTATTCTCCACTCTGAAGACGTATTATTGTATGGGGCTGATAATATTTACGTTAGGGAGAAACCAGTTATTAAATTACATGAAACAGCTTTAAAATATGTTAAATCAATAGCATGGAGTCATGCATCACTTGCAGCAGTTAAATATGCTCAGGATAAGTATAGGTTGATTACTAAAATCATGGAGATGGTTTATCAGATTCAGGATTTTCTCGGAGTTGAAGTAGGGATTGAAACTGGTTCTCCTAGATTGGCTGAAAAGATAATGCCTGCTAAAGCATTACCATATAAAACTACTGAATGGCCTGAAGTTGTTGAAGAAGCATTCGCTATAATGCATGAACATAATATCATACCTGCAGCTACTCTAATAGTTGGATTGCCCGAAGAAACTGAAGACGATATCATAAAAACTATAGAGTTAATTGATAGATTAAAAACATATAGAAGTCTTATAGTACCAATGTACTTTGTACCAATGGGATTATTTAAAAATATGGATTGGTATAAGAATGAGAAGATCGAAGGAGTATATAAGGACTTAGGATTGCTCTGTTTAAAGCACTCGTTATATTGGGCTGAAGATATACTAAGGAATTATTATATTAGAGAGAAGAAGAATATATTTGCTAAAACTTTACTACAATTATTTCTGAAATGTATTAAAATTAGTTTAAAGCTTCATGGATATGATTTAAAACTGAAAAGCTAAAGGATATTTTAGATCTAAGAGTTGTCGAATAAATAAATTTGGATTGAAAAGAGACCATTTAATAAATAGCAATTACTCTACTAATATGCTTCACTCTTTATTTGAGTTTCAGCGAGCAGAATGATTAAGCTATTATTTCTCATTATTGCATTGCACATAAATTGAAAATTAAAGTATAATAAATCGTATTAACAGTATTTAAAGGTTGGAGTGGATATTTATATGAATTGCTAAGCTTATTTGTGAGAAAGGGGGATGGAGATATGAGTGAAGTTATTAAAGAGCTAGAGCTAAACCTCGCATATCTAGTATAGTTTGAATATTATTTAACCTCATAGATCTCGATGGGGATTAACCTCATTTGAAACAGCTATGGTTTTAGCCAACACAGTCACCGTATATTACATATACATATATAATTGATCTTTACTGGCATTTCGATCGAAATCGAATAATAAAATGATTAACATAAAATATATATTCTCTAGATGCCGAGATATATGTTAAGGAAATTAAAACTATTCAGTTTAACCATATATTTTAACATTTATCTTAACATTATCAGCGGTAAGCTTATATTCTTTTGCCTATGGATAAAAATAAAATACAAATATTTTAAGCCCCTGTATATTTCTGTTAAATTTTTTAATTAGATATAGGCTAAATTATGGTGAAAGTAGAGGTGAAAATATGGATAAAATTAGGATTGGTATCATAGGTTGTGGTACAGTTGCAGGTTATGGTCATATTCCAGCAGTTGCGAAAAGCGAATTAGCCGATCTTGCCGCTTTGGCTGATATAGATAAGGGTCGTCTATTACAGCTTAAGGAAAAATATAGTGATGTTGACATATATACAGATTATAATGATCTTTTAAGAAGGAAAGATATAGATGCGGTTATCGTAGCTACTCCGACATTTTTACATCATAGGATTGTAATAGATGCCGCTAAGAGTAAAAAGCATGTTCTCTGCGAGAAACCCATATCGATAGCACTTGAGGAAGCTGATGATATGATAAGGACTGCGAAAAGAGAGAATATTAAGTTTATGATTGGATTTACAAGACATTCTTCAAGAAGATATATTAAAGTTAAAGAACTTATCGATGCCGGATCTATAGGAGAATTAAAGTTTATTAAACAGATTACAAATTGGGGAGGACCTATATGGGGTGGTAGTGAAAGATATTTATGGATGATAAATCGAGGTGGAGGTCCAATAATAGATGCGGCTGTACATGACTATGATCTGCTACGATGGTATAGTGGATCTGAAGTCTTTAGTGTTTATGCTACTGGCTACTATTCACGAAATAATATAGTTTATCCCGATAATATCTCTATTCTTATAAAGATGAAAAATAATATAACTGGATACATAGAGCATAGTTGGATGTATGGTAAAGAATCTTATTCAAGCTTTCATGTTGTAGGTATGGATGGTGTTATAGTTGTAGAGAAAGAGAAAGCTAAAATAATAAGGAGAAATGAAGTAAAGGAGATAGTTTTAGGTGATGATGAAGATAGATTTCTTATTCAAGTTGATAACTTTGTCAAATCTATTATAGAAGATAAAGAACCAATAGTTTCTGGAGAAGATGGTAAAAGGGCTTTAGAAATTGGCTTAGCTGCCTTAGAATCTATGAAAAGTGGAAAAATATTTTTCTTTAAAAGTTGAACTCAATCAATCTTAGTAATTTCCTAAATATTTAAACTATATTTTTCAATATATAGGAATAATGTTGAAATCGTTTTCGAATCCTTAATTAAACCCTTATTGATCATATCTATTATCTCCTTTAAAGTGAACTCTACTATAGTTATCTTTTCATCTATCTCTAACTTCTGTTTAGAAAAATATAATTCCTTAGCCAGATAAGCATATAATATTTCAGTAGAGTAGCCGGGAGACGCATAGAAACTACCTAAATACTCTATTTTCTTAGCCCTATATCCAGTTTCCTCCAGTAATTCTCTTAAAGCACATTTCTCTGGAATCTCATTTTCCTCAAGAGTTCCTGCTGGAAGCTCATAAATAGTTTTTCTTATAGGATATCTATATTGCTTAACCATAATTATTTTGCCATCTCTCTTTAATGGAAGTATTACAACTGCGCCTGGATGCTCTACAATTTCAACAAAATATCTTTTACCCTCTCTTTCAATAAGCTCCCTGAATACATTAAATATCTTACCGCTATAAATATCCTCTCTACGAAGAGTTTTCATAAAATATTTTATCAAATACAATTATATATAGATACCTAAAGTATCTCCAGCTCTCTTCTATAGATACATGCCTTACATATCTCATGTGCAGATGGTTCTCCACAAATTTTACATGTATAAAGCTTTAGCTCACTATATTTTTCTTTTAAAATTGGTAGAATTGATAACATTGAATTTAATATCGAATTTTTTATACCAGGATTGTTTTCCTCTAACTGATTTAATTGTCTTCTCAGAGTCCATCGTATATTCAGTTGAGCATATGGGCATTCCGTAAATACGGGGTAAAGGTTATTTATAACTGCATAGAGTGTTGTCTCCTTTTCGCGGATTTCATAGAATGGTTTCACTCTTCTAATAAATTTTGGATGTGTAACTATTCCAGATACCGGCGATAATCTTGCAACTCTCTCCCAATTATTACGCATTATATTCATTAGATATGTCTGTATATTATCATCTAAATTATGAGCTGTTGCTAAAACTGTTCCACCCATCTCTCTAGCAACTTTATTCAATAAATATCTTCTAAATACTCCACAATAACTGCATGGTAAATATGGTAAACCTTTTTCAGAACCAATTCTAACCATCTCATCTAACGTTAAGCCAAATTCTTCTCTAAAACTAGCTATACGATAATCTACCCCAAGCTCATCAACGACTCTAAGAAAATCCTTTATAGTTATTTCACGATATCCAGAAATACCCTCATCTATCAATAATGCTGAAATTCTTTCTCCAGGAACCTTGTTTACTGTAAGATAGTGAAGTAGGGAAAGCGAATCCTTCCCGCCAGATACAGCCACAATTATATGCTCTTTACCCCTAAACATCCTATACTTCCTAATAGTCTTCCTAACCTTTTTATCAAAATATTGAAGAAAATGTTCTCTACAATATGCTTTATTTCCAGCCCTATAGAGATATATAGCTGGCCTACCACATATACTGCATTTAGCCACCAGAAACCACCGGATATAGAAATATTTTATCTCCATCCAAAACCATATCATCCTCAGTTACTATAGACCGATTTCTAGCTACAACATATTCTTCTCTAAGCAAGCCAAGTCTCTTCAACAATTCACTGACTCTAATATTCTTCAAATTAAGGGTCTTCGACCTTCCATTGGGATATATGATCTCTATAACCATTTCAATCATCCATAAATTAATACTACACATAATTATATTATAATTTGTAATAACATTATTGGAGATTTTATATGAAGAATTATAGATTAATGAAAAATGAGCTTGAAAGATATTCACGACAAATATTAATATGGGGGGCGGAGGGACAATTAAAATTAAAGGAATCAAGTGTAACTATTATCGGATTAGGTGGATTAGGTTCAATTATATCACTATACCTCGTAGCAGCAGGTATCGGAAAACTATTCATCGTAGATAAGAATAAAGTAAAACTGGACAACTTAAATAGACAAATTCTATATACAATTAATGATATAGGAAAAAATAAAGCCTTAATAGCTAGAGAAAAACTATTAAAGCTAAATCCAAGTGTTGATATAGAAGCTTATCCCGAAACCTTCGATGAAAAAATTGGTGATAAACTTGTATCTAAATCAGATCTCGTTATAGATGCTTTAGACAACTGGGAGACAAGAATAATTTTAAATAAGGTTTGTGTAAAATATAGAAAAACCCTAATACATGGAGGAGTAAGTGAAAACTATGGCCAGTTAATGGTAATAATCCCAGGTAAAACGCCATGCCTTCAATGCATATTTCCACAGAAAATAGAGAGAAGAGAAATATTCCCAATATTTGGACCAATACTAGGTATCATAGGATCATTAGAAGCATTAGAGGCTATAAAAATATTGACAAAATACGGCCAACCGACACTTAACAAACTAATTTTTTTCGATGGAAGAAATTTGAGTTTAAAAATTCTAAGATTAAAGAGAAATCCTAAAATGTCCTGTTTGCGGTAGATTAAAATAATTAGAGCCATAGAATCAATGATCTTTACCTTATGTTCCTCATTTCTAGCAACCGTAGCTAAATAAGCCAAACTTAATGGAGGACTTGTAACTCCCAATATTTTTTTAAATCACTTATTGTTGGAGGCATAACTAATAAAATCTTCATTTAGAAAGCGCCCTAATTTTTCCCACCAACATATCCCAATATTTTTCATTTATGCTACAGCTTGGATCAGGAGCCTTAATGTCTCCAAAATATGCGTATGCTCTAGCCCGGCATCCACCACATATATATCTATATGGACAACTGCTACATGCATAATGGTCACGATCCCTCAAAATATTTAGAATAGGACTTTTATGCCATATATTTAGAAATCCATCCTTCAATACATTTCCAA
>Ga0190363_1001114_pt1 | contig 15996 bp, 16 predicted proteins | sample 48721867_MG_FD_161272 | JGI IMG/M metagenome (GOLD analysis project Ga0190363, IMG submission 161272) | Hydrothermal vent microbial mat bacterial communities from Southern Trench, Guaymas Basin, Mexico - 4872-18-6-7_MG | ecosystem: Environmental > Aquatic > Marine > Hydrothermal vents >... | reverse complement strand
GCCTGAGAAGGAGGGTATTAGGGCAATTAAAGTAGTTAAGAAGAGAAAGCAATACACTAAGATAGGAGCATTTGTAGGGTATGGAGCTAGAGTGCATGCAGGTAGGGTGCTCCAGCCTGGAGAATACATTGAGGGCGTATGTAATGAAGTATAGCAGGGATGTGTATAGAGAGCTGATCAGTAAGATAACTAAAGCATACAGTGGAGCTCTAGTAGCTAAGATAAAAAAGTTGGCGAAGAAAGTAGATAGGACTGTAAAAATAATGGACTTCTGCGGAACACATGAATGGACTATCACGCACTACGGAATTCGGACGCTGGTTCCTGATGAAGTAGAACTGATTGCAGGACCGGGATGCCCTGTCTGCATCACACCTGCCTACTACGTAGATCAACTAATTAAATTATCACTTGATGGTGTTGAGGTGCTCACCTACGGTGATGCTGTAAGACTTCCTGCTTCAGTGGGCTTTAAGCCTCGCTCGCTCCTAGAAGCTAAAGCAATTGGTGGCAAGGTACACATAGTATACTCATTCATGGATGCCGTAAAGTATGCTAGTAACAGAGCGGGGGACATGGTGTTCTTCGCTATAGGATTTGAGACCACGATGCCCTCGGTAGCTTCAGTGATTATTAAGGGTAGGGTACCCAGCAACCTAACAATACTTACAGCTTACAGATTCACACCACCAATTGTTAGGTACTTATTTACTAATGTAAAGGGAGTACACCTGGACGGCGTGATAGCCCCAGGACACGTATCAGCGGTCATAGGTGCTTCATCGTGGGAGTTCATACCTAAGGATTACGGTGTGCCTACAGTAGTTGCGGGGTTTGAGGCCATCGACGTACTCGTAGCTATAGAAAGAATTCTCGAAATGATAGCTGAGAATGGGGCTGGGCTAGTCAACGAATACAGCAGGGTCGTTAAGTGGGATGGCAACAGATTAGCTAAGAAAGCAATAAGTGAGGTATTTGAGGTACATGACGCGTACTGGAGAGGCATAGGCTTTGTTGAGGAGAGTGGAGGCTTTCTCCGAGATAGATTCAAAGACTATGATGCAGTGAGGCAGTACGGCCTTAAGGACCCGCCAGCAGACCTCTCGAAGGAGATAATACCTGGTTGTAAGTGTCATGAGGTTGTCTTAGGCCTCAGCAAGCCTACTGACTGCCCTCTGTTTATGAAGGTTTGCCAACCTAATTCACCGTACGGACCGTGCATGGTCAGTATTGAAGGAACTTGCCGAATCTGGGCTGAGCATCCTGAAGCCTTAATGCTTAAGAAAATCAAGTCTATTAGTGGTATGCTTAAGCCTTAGCCGCCACACACTCCACCTAAGCATTAGGTAGCGGTCATAACTATATTTACTCTAAAACACAACTGTAACTCTAAGGTGGTTACTATGAGCGAGAGCGGGAAGGTCACAATAGCCCATGGTGCTGGAGGAAAAGAGACATGGAAGATTATAACTGAGTTAATAGTGAGGAGAGTTCCTGAGCAATTAAGGCGCACAGAGGGAGGAATAGGTATTGATAAGTTGGATGATGGAGCAGTAATCAGGATCGATGATAAATATATAGTTGTTACTATAGATTCATACACTGTTAAGCCATTGAAGTTCCCTGGAGGCAATCTAGGCGTACTAGCTGCGTCAGGGACAATCAATGACCTGCTCATGATGGGTGCTAAGCCAGTAGCTGTTGAGGACGCAATAATTGTCGAAGAGGGTGTTAGTATGGAGCTGGTGAGTGAGATTGTGAATTCCTTTATTGAGGTGCTTACTGATGAAGGATTAGCTATAATCGGTGGGGACTTTAAGGTTATGCCTAAAGGCACTCTTGACATTATGGTGATAACGTCTACAGGAATAGGAATAGCTGAGAGACCCATAGTTGACACTGAGTTGAGAGTCGGTGATAGCATCGTAGTTACAGGGCCCATAGCAGAGCATGGTGCCACGATAATAGCAGCTCAGCTAGGAATGCTAGACACTGTCAGAGGTCTGAGCAGTGACGTTAAACCCTTAACTAAGGTCATGCTGCCTCTACTAGAGAAATTCGGCAATTACATACACGCAGCTAGAGACCCAACAAGAGGCGGGATTGCATCAACACTAAATGAATGGGCGTCAGTTATCGGGAAAACTATAATCCTGAAACGTGAGGAAGTGCCAATTAGGGAAAGCGTCAGGAGCTTCCTAGACATGCTAGGCATAGACCCTCTACAGGTGGCGTCTGAGGGAATAGCTGTACTGGGCGTTGACCCCGAAGTAACAGACGAGCTAGTTAAGTATCTCAGGTCGCTAGGGCAGGTGCATGCCCGTGTTATCGGGAAGGTTGTTGAGCCACCTTCTGACGTAGCTAAGGGTAAGGTGCTAGCTGAGACTGAGGTGGGTGGTCTAGTATTCGTCGATACTGCTTCGGTGATAGTGCCTAGAATATGCTAAGTATCTCAAGCTATCTCTCAAGTTCTCTTTTCAAGATATTAATAAGTTCTGAGAGGAGCTCGTCTTTTAAATTAAGTCCTATTTCCCTTAACTTATTCCTTACTTCACTTACATCACCTAAGTTTCTTGTCTCCTTTAAGAACTCGCCTAGCTCCCACGGGAATATTATCCAGTCTGTAGTCATTGTTATGTAGAAGTCGGGGTGAATTATTGACTTAGGCTTAGTAAAGAGTGCAGCTGATTTAACGGTAGATGCTCCGCGAAGCCTGACTTGCTCTGTGACTACCTCAAGCGTTCTTCCGGAGTCAACTACGTCATCAACTATCAGCACCTTCTTATCCCTAACATCCAGCGTTAGCGGCTGCGTAATTATCGGCCTTTCAGCGTGCTCAGCAATTCTTTTGTAGAACTTCACCTCAACAACACCTAGGTCCTCAATACCTAGTGCATCAGCAACTATTCTAGCAACAATAAAGCCTCCTCGCAGAACACCAACTATAGTATCTGGTTTATAGCCTTCTTCAACCACTCTTCTAGCTATCTTCAAGGACATTAAGTGAACGTCATCCCACGTAACTGGCAGGAAGCCCAAAAGGTACACCTCACTAAAAGCTTACACAGTAAAGTAAATTAAAAATATCTGCTCTGAAGCTGATAGTTGAATACATTGTCAGAGTTACGTCAAATACACAGTTTTAAAATTTGACCGCACCCTAAGACTTGGGATTAAAGATGAGGTTATCAGAGGCTTTAAGGAGTATAAGCTCAGTAGCAATTATTGGAGCGACGCCTGTAGAAGGTAAGGTAGGTTACGAGATCTTAAGGAATATCATAAGAAGTGGGTTCAAGGGCGATGTCTATCCAGTGAATCCTAAGTATGAGTCAATACTTGGGATTAAAGCGTGGCCTAATGTCTCGCAGCTGCCTAAGGTACCCGATGTGGTTGTGATTGCTGTGCCTCCACCAGTAGTTCCAAGCGTTCTAGAAGAGTCAGCTAAAAGGGGCGTGAAGTTAGCCGTAGTAATTACAGCTGGGTTTAAGGAGGCTGGGAATGAAGCCCTAGAGCAGAGACTAAAAGAGATCGTGCGCAGCTATAGCACCAGGGTTATAGGGCCGAACTCAGCAGGTATTAGTGCAACTAGCCTTAACCTACACGCAAGTATTGAGGTGACGCCAGATAAGGGCCCCATAGCCTTAATGGCTCAGAGCGGAGCCTTAGGCGGCGTCGTGATTTCTAAGTTACGCAACTACTCCAGCGGTGTCTCATTCTTCATAAGCTTAGGCAACATGATGGATGTAGACGTTACCGACATGCTGGAGTGTGCTTACGAAGACAGCAGCACGGAAGCGGTTATTGCGTATGTTGAGTGGCTGAGTAATGGCAGGAGATTTCTTGAGGTAGCATCAAAGCTAACAGCAGAGAAGCCTCTCTGCATACTTAAGGGTGGCTGGGGCGAGAGGAGCAGTGAAGCAGTAAGGTCGCATACTGGAGGGCTAACCTCATCCTACCAGGTATTTAAGGTAGCTACTAGGAAAGCAGGCGCCTACCTCGCGGAGGACCTAGACGACTTAATAGAGGTGTGTGAGGTCTTACGCAAGCTTAAGAGCGGGCTGCCAGGAAAGAGGGTGCTGATAGTAACTAATTCAGGCGGTCTAGGAGTAATACTCGCATCCCACTTAGAGAGTGGCGGCATAGATATCCCACCGCTAAGTCACGAGCTAAAGGAGCGTATTGCTGAAGTAAGTAAGAAGAGACCGTCAGGATCTAACCCAATAGACTTTGGTGGTGATGCAGTAATTGAGCAGGTTACGGCTGCATTAACAGTTAGCGAGCTGAGGAAGTACTATGACGCTGCAGTACTAGCCTATGTACCGACATCAGCGGAAGGCCCTGAGAAGCTCTACAAGGTAATAAGCTCAACATATGAGAGCTTCGTACTGCCAACAATCATTTATGTCGATGGTGAGGGCAGCGATCTGGTGATAAAGTACGTCTCAAGAGTAGCACCGACAGTAACCTCCTCCAGGACAGCAACTAAGGCATTTAACGCACTCTACGAGAGGTACAGGTACCTGAGGAAAATAGGAAAGCATTAATCGGAGAACCTACTTTAACTATATTGTAAGATAAGGTGAAAGCATGAGTAAGGGCACACAAGAGGTTAACCCCTTAACAGCGCCAGCAGGCACGAGGCTAGCCCTAATGGGTAATGAGGCTATTGCCCGAGGAGCCATTGAGGGCGGCGTGTACGTAGTAAGCGGATACCCTGGCACACCCTCAAGTGAGGTTTTAATGACTATCCACAGGTTCGGTAAGGGCCTTGACATATATGCTGAGTGGGCGGTTAATGAGAGAGTAGCGTTTGAGATAGGGCTTGGTGCGGCAATAGGCGGTGCGAGAGCGCTAGTCACTATGAAGGCTCCTGGAGCAAACGTGGCTGCAGACCCCATACTCTCTGCTGCATACTGTGGCGTTGACGGCGGGCTAGTGGTTTTAATTGCTGATGATCCAGGGCCCCACACCACTCAGACAGAGCAGGACAGCAGGTGGTTCGCGAGGCTCGCTAAGCTACCTATGATAACGCCTTCAGATCCGCAGGAGGCTAAGGACTTCACGAAGATAGCGTTTGAAATTAGTGAGGAGATTAAGCTACCGGTACTCTTGAGAACTACTACCAGAGTAAACCACACGGTAGGTGAGGTAGTTCTAGGTGATGTTAGACCCCCGCAGAAGTTCAAGTCATTCACAAGGGATCCACCGAGATTTGTGAGAGCAGGAATGAGGTGGAATCTAGAGAGGCATAAGTGGCTAAACAAGCAGTTAAGTATGGTAGAGGGCGTAGTCAGTAAGTACGGCCTCAACAAAGTAATCGGTAAGGGCGAGATCTGCGTCATCTGTGAGGGTGTGGCCTACAACTACGTTGTTGAGGCAATATCAGAATTAGGGATAGAGGATAAAGTCAGGGTTGTTAAACTGGACTTACTCTACCCGCTGCCTGCTGAATTCCTTAAGAGGGAGCTCAAGGACTGTGAGAAAGTAGTAGTTGTTGAGGAGCTAGACCCATACCTCGAGGAAGGAATTAAGAAGCTCCTCTATGAGATGAATCTAAATATTGAAGTAGTAGGTAAGGAAGAAGGTGTGCTTCCCTTAGAGGGTGAGTTAACGCCAACAATAGTTAAGAAGGCTCTAGCTAAGATCTTCGGCATTAAGTATGAGGTCAGAGTTAGGTCGCCTATTAAGCTGGAGGAGGTGCCGGCAAGGCCACCGCCGCTGTGTCCTTCATGTCCTCACAGGTATTCATACCTAGCAATAAGGTTCGGCATTGCTAAGGCAGGATTTAAGGTATCTGAAGCGCCCATAATTGGTGATATTGGGTGCTACGCGCTAAGTGTTAATCCACCACTAAATGCTATCTGGACAGAGCACAGCATGGGCGCTAGTATTTCTATGGCAATGGGCCTGAAGGTTGGTGGATATCCTAAGCCAGTAATTGCCACAATAGGTGACTCAACATTCTATCACGGAGGCCTTCAGCCGCTGCTTGAGGCAATCCATAAGAGGGTGAACATACTCGTCGTAATATTAGATAACTCGGTAGTCGCTATGACCGGGCATCAGTCAACGCCTGAGTGGAGTAAGACGGAGACAGGTAAGGAAACAAAGGCAGTAGATATAGCTGATGTTGTAAAGGCGATGGGTGCAGACAACGTCGCAGTTGTAGATCCATATAATATTGATGAAATGACTAACGTAGTAGCCGAGTACCTGAGGAAACCAGGAGTAAACGTTATCATCGCAAAGCACCCGTGTGCTCTCATGGAGGTTAGGGCTAAAGGCGTAAGCAGAAGATACACCGTAGTACCGGAGAAGTGCATTGGCTGCCGCGCATGTGTTACAGTGACAGGCTGTCCAGCGATATATATGGAGGGAGGTAAGGCTAAGATAATGCTGGAGGACTGTTTTGGTTGCGGGCTATGTGTTAAGTACTGCCCGCAGAACGCCATAGTAGAGGTTAAGGAGAGAGAAGGAGGTGAGTAGGATGCAGGAGCTAAACAATAAGATGATTAATATACTCATAGCCTCCGTAGGTGGCCAGGGAGGTCTAACACTATCTAGGGCTATAGCTATAGCAGCAGTTATGAGGGGCTACTCGGTTAGGACTGGAGAGACCTTAGGGATGGCTCAGAGGTTCGGGTCGGTCGTCAGCTACGTTAGAGTAGGTAAGGAGGTGAGGGCACCTATATTTGGGGTAGGTGATGCAGACTATCTAATAGGTCTTGAGCTCACTGAAACTGTGAGAAATCTGCACTACCTTAGAGAGGGAGGATTTGCTGTAGTATCTGACGAGCTAAAGCCACCGCTAAGTGCTAGTTTAGGCATGACTAAATCGAGGGGTAGGGAAGAGCTAATAGATATAGTCAAGAGTAGTGTAGAGAATCTAATACTTGTGCCTGCGAAGGAACTAGCTATTAAGACAGGTAACCCGAGAGCTGCCAACATGGTGCTCCTAGGAGTATTTAATGAGGCAACGAAGCTATTTGATGACGAGTCCATTAAGGCAGCAATAGCGACTCTACTGCCCGGCCGTAGAGGAGAAACATCAATTCAAGCATTTGAGTTAGGGAAGGAGTGGTTTAAATCAAGAAAGTAAATTTTTAATGCACTATGCCCTAATCTCAAGTTAATCCCCACATGGAGTAAGGTGATAATGGCAAAGCCAATAGCCTTTATACCAGGCAATTACTACGTGAGCCTAAGCACTAGCGGCACCTACTGTGAGCTAATGTGTCCTTCCTGTAGGGGCAGATATCTAATCGGCATGGAAGACGTAAGTAACCCAGAGAATCTCCGTAAAGTAATGGAACTCTACTACGCGAGAGGTGCGAGAGGATTCCTAATAAGTGGCGGCTTCACTAAGGACGGCTACCTAATAATTTCAGAGGCACACCTCAGAGTGGTGAGGGAGTTTAAAGTAAATCATGACAATGTGGTTATTTCAGTGCATTCCGGCCTGATGCCAAAGGAGTTACTAGATAAAATATGGAGTGTAGGCATAGATTTCATAGATTTTGAGGTTCCTCCTAGTAATAACTACTTAAGGAACATGAAGAATTTACCGAGGCGCAGCGTAAGTGACTACATAGAATTTATCGATTACGTGACCAGGTATGGCAGAGACTTCATAGTTCCGCATGTCGTGCTTCATTCAAAGGAAAGTACTATCAGCGATGAGCTAGGCGTGATTAACGAGTTGAGTAAGTTTAAGCTAAGGCTGCTTGTAGTGCTTATCGAGATTAGTGGCAGTAGTGAGTCAAGTACTGACCATACTCTCAATATCGAGAGGATCATGACAACATTGAGGTGCTCGAGGAGGCTATTTAGTGAAGTAGCACTAGGGTGTATGCGACCCCCGATCTTTAAGGCAAGATATGATGAGCTCATAGTCAGAGAGAACCTAGTGGATAGGATAGTTAATCTGCGCAGAAACTTAATTTCGAGGTATGGTTTACCTATAATTTATGCGTGCTGTAGTATTAAGAAGCGCCACTTTAGGTTATTCCCATCAAAGAACTGCTCGGGTTAGCTATTACATAACTCACTAATTAGTTCCTTAAGCTCGCGCATACTTTTAACAATATATATGTTACTTACGTTTATTCTAGGAATTTCACTGCCTCTTAAGTACAGTACAGGGTAACCTACAACCTTGAATGCGCATTCATCCCAATCGCTATCACCTACGAACATGAACTTACTCAATGGTACTGAAGTAATTCTTGAAATTTTCCTGAGGATCTCATCCTTGTGTAGGGGATTCACTACCTCAATACCCTCAGGAATTAGGTAGCCCTGATCGTCGAAGAGGAGCTTATTAGCAAATACTAACTCTATTCCCAGCCTTTTTGCAACCATGTTAGCTAGTATGTCGATGCCGCCACTAACTATAGCTATCGTAATACCTAGAGATTTTACGTAACTAATTAAGTCCTCAGCACCGTCCTCGAGCTCGTACTCGCTGAAGGCCCTGACTATATCCTCGCGCCTAAGCTTATTATTAGACGCCTGCAGCAAGGCCTCAAGGTCTCTCGCCATCCACTCGCTATATGTTATAACACCCTCCTTGAATAGTTCTGAGTCATTCCTTTCCTGAATTATCCTTATTGAGCCGAACTTTTCGTGGAGGTACCTCCACGATGACGTATGCTTAACTAGTACACCATCTAAATCAAAAGCGATAACACCTAATCTCTCGCACTTGCTCTGCAAGATCTACCAACCTCCTCCAGTACATGGACGAGTAGATCTAAGAACTTCTCTCTGCTTACCCCAGCAAATTCTACAGTACTGATCAAGCGCTTAATGCTGTCAATTAATGATTTTGCAGCTTTCCTTCCTCTTAAGTATTTCTCAACCTCGTCTATAGCTTCAGGCGGGAAGGCAAAAAAGTCTCCCGTTATGTTTACGTGGGTTATTATGCAGTCTTGAGTAGCACTTACTTCAATACTTATGTACTTGCCGCCCTTCTCCTTAATTACCTTACTAATCGTGACTTCTGCCAATCACAGCACCTCAAGGCCTCAGGAAGGTCCACTCTTTTGATGCATACTTCCACTCAAGTGACTTAGCCAAGGCTAGCTCGAACTCCTTAAGTGAGTCCTCAATGAGCTCAACATTGAGTGCCTTCTTAAATCCCTTAATTAGAGCCTCTAGAGCCTCCTCCCTACTCACCTTCCTGCCAAGGTATTCTGAGATGGTAGTGACCCGCTCCTTAATTGAGGATGTATTCTTATCCTTTAACTTAATGGCTGGAACTAACAGTGACCTAGCTAGTACATCTAGGTTAGTTCCGTACATGAATGTTCCGTGCTGTAGGACAGCACCTAACCTCCTGAGCTGCGCTTGACCTGAGAACTTCTTGCCAGCCACAACAACATCATTAAGGGGCTTAAACTCAGCGGGCACGCCTAGCGCTCTAGCTGCTTCAATTGCACCGCTTGCTAGGAACTTAAATGACTCAACTGAATCGCTTGGCACAGCGTCAGCAGATGTTATTACAGCATATGTTATCTCCCCTTCAGAATCATGATAGACAGCGCCGCCGCCCGTAGGCCTTCGCACCAGTGCTATATTGTTTTCCCTCACAAAATCTAGATTAACGGACTTACTTACTGATTGAAAGTACCCTATAGTTATCGCTGAAGGCTTAAAGACATAGAGCCTTAGGGTATCTGGAATAACGCCTAGCCCCCTTAGTAGTAGCATTGCCTCATCCATAGCCATGTTATAGGCTGCTGAGCCCTCATCAACTATCAGCCTAATGCGTTTCATCAGCTCACCATATCTACATTAGCTCTGCTACTCTAAGTTAAATACCTTATATTCTAATATTCTAATAAACATCAGATAGTGCTGCAGGTACGGGGTAAGCCCATGTACGTTAGAACTTCATTAGGAACCATGATCGCTTTAGGGTTAGAGAGAGGTAGGGCTGATGTGTTGCCCAGCATAGCGTACGTTATGCAGTATAGTGAGAAGGGGTGTATGGGTAAGTGTGCTTTCTGTGCGCAATCAATTTACTCTAGGGCGCCTAAGGAGCTGCTCTCACGTGTGATTTGGCCTAAAGTAGACTTAAGTGTCCTGCTTAGTGCTTTAGCTAGATCGCATTATCGAAGAGTATGCCTTCAGACAATAATTAAAGAGGAATTTATTGATGAAGTACACTATCTTGTAAGGAACTTCAATAGGTTAGGGCTGAGTGTGTCACTATCGATCACTCCGGTACCCAAGAGCGAGTTAGAGGCTCTTGCCCAAGAGGGAGTCGACTACCTGGGTGTGGGGCTAGATGCAGCTTCAGAGAAACTAGTAAAGGCTTATGAAAGGCCATTTACGTGGGAGGCGTATTGGAACTTCATTAAGGCAGGAGTTGAGTTGCTAGGTAAGGGGAAGGTCGTTACGCACATCATCGTCGGTTTAGGTGAGTCGTTAGAGGACATTCTCAGTACAATAGAAAAGCTCAGGGATGTCGGATCTGAGGTTTCTCTATTTGCTTTTACTCCACTAAAGGGGACTAGGCTCGGCATATTGAGTCCGCCGCCTCTGCGCTACTATAGACTAGTTCAGGTAGCTACGAAGTTGATCATGGAGGGACATAATTGGAGGGACTTCATAGTACATAGAAATGGTAAGCACTACATTAAGAAATCGGCTGTAGGGCTGAGCGCCGATGAGCTTCTGGATGCTGTAGTTATAAGAGGGTGCCCAGGCTGCAATAGACCCTTCTACAATGAGGTGCCCGGCAGAGAGCCATACAACTTCCCAGACCACGAGATACTAATGAAGTGGAAGAAAACCGTGATTAGAGAAATTAACGAAATATTGATGTAATACCAATGTGTCTATTACTGGATGGGTCCAACATCAGGGTATCCTTGTCTTAACCCCATTCCAGCGTACCTTCTTAACCCCTCACCACCCTTAGTGAGCAGTACTACTAGGTTTCTTGCATGCTTAGCAGCTCGGTCAATTGCTATTCTCTTCAGGTCCTCCTCTTCTTCAGCTTCATCCTCATGTACGGTGACGTCAATTACGTGCTTGAGTGTCTCTAGCTGCACCAGCTGTAGCGCCATACTCGCCACAACATACGATAGCTTATCAGTTGAGGTCTTACCAACCCAGCCTAGGGTTATGACTCCGTCACAGCCGTACTCGACAAGCAGTTTCTTCGCGGCAATAGGTATGTCCTTAATCCCAGGTACAGTGTACCTAATTACTTTAGCACTAGGGAGTTCCTCTTTAATTACTGACTCAGCTATGGATCCCATATCAACGCGAGCAAAGGTAGTATCTACTATCCCTACTTTAATCATTTCAGTACGTCCTCCAGGAACCTACCGTTTTCGTATATTAAGTCACCGTCAGCATACACCTTACTGTCTTTCTTCATGTCCTTAATCATGTCCCAGTGAATTGCCGATGTGTTCTTGCCCCCGGTCTTAGGGTATGAGGCACCTAGGGCCATATGTATAGTGCCACCTATCTTCTCGTCAAAGAGTATCTCCTTGGTGAATCTGGTCACGTCATAGTTTAGCCCGAAAGCTACTTCACCTAGTCTCTTGGCTCCCTCATCCACCTCGAGAATCTTCCTCAGGAACTCCCCACCTTTAATAGCGGTAGCCTCAACTACCTTACCCCTCTTGAAGACTAGCTTCACTCCCTCAACTTCCACACCACTCCATATTGCAGGGTAAGTAAACGTTATGTAGCCCTCAGTACCATCCTCATGGGGCCCGGTAAAGACCTCACCACCAGGCATGTTGTTTTTCCCATCATCGTTAATCCACGACCTGCCATCTACTCTAACCAATATGTCTGTGTCCTTAGAGACGAATCGCAGCTCAGAGACCTTACTTAGCGCATCAGCTACCTTTTGCTGCCAATTAGCCTGCTCCATCCATGCCCTCACAGGATCATCGCTGTATAACTTCAGAGACTTAAACACAAATTCGCTGAACTCTAGCGGAGACATACCTGCCTCCTGTGCCAGCGAATTTGTCGGGCAGGCAGTTACTACCCAGCGCAGGGACTCCTCGGCATCTCTGCGCATGAAGATTTCAGTTAGCTTTCTTAGTGCTTGTCGCCTCAGCTTAATTCTTTCAGGATCTACATTAACTAAGGGCTTAGTATGTGTTGGCGATAGGATGCTAATCCTGACGTCTATGTTCTCCATTACGAACACATCTATCTTCGATTCATACTTCAGGAGATCTTCAGGTGCATACCTGTAAAATATTTCATTTAATACGTCATCATGTAGGTATAAGTGAGGGTAAGCTCCTCTGGACACTATAGCCTTCCAGAGCTCCCTAACTAGTGGCATTGCCTCTGTAGAGGCATTGACCAGAACTTCATCGCCCTTGCGAATCTCCGTGCAGTACTCAACAATTAATCTAGCGAACTTATCAAGCATTTTTATGACCCGGATAATAATGAGTTTAACGTTATTAATATAATCACTTATTTTGCTTAGTTTAGCACTATTAAAATATATAAACACTTTTTTAAATTGGTACCAACATCTGCATCAGCTATATATTATTCTTAGTACCTGCAATATCACCTTTTTATAGTGTTTAAATATTCGTTAGTAATGATATTAGAATGTTATAACCAGTACAATTTTTAATTAACTGTGATAAGTAAAGGTTTAAAACATTCCCCCAGAAATATTATGTGAGGTCACCAAAATGGGTTCAAAGTTTCTAGAGGACACACTTGCAACAATAAAGCGTGGTGTTGAACTAGGAGGATTCCCTGAGGAGCTCTACAAGATTCTCAGCAAGCCTGAAAGGATTTTAGTAGTTAAGATACCCGTCAGAATGGATGACGGCAGGCTAGAGGTATTTGAGGGCTATAGAGTGCAGCATAATAGTGCTCTAGGCCCTTACAAAGGCGGCATTAGATTTCATCCGCAGGTAACTCTGGAGGACGACATTGCTTTAGCTACGCTCATGACTCTCAAGAACTCTCTAGCTGGCATACCATATGGCGGTGGTAAGGGAGCTGTTAGGGTAGACTACAAGAAGCTGTCACGTAGTGAATTAGAGAGAGTTTCGAGAGGTTACGCAAGAGCTATTGCTCCACTAATTGGTGAGGAGATCGACATACCAGCACCAGACGTCGGTACCAACCCACAGGTAATGGCCTGGATGGTCGACGAGTACAGCAAGATAGCTCAGCGCAACGTACCTGGCGTATTTACTGCTAAGCCGCCAGTCCTCTGGGGCAACCCAGTTAGAGAGTATGCTACAGGCTTCGGCTGTGCAGTAATGAGCAGGGAGGCAGCAGAGAAGTACTTAGGCGGTATCGAGGGCAAGAAGGTAGCTATTCAGGGCTTCGGAAACACTGGACAGTGGCATGCCTACTGGGTAACTAAGATGGGTGCTAAGGTAGTAGCCATAAGCGATACCAGCGGCACAGTATACGACCCAGAGGGTATTGATGTAGAGCTAGCCATGAAGATCAAGAAGGAGACAGGCAAGGTAATTAACTATCCGAGGGGAGAGAAGATACCTGACCCCAAGGCAGCATTATATGTTGATGCAGACATACTAGGACCTGACGCAATGGAGGAGCAGATAACCCTAGAGAATGTTGACAAGGTAAAGGCAAAGATAATTGTCGAGGGCGCTAACGGGCCAACGACACCTGAGGCTGAGGCCAAGCTGTATGAGAAGGGAGCTGTGGTGGTGCCAGACTTTCTAGCAAACGCTGGCGGTGTGGTGATGAGCTACCTAGAGTGGGTTGAGAACCTACAGTGGTACATTTGGGATGAGGAGGAGACAAGAGAAAAGCTAGAGAGAATAATGAAGAACAACTTCCTGAGGGTCTATGAGAAGTTTGAGAGTATGAAAGCAGAAAAGAAAGGAGTTACAATGAGAGATGCTGCCCTAGTACTATCGCTAGAAAGATTATACCAGGCAATGAAGTATAGAGGCTGGCTCTAATCTCAGCAACTAATCGCAGTAAATAAATAACATTAAGTCAATCACGTACTACCCTTTAATTGAACTCTCTTTTTCTCTACCTTTCTCCGCGATTAATTGGCTATGAGCTACTAGCAGGGTAATTCATGATTGAGGAAAACACTAAATGTATCCCAATTAGCGATAATGAATTGATTAACCTGATATGTTATCCAAGCTTAAGTGAAGATTGTATCAAGTTCAGGGCACGTAGCTTAGCTGCGCTCGGGATCGAGTGTATATTGAGCGATGGTAGAACAAACATAGGCAGTGTAAGAGTCTTAGGTAAGGGACACTCAGCAGTTGTTGTTAAGGTTAGACACAGGAAATACGGTGAAGCGGTTCTCAAGTTGAGGAGAAGTGATTCGAAAAGAGAGAGCTTAATTCCTGAATGTAGGTTAATGAGGCTAGCAGTGCCTATAGCCCCTAGACCCTTTGCATGTAATGATGATTTTATAGTCATGGAAGTAGTGGACGGCACACACCTAGAAGATATCATTAAAGGTATCATATCATGTAGGGATGCGGTGCTTCTAACGATAAAAGTTTTGTCTGGAGCATTCTGGCTAGATTCTATTGGTATAGAGCATAAAGAATTAAGTATAGCAGGTAAGCACGTAATGCTGACTAAGGACGGCAGAGTTAAGATAATAGATTATGAGAGTGCATCACACCATAGCAACCCCTGCAACCTCTGTAGTTTATTCTCCTGGCTCATAGTGAGAAGGAAGGTATTGAGGAGATTCTGCCAAGTAAGTGAAGATTTTATTCAAGATCTTATTCAGCTTATCAGAAAGTACAAAATAAGTCCTAGCTTAGAAAGTAGGAGAAAGGTATTTACAGAATTAGTGAAGGAACTCCGTAAGTTAGTGATGCATCATGATCCTTAAGTTTTTACCTAAGACACCTCTTGACAGAAGGCGGCCGAGCTCATCAGCCGGGTTCTTCTTAATGTTTCTAATAAGTGACGTAAGTGCCAGGTAGTCATCTTCAGTGAATGGCCCGCTACGAAAAATTGTTAATGTACAATTAGGTGATACTATCGAAGCACCTAGGCCACCATCAAGCAGTATGTTCACTAGCGATCTGATATCATGAGGTGACGGCACGCAGCTTTTAGGGTGGGTATGGGCTGAGGCAACAGCCTTTACTGAAGGAATAACAACTTTATTTCTTTCACCTTCTAGAAGAACGGCTCTACCGTTCTGAAGTACTACCAGCATGTACTCTATACCTTCTAGGGCTGTCCTAATGGTATATGAGCGCAAATAGGATGGTACATTTCTTAGATATAAGTCGAGGGCATGGGAATATAGCTCATCAATATGCAAACCCTCATAGCACTGCCTAAACTCGTAGCTATCAGCCAATTTATACTTCACGATGTTGCTTAGCTCGAAGCCTTCGTAAGGTACTTCACTGCAGCTGCTATAGCACACTACTAACTCTGAGGACCCGTGAGAGCTGTACGTCCCTGGAAGTATCACACTTACATCACTGCACTCGTATTCAGCTATAACTGATTCTAGGCCATTAATTAAATGATTATAGAGTGCTAGTTTAAGTGACCAGTTGGAAGTAACTTCAATTTCTCTTCTTATCATACGAGTTGATTCACCTATACTTTGAGTATTAAGCCTAAGTTAATATTTTATAAATACGTACAAGCAACTCAACGCATTCCTCAGACAGCCACCGCATCCTCATCAAGGATCAGTAGTGGTCGGGATGCTCATCACTGTTTTACTGCTACCTATCATATTATACTTATCATACTTAAGTAATTTAATATCGAAACAAATTCAATTGCTGATTCAGGTACGGATCCAGGCGGGCTGCTATATCAATTAGCTTATGTATAACACCTATAATATAGTTATTATCAATTTTGATTATTCCTCTAAGTCCAAGGTAGGCGTTAACAACCTCAGAAAACATACCCTCATCAATGACTCCAGACTCAAGAAGCAATGCTGCTAAATTAGTGACGTCACTGTAGGAGTAGTACCCCTGTCCAGTTAGTGCG
>Ga0190363_1001113_pt1 | contig 16010 bp, 16 predicted proteins | sample 48721867_MG_FD_161272 | JGI IMG/M metagenome (GOLD analysis project Ga0190363, IMG submission 161272) | Hydrothermal vent microbial mat bacterial communities from Southern Trench, Guaymas Basin, Mexico - 4872-18-6-7_MG | ecosystem: Environmental > Aquatic > Marine > Hydrothermal vents >... | reverse complement strand
AAAAAAGTTAGGAGGTGAGGAGAAAAAAAATGGATGAAAAAATAGAGGGGTTGTTGTTGGCTGTTATTGCTGCCGTAATTCTTGGAATGCTTTGGCTTGCGAGACCGATGTGGCACTGCTTGCTTATGACAATTTACGTCTTTCCAGCGCTCTGGGAGAGTTTAATAGCGGCAATAGTGGTAGCAGGACTTTCATACATATTCTGGTTTGCGCGGAGAGGATACGGACTGTTCGAAATGTCTGGTAAGGGAAGAGCAATAGCGGTATTTTTTGCAACTTTCTTTGTCTTATTGGCAATACTGGGTTCGTTAGGTGTAATGTATCCTCAATGTTATCTCAGCGAAAACTTGAAGACTTCAAAAATAACAGAACTTCCAGATGTTGATGCGTCAGCAGTGAGAATTATGCCAAGAGCAGTATCTGAAAGATATGCCAAAGATGCTCTTCAATATCCAAGGTATCAGCTCGGGGTTGGCGATATAAGCTTTATTAATAAAACCCCTTGTTGGACTTACGGGTTAATTCCAGATGGACTAGTTAATTTCTTTGTTCTAAAGGACAAAGGTGCAGTGTACGTAGATATGAGCACTTCGAGAAAGAATACGAGGATAATAGAGAAAGAGATGCAAATCGGTGAAGGAATGGGAGTTACGGATTGGTATAAGTGGCAACTTTACGAAAAAAGATACTGGATTAATTCCGAAGATCCATACTTTGTTTTTTCAGGAGGAGACTTATACATTGTAGTGCCAGTTGTATCTTATGAATATCACTGGAAATTTCCAACCCTATTTACGGTTCCGAGATGGGACGGGGTTGCCCTGATTAACTCAGAAGGAGAGATAGAGCTTTTAAGCCCTGAGCAGGCACGTGAAAATCATATCCTGAAGAATCAGAAGTTATATCCAGAACGACTGGCTAGGTACTACGTGGATAGCTTCAGGTATATTCATGGAATCACAAATAGATGGTTATACCATCGGGGTCAGCTAGAGATAGCAGATGTTCCTGGACAAAATGAACAACCATTCTTAGTGGTTACAAAGGAGGGAATGAAATGGTTCATTGCGTGTGAACCATTTGGTGAAGCCCATGGAGTTTTCAAAATTTATCTTGTAGACGCCAGAACAGGAGAAATTCAGTTTTACGAGCAGCCAAAAGCAGCGGCCCTAATAGGACCAGTAAAAGCCTGCGATTATGTAAGAAAGGCAAATCCTATCGTAGACTGGAACAGAATGAAACCAGTGGAGCCTATTCCAATAGTAATAGAAGGAAGGTTATACTGGCAGGTTCGAGTTATTCCGGAAGATGCCTCAGGAATTGCTTATACAGCAATGGTAGATGCTGAAACAGCAGAAGTTACAGAATTAAAGACAGATAAGGAGATCAAAGATTTTCTTAAAGGAGAATATGAAGCAAAGCCAGAAATTCCAGAAACTGGTAAAAATGTTACAGCGATAATCGTTATTCGAGAAGATAGCGAAGAAATACAGCGGATTCAATTACTTCAGAATCAGACTATTGAAGTAATTCCGGTCTCTTAGAGGGAACCAAAATATTCAAAATTTTGAGGGGAACAAATTTACATTTTTATACCCCTCTTTTTTTATTTATATTTTTTTATTTCTGGAAATGACCCTTATTTTTAAACCTTCAATTTCCAAATAAACCTTTAGTTAAAGTTGAAAAACATTAAACCCGCTGGCCATTTTTATATGTTAAAAGCAGGGCTTGACAGAAAGTGAAAGATGTGATATCTTTAAAAAAGTTAGGAGGTGAGGAGAAAAAAAATGGAAAAAGAAAAATTAGAAGAAATGGGAAAGCAGTTAGATAAAATGTACGAGGAAGCAGTCAACGTCAAAGACTATGAGGAAGTGATTAAGGAAAGGGTAGAAATAGAACAGCAAATCAGCGAGGTTGATCTCCATGAAGAGCCAGATTTCCTTGGAAAGGTACTTCTCCCTGGGTATTGGGCAGAGTATTACTGGTGGCTTAAAGGCGTTGAGCAGGGAAAAGAGGTCGATAAAGAGAAAGTAAAAGAGTTTTTAAAGAAAGTCAGTTGGTTCTGGAAGGCTTGTAGAAAAAGTGATGTTGCCTTTGGCTACGGTGATCTACTGAGCACTGCTTATGATTATCTTTTGAATGACAAAAAGGCTTCTTTGGAAGTGTTTTACGATATGAAAAAGAGAGCAGAAAGAACAGGAAATAGAGTAGCCTTATTAAGAGTGATAAATCGTTCGGTGACTTCAGCAATGAAATGTAAAGACTGGCAGAGAGCAGTTCAAGAAGCCAATAAGGCAGAGAAACTTCTACCGGTTCAGACAAAAGATGAATTGAGACATTTCGGAAACATCTTTAATAATCGAGGGGCTTCGAAAATTCGAGGAGACATTGATTACCTCGGAGGTATTAAGGATCTGACAAAAGCAGCGTCCGAGTTTTACTTTGAAGAAGAGGAGGTTCCAATGAAGCATATTCTGGGGATTATTGGAAGATTACAAGAAGCCAAAGACAAAATCGAGAAGTAGAAATAATCTCTTTTTCTTTTTCTTTTTTTTTGAATTTTTCCTAAAAAAATTTAAACTTTATCAATGCCCGTTTTTAAGGAAACCACTCTTAAAGTCTCGTTTGTTTGTTTCTTTTTAATGACAGGATATAAACTTTTTTCTTTATATTATCCTTTGTTTTTAGCAAAAAAGGGATTTTCTTTACCTGAAGTGGGTTGGAATTTCTTTTTAATTTATCTACCAATTGCCATTTTTCAGCCATTAGTGGCTTTTTTCTCACACAAAACAAAACCATCAAATTTTCTTCTTTTTGGAATTTTGGGATATGCAATTTATTCTTTTTCAATGATTTTTTTAGAAAAAAAATATCTTTTTTATTTTTTTCAAATCTTTTTGGGAATATCAGCTGCTCTTTTTTGGGGTTCTTCAAGAATCATTTTAATGAAAAAACATTTTAAAAAACCTACAAGAGAATTTGTTTGGTTTTATTCATCACCCATTTATGCAGAAGGCTTTGCACCCGCTCTTGGAGCTTTTTTGATTTGGAAATTTAATTTTGAAGGAGTATTTTGGGTAAGTTTTTTTCTCATTCTTTTTACTTTCTTTTTGAGTTTTTTCCTTTTTAAAAAAGAACGCTTTGAAAAAGAAAAAATGGATTTCAAAAAAGCAATTAAAACTTGGCAAGTAATTTTTGAAAAAATAAAAAAGAAAGAAATTTTTAAATTTTTAATTTTTTCTTTTTTAATTATAACAATTGGGGGAATTTATCACCCATTTTTTGTATTATTTCTCAAAAATTTAGGGTTTTCTCAAAATCAAATATTAATTTTTGTCTCTATATCTTCTTTTTTGTATTTACCTTTGTTTCTTTTTTTTATTAAAAAAATTGAAAGAAAAACTCCTTCAAGAAATATAATTTTTGGAGGAAGACTTTGTGGTGTTTTTTCATTTCTTTTAGGGCTTTTTTTCTATCTTTCTTTTTTAAATTTTTTGAGTTTGCTTTCCTTTTCTCTTTTTGAGGGGACAGGAAGGGTAATTGCTGGTGCAGGAAGATCAGGTCTTTTGTCAAAAATTTTTGAAAAAATTCCTGAAGAAAGTGGTGCTTTTGATACTCTTTTTGCACCTTTGGGAGTAGGCTTGGGAAGTTTTTTAGGAGGAGTTTTAATCAGTTATTTAACTTTTGCTCAAATTTTTATTTTAGGAGGAAGTTTTGTTTTATTTTTTTCTTTTATGATAAAGGATACCAAATAATTTTTTTATTTTGAATTTTAAAAAATCCTTTTAGAAATTTTGAGATGACCCACATATTTGTTTTTGCGTGAAGTGTAATTTCAGAAACTAAAACTTCAGATTTACTATCACTTAAAGCAAGATAAGGAAGGATTTGGTCAGCCATATATTTATCTAAAACTCCTCCTGAAATTTCTTCTTTTAAAAGATTTTCGGCTGCCTCTTTTCCGACTTTTTCAGCTGATTTTCCTATTTTTCCTAAGTTATCTGAACCTAAAATCGTGTTTTCATATTCAGAAATAATGTTTATTTGAGAACCAGTGGAAAGAGTAGAGGAGTAGTATTCAATTTTTTCTTCTAAAGGGAGTTTAAATTTTTTAAGAACACTTTTAGCACCAGAGATTTGCCTTTCTGCTACTTTTCTTTCTTTTAGGTTTTCTGTTGCTCCAGAAATTATCAAAACTCTTTTTAAGGACCCCTTTTTTAAAAGAGAAATGCTTTTTGGTCTTCCGGGAAAAACCTTTACTTTAACTTCAGCCCCTCCTTCTGGGAAAAAACCTCTTTTTAAAATTTTTATTTCAAAAAAAAGTCCCATTTTTTCTAAAATTTTCAAAAAAACATATCTCAAATAATCAATTGTTGGAGAAAAGAAAGTATCTGTTGCTCCGCCTTTAAAATGAAAATTAACTGGTTTCTTAGCAAAAAAAGAAACTGGTAAAAGGGCTTGCAAGATTAAAGTAATGCTTCCTGCGGTTTTGATTTCAATTGTTAAATCTTTTGATTGAATTTTTCCTGGAAAAAATTTAATTTCCTCTGAGCCAAGATTTAATCCTTCAACTTTTGCACTACAAAGTTTTGCTAAAGTTTCTATTCCTAAAAGATGTTGCCACGCCAATCCTGGCTTTTTTCTTTTTTTACGAATATTAAAAATTCTGCAAGGAATTTCTGTAATTGCTGAAAAAGAACAAGCAGTTCTTAAAATCTGCCCTCCACCTTCAAGATGGGAACCATCAATTTCAATCATAGAAAAATTATATCCTTGACATTAAATTTTTAAAGAAATAAAATGGTAGGAAGTGTAAAATTGTGGAAAAAATTGGGGAAATATATATATTTTTGGGGAAATGTTAATTGGAGAGTACCATTACAACTTAGATGAAAAGAAAAGGCTTCTTCTGCCAGCCAAGATTAGAAAAGACCTTGGGGGAAGAGGAATTTTAACAAAAGGACTTGAAGGATGTCTTTTTTTGTATCCCAAAAAAGAGTGGGAAAAATTGGTAAAAAAAATTTCAGACCTGCCTCTTGGGAAAAAAGAAACAAGACATTTTCAAAGAATGCTTTTAGCAGGCGCTGTTGAGGTTTCCTTGGATAAACAAGGGAGAATTCTTATTCCAGATTATTTAAAAAAATATGCCGATTTAGAGAAAAGAGTGGTGATTGTAGGAGTGCACACCCACCTTGAAATTTGGGCAGAAGAGAAATGGAGAGAATATCAGAAAAAATGTGAAAAAGAAATGGAAGAGTTTGCTGAAAAATTGTCAGAAATAGGATTTTGATGATTCATACACCAGTTTTAAAAAAAGAGGTGATTGAATATCTGAATGTAAGAGAAAATTTGAATTATATTGATGCAACTATAGGTGAGGGGGGACACGCGATTGAAATTTTAAAAAGAAATGGTCCTCAAGGAAAACTTCTTGGAATTGATTGGGATCCTGAAATTCTAAAAGAGGCAGAGAAAAATTTAAAAGAATTTAAAAAAAGAATTATGCTTGTGAATGAAAATTTTAAAAACATCAAAAAGGTCGTAAAAGAAAAAAAATTTGAAAAAATTAAGGGAATTCTTTTTGATTTAGGAATATCTTCTTGGCATTTAGAGAAATCAAAAAGGGGATTTTCTTTTCGCAAAGATGAACCTTTGGATTTGCGATACTCTCCGCATGGGTACTTTCCAGCAAGAGAGATTATAAATTCATATCCTGAAGAAGCAATTGAAAAAATTCTTAAAGAGTTTGGTGAAGAAGAGGAATCTAAAAGAATTGCTCATGCTATTGTCAAAACTCGTCAAAAAGAGCCGATTCTTTCGGCAAAAAAGTTAGGAGAGATTGTTAAAAAAACAAAAATAAAAAAATCAAAGATTCATCCAGCCACAAAGACTTTTTTAGCATTGCGTTTGTTTTTAAATGAGGAAATTGAAAATTTGAAAGAAGGTTTAAAATCTGCTTTTGATGTTTTAGAAAAAAGGGGAAGACTTGTTGTAATTTCTTTTCATTCGCTCGAAGATAGAGAAACCAAAAATTTTTTTCATAAAAAAGAAAAAATAGGAGAAGCCAAAGTTTTAACTAAAAAACCTGTAGTTCCTTCTTTTGAAGAAATTTTAAAAAACCCTCGCTCAAGATCTGCCCGTCTAAGGGCTTTAGAAAAATTATGAGAAAGAGAAAAAGAAAAAAATTAAGATTAAAATTAAAAAGAAAAAAAAGGGAAACCTCTTTAGTCTTTTTGCTTTTTTTAGCAAATCTTTTTTTGTTTTTTGGGTACCTTTTACTTTTTGCTAAAGTCCAAGAAATAAATTATCTTTTACAAAAAAAAGAAAAAGAAAAATTTACTTTAGAGAGAAAAGTTCAAGTTTTAGAAAATATTTTTGAAAATTCTTTTCCTAAAGTTTCATTAGATGAAGCAAAAAAGAAATATAATCTTACTTTTCCAGAAGAAATAAAATATCTTTCTCTGGAAAGAAGTGGAGAAACTCTTTCAGAAAAATGAGAGAACTCAATTCACGTTTTAGAATATTTTTTTTATTCTTTTTTTTAATTTTTGGTATAAGTTCAGCGCGACTTTTTGAACTTCAAGTACTTGAAGCAAAAAATTATAAAAAAATTGATGAGAAAATTCATTTTAAAAAAGAAATTCTTTTTCCAAAGAGGGGGAAAATTTTTTTCTCAGATGGAAAAACCGCTCTTGCAGAGAATAGGGGAGTGGTTGAGATTTGCGTTGCTCCAAGAGAAATAAAAAATATAAATAAAGTGGCTGAGTTTTTATCAAAAATATTAGATCAAAAAAAAGAAGTTATTTTACAAAAACTTCAAAAAAGAAAAAAAGACCCTTGGATTGTTCTAAAAAGAAATTTTCCTTTAGAGAAAATAGGATTTTCAAAAAAACCTCCTACTGGAGTGCATTTTATTTTTCATCTTTCGAGATTTTATCCTCAAAATACTATCTTTTCTCAGGGAGTGGGTTTTGTAAATAAAGACGGAAAAGCCCAGTATGGACTTGAAAAATTCTATGACAATATTCTAAAAGGAAAACCTGGTTATAGGAAAGGGCTGGTTGATGCTAAAGGAAATTTCATTTTTGCAAAAGAGAACAAAATAAAACCCCCTGAAGATGGAGCAGATTTAATTTTAACGATTGATTTTCAAATTCAAACCTTTGTAGAAAAAATCCTTGAGGAAGCAACAGAAAAATATAAAGCCAAAGGAGGAACAATTATTGTAATGAATCCTCAAAATGGTGAAATTTTGGCAATGAGTTCTTTAGCCAATTTTAATCCAAATGAATATTCAAAAGAGAAAAATTTAAAAGTCTTTTTAAACCCTGCGGTTCAGATAAGCTTTGAGCCTGGTTCAATTTTTAAACCAATTACTATGGCTGGAGCGTTGAATGAAGGAGTAATTTCTCCAAAAACAAGCTACATAGATAAAGGATTTGTTAAAATTGGCTCATATACGATCAAAAATGCAGGAAATAAAGTTTATGGCAAGAAGACAATGACAGAAGTTTTGGAGCTCTCCATCAATACCGGAGCGGTTTGGGTAGAAGAAAAATTAGGAAATGAAAAATTTAAAGAATATATAAAAAAATTTAGTTTTGGTAAAAAAACAGGAATTGATTTTCCCGGCGAAAGTAGGGGAGATATTCAAAATATCATTAGACCTCTCTCGCGTGAGAAAAAAATTGAGTTTGCAAATGCTTCTTTTGGTCAAGGGATTAAAGTCACCCCAATTCAGATTGCAACTGCCTTTTCAGCTATTGCTAACCAAGGAAAAATACCTTGGCCTCATTTAGTTAAAAAAATTATTTATCCGGATGGAAAAGAAAAAATAATTGAACCAAAAATAATCGGAAATCCCATTTCACAGGAGACTGCAGTAGAGCTTACAGGTATGTTAATTTCAGTTGTAGATAAAGGTTTTGGTAAAAAAGCAAAAGTGAAAGGCTATTTTATTGCAGGGAAAACTGGCACCGCTCAGGTTCCTTGGTCATATCTTGGAATTAAAAAGAAAGGTTATTCAGCTGAGACTATTCATTCATTTGTGGGATACGCTCCTGCTTTTAATCCGAAGTTTTTAATTTTTATCAAATTAGACTCACCTCAGGGAGTAAGATTTTCAGCAGATTCTACTGGTCCTTTGTTTAGAAAAATTGCCCAGTTTCTTTTTGATTATTATCGCATTCCTCCAGAGAGGGAAGAGAAAGATTAAAAATTGACCTTTCCTTTCTAATTGCCTATAATGTACCTTAAAGGCAATTAAGTTTTAAATTTATGGAAAAAAACTCCCCTTCTCAAAAACCTCTTCTCCACTTCATTGATCAATTTTTAGAGTGGATTTTAGTTGAAAAAGGACTTTCAAAAAAAACTCAAGAAAATTATTATCATTTTTTAAAAGTCTTTGAAGAATTTCTTTTGCAAAAAAAATTAGAAAATCTTTCCCCTAATGAAGTTTCCCCTGATTTAATTTATGAATATAAAGTTTTTTTGGCTAAAAAAAGCCTTAAAAAGACCACTCAAAACTATTATCTCATAGCGCTAAGGCAGTTTTTTTTATTTCTTGAAGAAATTGGTGAAAGTTCTCTTTCTCCAAGCAAAATTAAACTTTTACGTCAAAAAGAAACAAGAAAAATTCATTTTTTAACTTTAGAACAAATAGAAAAACTTTTATCCCAGCCTGATACTTCCACTTTTTTGGGACTGCGTGATCGGGCTATTCTTGAGGTTCTTTTCTCAACAGGTATGCGCGCTGGAGAACTTTTAAATTTAACAAGAGACCAAATAAAAATTGATAAAATTCAGCCAATAGAGATTGTGATTAAAGGAAAAGGAGGAAAACTGCGCCCGGTTTACTTATCAGAAAGGTCAATTTTTTGGTTAAAGAAATATCTTGATGAAAGAAAGGACAATGAAAAAGCTCTTTTTTTGAGCAAAAAGAAAAAACCTTTATCACGAAGACAACTTGATGAAATTGTGAAAAAATATGTTATCAAAGCTGGACTTCCTTTAGAAACAAGACCTCATACCTTAAGACACAGCTTTGCGACTGATCTTTTAATGAAAGGAATTGATTTAAGAGTAGTTCAAGAATTTTTGGGTCATCAAAACATTTCCACCACTCAAGTCTACACCCATCTTACCTCCCAAAAACTAAAAGAAATTCACCAAAAATTTCACGGTAAAAAAATAAGGGAATAATTTTAAAATTTTTATTCTTTTTATTAAAGAATCACTTCGATATCCAACTGCTCGGCCATTTCCTTATAAACATTCCGAATTGTCATCTCGGTCATCCCTAGGGCGTCGGCTATCTCTTTTTGTGGTCGGTGGTCTCCACATAAAATGGCGGCGATATAAATTGCAGCTGCTGCTATGCTTGCTGTCCGGCGGTTCTCACTAACATTCGCTTTTTTCGCCTCTTTTATTATCTCTATTGCTTTATTCTCTATTGCTTTATTCAAATTAAGTTTGGCACAGAAATATGGCACAAAATCCGCCGCATCTATCGGCGGAAGTTTTATCCCAAACTTTCTTGTGATATTACAAGCAATTCTTTTTATTCCTCTTAGGCGGTCAACTTTGATAGCCTTAGCTATTTGTGCAAACGTCCTAGGTTTTCTATATTGTCTGCACACAATTGCTATCACTGAGACAGCAATTCTTTCTTTATTTGAGTAATATCTGAAACTCCCAGTGTCTACTACTTTCTTGAAAAGTCGCACTGCCTCACCTTCCAGTTCCCACGGTGATCCCAAAATCTCACATGTTGTTCTTATTTTGTCCTTTTCCATTTTTTTCTCACCTCCCTTTTTTGTGTCGCCTTAGGCGTAGTTGTCCCCACGCTGAATTTACTATATTATGTTCTTTCCTGTAGGCGACTGGCTGGCTACTAAGTTTTTAGCAACCAATCAGTCACCTACAGGTAAAAAAAAAGGAAAAAATAAAAAAAAAGAAATCATTATATTTTTTGCATTTTCTCTATAATTTCTTCAAGGTCCTCTTTGCTTCTTTGGAAAAGTTCTTTTAATGTTTTGCAATATCCAATAATTTCCCTTTGATATTTTTGAGACTTCTTAGGAGGAAGAAGAAGTTCTACTTCTAAAGATATCAAGGCTAATCGGATTATCTCTGTGGCTTGGAAAGCAATTTCTGCTTTCTTTTTGTCGCCAACAATAACCAAAACTCCAAACGGTGGTAATGGTATTACCGAAGTTCTCTCTCTCACTACTCTCCTTATTTCTTTTCTATTTTTTTGTATTCTTACACGAATATATTGGATTATGTTGTTAAAGTCCTCAATAAACTTTATTTCTCCCTCGGGAAAGAGGCTATTGTTTTTGCAGAACACAACCGCTGCTAACTCAATCGCCAGCATTTCAAAATAATACTGAAATTCTTGAAATATCTCTTCCCTATAATGAGAAAGGTTTTCTCGCAGATAATCAATTGTTCTCATCCCTGTTTTGAAAAAATCTATTCCAAACATCTCGCTAAGAGCAAATTCTGCTAATACTAAGGCATAATTTCTTTCTATCCTCTTTTGTATCGAAGATAACAATATCTCTCTAAGAGGACAAAGATTTACTAAAATTACTGATTTTCCTCTTTTAGGAGATTCTGAGGAGTCTAATCGTTCTAAGGATTCTAATTGAAAAACGGGCTGTTCGTCCTCGAAGAAAAATATCTTTTCTGGTGGCCAAGAAATATCTGAAGGCATCTGGATTTTATCTTTCACTTTGTTTTCTATTTCAAGTAAAAGCAGGATTATTTCTTCTATTTCACTAAACTCTTCAATTAACTTATTTCTTTTTTCCTCGTTTGTCATCAAAGAAATATATCTTTCCCCTTCTTTTAAATAAAATTTTGTCCACATTTTCTCTTCCATTTCTATAATTTACCCACCTCCTTTGGCTTTTTATAGTATAATTATAATTGCTCCATTTTGTCAAGGGTCTAAAGAACTCCTCGGGCACGTAGATTACAGAAATTCATTGTGATTTGAAATTCTTGAATATTATTTATATTTCTGTTTTTCTTTTTTTTCTCTTTTTGCCCACACGATAATGAGAATGATGATTATGATAAGAAGGGCTAATAGAAGTATTTTCAAATCTAAAGGTAAGTTTCTAATCGCTGCTAACAAACCTCTGGCACGAAAAGATCCTTTTGATTTTCCCTTTTTTTCAGGTTTTTCCTTTTCCTCTTCCTCTTTCTTTTCTTTTTCTACCTTTTCTTTTTGCGTTTCTTGTTGTGTTTCATCTTTTTCTATTTCTCCTGTCAACCCTGTTCCTGTCATCTCTCCTCCTATTTCCTCTTCATTTTGAGAGGTTTGAGATGTTTGAGAAGTTATTGTTGTTAATGCTTTTGTTTTGAAACTGTATTCTTGAGAGATTTTTTTTGGAGATGCCCAACAAATAATGCGAAAAAAGTATGTTGTATCAGATTTTAGTCCTGAAAGTTGAATTTGATGAGAATTTTTTTTAACATCTGTAGGATTGGTAGAAAAAGCATATCCATAATTTGGAAGATCTCCTAAAACAGGATGAGAAACTTCATCATAAACTACGCGGCAAAGTGAAGGAATGTCAGTTGTCCAATTAATAATCGCGGAGTTGAAAGTAACGATTGGCGGACCAGTAAGAGTTATTTTGCCTACTCCTTCTGAAAGCGGAATCGTATATCTTTTTTCGCCCCAATATAACTCCTTGGAAATTGTTTCTTTACTTAAAAATCCAATTTCAACATCAAATGAAGTAGTTAAACTTTGATATTCTTTTTCAGCGTCTTTATCAAAATAAACAGAAAAATTATATTCAGCCTCTCCCCTACTTTCTATTTCTGAAAGCACTACTTCGCCAGCATTATAAAATTCTGTTAAAGATCCAGAATATGAAGGTGAAAGGTTATTTAATGGAGTAATAGTTAAAATTAGTTTATCTGCTAAACAATACTCTTTAGAGATATTACATCCTTTATCAAGATGAATTACTTTTGAAGCCACTGTTTGAGTTTCATTTGTACAATTAGTAACTCTAATCTTTTCGGTTTTTACATCCCCGGGCAAAAAATTTGAAACATTAAATATGGGTTTTCCTTCTAAAGGAAGGTATTTTCCTGATTTTTCATCCCAAATTTCTACCAATAAACGCCTTGAATCACTCTCTGCTTGAACTACATTTCCTATCAATAAGTTAATTCCTGAAGTAATAACTAAAATTATCAAAATTATTTTAATTATCCTTTTCATAATTTTAAATATCAATAAACTTCTACAAGTTTCTATAAATTTCTCTGAGTATCTAAAGCATTAATATCTTCTTTCCTCTTATCATTTTCAAAATCACTACTACCCTTAGCAGGCACATCATTTGATTCATTTCTTAAATTGTCCGGTTTAGGTAAAATTCCTTCTATTGTCATCTTAGTTGTATTTTCATCACCACTTTCAGTGCTTTCACTTTGATCATTATCATTCAATTCAATCGTAATTTCATTGGAATTTGGTTCGTTATTGGAATTTGGTTCGTTTTCGTCTACACTTTCAATTTCAACAGGTTTCTTTTCATCCAAAGTTAAGTTTTCTTTATCAGGAATTGTTGCTTCTTTTTCCTCTTGAGAAGTTATACTTTCCTCCACAACTCTAAGTTCATCAGTAGTTGTAGCGATAGTTGTAATTTCGCTAACATCAGTAATAATCTCTTTTTCTTTTCCACCTTTTTCTTTTTCATTTTCATTTCCATCAACCCTTTCTAAAATATTTGGTTTTCCAGGAGTTGGAATTGGATCATACCAATTCTCAGAGCCATCAGGATAACGAGCATAAGATTTATTCTCAACAGTTGCTCCAGTATAGGAATAAGAATCAACAAGTTGATGATTTTGATCGTATAAATAAACCGTACCTCTTCCTGTATTATTAAAAATACATTTATTTATAAACACAACCAACCATTCTGATCCAGAGCCTTGAGCCCCAATAGTTGTTGAGCCGGTATGAGTATTTGAAGAAGAAATAGTAATTATATTTCCTGCCTCATCTTTAATATACCAGCCATTTAAATCGACTAAACTTTCGCCCTTGTTATAAATCTCCACCCATTCTCCATCAAGTCCAGTCAAATTTCGTTCATCCCCTAAAGGGTTTGGCAAAAATTCATTGATAACAATATCCCCTGCTCCTGCTGAGGGAGATGCGGGCACAATCTCAACTGAGTTAGAAAGAGTTTCAATATCAGAAAATCCAGAATTTGAGACAGGTCCTTGCCAGGCCTCAAAAACAAGATCAAAATTACAAGTTTTATTTGAAGAAATTGAGCCTTGAGAACTTATTTTAAATACTAAATCATCAGTTTGAGAGCCAAATTCTATAAAAAAAGAAGTTTCAAAACTCGAAATTGACTGGCTAAATTGAGCGCCATTTTCTAAAAATAAATTTAAGTTAAGACCATTGCATTCACCTGAAATATTTTGAGTTTTTACTTTATACCAAAAACCCAAACTCCCGTTTTGAACAATTTGAACCTCTCTTTTTGCAAGGTAATTTTCTTCTTTAGGAGTTAAATTAACGAAATTATCAGTAGGTGTGGATAGAGAAAAATCTAAAAAGCCGGCAGAGTAAACATTGTTAGTAGAATTTTCAGTATCATTAAAACACGCTAATGTTTTGCCGATAGATGAAGTTCCAATCCAACTAAAAACAACTGTAAAGACGATTAAAATAATTTTTAAAAATGAATATTTGTGATTCATTTTTTATTTAATATCATTTCTTTTTTCCCTTTCATTTTTTTCATTTCAGTAATGATATTTTTGACTTCTTCACAAATAATAATCATTGCTGGAACTATGATTAAAAGCAAAAATCCAATTGGTTTTTTGCTGAATTCTGCTAAAAATCCCAAATAAGGAACTGAAAACAACACTTTTCCAATTATTTCTTTTTTGGAAATTTTTCTTTCATCTGGAGTTTTGTTAGCATCTCCTTTTGTAATGTAATAAACTTCGTCTCCAATAACCTCAGTGTCATAAATTCTATGAGTTATAAATATTTTATTTTCGCTATCAGAGTTAAAAGTAACCACATCTCCAATTTTGTAATCTTTTACGGGTTTTATTATCACAATAGAGCCCATTTTAATTGCAGGCTCCATTGAACCTGAAAGGACAGTCATTACTTTAAAATTTCCGGGAATAGGAAAGGAAGAGAAAATTAGAAGTAAAGCAATCAACCCAAGACAGGTGATAAAAAAGTAATAAATTATTTTGAAAAACTTCATAATTTATTTTCCTTAAGTCCTTTAACGGTTGCCTGAGTTTATAAAAACCCAGGCAACCAAAAAGAACTCAATGCTTCTTTCAATCTTGCTTATTGCCAGGGTTCGGTTTGTTCTAAAGTAAATTTGATATCAAAAGTTGCCTTATCTGACTGAATGATATTTCCGGTGCTTGTGGGAACACTCCAATCAATAACTATACAATTAACATCACCGGATGGCATATCATCATTTAAAAAGGTTTTACTCTTGCTTACCCAATCTGCCAAAGTGTGTTCTTCATCAAAACGAGGAGTTCCCGTACAATTCTCACCCCAATAATCTCTTACTCTGATATTCAGATTCTGTGACAATTCGCCAACTTTCCCGCTCCCACATGTCCCGTCAATCTCACCTTCTGGTTCAGGACAACTTACATCATTATCAACTAAGTTCTCAAAGGTGATATAAACTTTTGATGTCCAAGGAGGTCCGCCTGGTTTTGGCAAAGTTCCTGTATTTCTTAATTTTATAGTGGCGCTTCCACTGTCTCCGGGCTTGACATCAGAGAGAATGAATACAGTACTTGTTGCAGGATTTCCGGTGTCCATTTCTAAATCTAAAGTTCCGCTAGAAAAAGTATTTCCCGCACTTACTTCAGTGTCACTGAAATAAGCAATAGTGGCGCCGATGGCAAAAGAAGAAACTGCAGCGATAATAGATAAATTGATTAAAATTCTTTTGCTCATATTATTATTTTTTCTTTGTTCGACCTTTTTTGGAAATTAAACCCTTTATCGGTTGCCCGAGCCACAAAGGAAACTCAAGCAACCAAAAAGGATTTAAATTATTCTATTTGCTCCAATCCAAATTCTATCGTGAATTGTAAGTCATCACTCATTCCCGTTTCATCGGGTGGCAAATTTCTACTCCATCCTCCTGCTGGTCCTCCGCCATCATCACTATAAAAATAAATTTGAACTCCTACATCTACAGTTTCTCCTGGATCGAGATCTATGTATTCATCATGACAATAATAATTTGTCTCTATGGGGAATAAATCTTCATCAATGGGAAAATGGTAATAATCTGTCTTATCTAAAGCATTCTCTTCGATTATGCAATCTCCATCTGAACCGCAAGTGTATTTTCCATCACCATTGCCATCGACATATACTCTCATAAAACATAAATCCCATAATTCTCCATCACCCTCGTTTGCATCATAAGAACCAGGATCAACTTCGGTACTTGTGGCATCACCAGCTTTTATTTCTGGATCTTCAAGAGTATTTTCATGACTTATAGGATCTTTAATTTTTATTGATAATCTTCCAGGAACGCTTCCTGCATTTCTCACTTTTACCGTTCCAGCATCATAATAATGACCAGGAGTTATATTGTCTAAAGTAAACAGAACTCCAGGGTTATCCACATCGTTAACTTTCAAATCTATTTTTCCAGCAGAAAAAGTATTTCCTGAACTTACTTCTGAATCTTTAAAATAAGCAATTGTTCCTCCAACAGCGATTGCTCCCACGAAAGCAATAGCAAGTAGACTCAAAAGGATTTTTTTGTTCATTTTTATATAAAAAAATTTATTTGCCCCTTCTTCCCTTTTTTAAAAGGGATAGGCACACGACCTTTTTAAAAATTTTTTTATTTTATAAAAAAAAATGTCAAAAATTCAATTTAATTTAGAATTTGTTTTTAAAATTTCGTATTTAAGCGAGAGTTTATAAAATCTAAAAA
>Ga0190363_1001112_pt1 | contig 16015 bp, 14 predicted proteins | sample 48721867_MG_FD_161272 | JGI IMG/M metagenome (GOLD analysis project Ga0190363, IMG submission 161272) | Hydrothermal vent microbial mat bacterial communities from Southern Trench, Guaymas Basin, Mexico - 4872-18-6-7_MG | ecosystem: Environmental > Aquatic > Marine > Hydrothermal vents >... | reverse complement strand
GAATCAGGTAAGGTAAAAGTTGTTGTAGAAAAAGCTATACCGAGGCATGTAGGTTTAGGCTCTACAACACAGCTAATGCTAAGTATAGGTTATGGCATTTCCTCTCTCTACAAGCTGAACTATTCTATCAGAGAACTAGCAGCGAAATTAAGGAGAGGAACAGTATCCGGTATAGGTATTGCAACTTTTGAAAAAGGAGGTTTTGTAATTGATAGTGGAAGAATAGTTAGTGGTAGAATTGTAAAACCCCCTACAAAAGTGGAAGAGCTTCCACAAATAATTTACAGGAAATCTATACCTAAAAACTGGTTCTTTACAGTAATTATTCCGAAAGGTGTTCGAGGATTAACGGAGAGGGAAGAAAAGGAAATACTATCCATACCTGAGCCTATGGATAAAAATTTAGAAAGGGAACTTAGAGAAACAGTGCTTATACACCTTTTACCATCATTAGCCAGAGTCGATATTGAAGAATTTGGTAAAGCACTAACTAAGGTTCAAATACTTGTTGGAACATATTTTGCTAAGTATCAAGGAGGTATTTTCTGCTGCGAAGAAACAGAATATGCTATAAACTCCATGCTCAGGCATGGAGCCTACGGTGCAGGGCAAAGTAGCTGGGGGCCAACAGCATACGGTATAGTTTTAGGTCTAAGGAGAGCTAAAAATGTTTTAAGAAAGGTAAAGAAGGATATGGAAAGGAAAGGATATGAAGCAGAATATTATATCGTAAACGTTAGGAATAGAGGGGCTAAAATTATTTATAGCTAAGTTTTCTCCTTAAGGGCTTCTTCAATTTCGTTTACTAATTGTCCAAAAGTCATTTTCGCATGAGCATAGGCATTATGTGGATGTATGCTTTCATAGCTTTCAACTTCTACTTCAACCATAGAGTCTTCAGGAACATTTCCTTTCAAAACCTTATACAAATTTATTAGCGCCGCTCTTGCAACATCTTCTACGAATCTAGGATGTTGAAACGCATACTTTACAAGTCTATATTCATCGTATCTTTTCAATATGCTAACGGTAGGTGAAGAGAAAGACTTTCTTGCAGCATCAATTAACCTTTCAAGTCTAACAAAAACACCTTTCGTCGTAACAGCTATTGAAAGCTTAGCTCTCTGAGCATGCGATGGTGGAGGATTTGATGATGTTTTTTCGATGCTTCTATACGTTTCTTGAGCGCATGGACAAACGGTCATTCCTAGTAAAGAAACTTTAACAGTATACGTTACGTCGCCTTCACGAGTCTTAGCAACTTTTATTTCAACATCTGCAGCTTCGTTCGTTGGATGGCCTAAGAAATCTTCCTCATAGAAATATGTTGTTTTAGCAATAACTTCAGCGCGAGAAGCATAGTCATGTTTTCTAAGTAAAATGTTACATACTGTATCAAGGATTTTTTCTACCGTAGGTAAAGTCATTAATCTAGCAGCGTCAACAGCTTCAATAAATGCTTCAATATTCCTGGACATGTGTATTCCTCTTCTACTAGCAGGCAAATCTACGTAAACGTCGATTACAGCGTCAAAGTGAAGCCTACCTTTGGGAGCTTCGATAATTATTCTTCTTTTAACGTTTTTAATACCCACTCTATCTATGTATAGTGGATAATCAGGTCTTTCACTTTGAACATCTGGTAGTGAAGAAGGATTCATAATGTCTTACCCCCATTCGGCAATAACGTAGTTTCTTCTACCCTCATAGACCTTAACTTTTACAGGCATTCTAAGTTTACCGTAAAGTTCTTTGGCTATTTCTAATGCTATGTATTCTGTTGTTGCTTCAGAATATTCTATGACTTTTATACCTTTGTTAAAAGGTCCTTTCAACGTTATTTTATCATAGTCTTTAGCTGGGATTATTAATTTGTGATCAAATTCTTTGATTACCTCGCTAACGGCTTTTTTTACTATATCAAAGTCTATTACCATTCCTGTATCAGGAGTTACTTCTCCTTCAACCTCAACATCTACTCTAAACGTGTGACCGTGAATATTGAGACACTTATCTGAAACACCTTTAGTGTAATGTGCTGCGTCAAAGGTAAGCCCTTCTACACCTATAGTTAGCTTAGGCAATTAAAACACACCTACCAAGCAATTTTCTGTAAACCCTTGTGGTATGTTTATTGAGTGTTAAAAATTAATTTTTCTCTAAGATCCTAACGATTACTACAGGGTAATGATCTACGCTACATAGCATATTCCATGTAACCCCGTTCAGCGTTGTACCGAATCTCCTAGCCATTTCGAAAACTGTTCTTCCAGCACCAACTCCTCTAACCCTATCAGCTAGCTCGGCTATTTCAAGAAGTATAGGTAAAGGCATGTTTGGGCCAGCATAGGCTACTGGTGTTGCTTTAGGCTTAAAATATTTCCTAAAAGACCTACCAACAATGTAAGATAAGACCCCTAAGTTTTTTAGTTCTTTAATGCATGTTTTCCTTGACGATAACGCTAAGTTAAGTTTCGGGCTAAAATATGTTCTATCACTATCAACAATCATTAATGCGACATTGGATTTAAGGCATTTTAAAAGGGCCTTTCTTAAACCTATAACTAAACTACAGTTATTAAGCGGTAGTGAAGCATAGGTGTAAGGTAAATTGCTGGTATCTATTCCTGCTTCAGATGAAGGTTTAAGAACTTGAAGAATTCCTCCTAAAACCAGAGCAGCTTGCTTATGTGCTGCCCCTTCACTTATAGGATATTTTCTTATCCACTCTAAAGTTTCCCTTTTAAGCCTAGTAATAACACCTAGCAGATATCCCCAAACAACCCTCATAGTAATAAAGACGAAAATTTTTGATAGGAATGAAGGCCTAATTTTAGATTCATCAATAATTAACCCTAAGGCTGTAGCTAATGCTTTCTCAGATAAAACAATTATATCACCATCTTTAACAATACCTTTAAGCTTACTACATAAACCCTGAACAACACTTGTTCCTGGTTTCCAGTAGTTAAACCTCACAGGCTTAGCGTAAATAATAAGCTTTCCAAGCTTTTTCCTCATAGCTAAGTTCTCCTGCCAATCGTTGAATCATACTATAACTGTATATAACTTATAGGAATGCTTATATGTAGCTAATTGATAGCTGAGAATTCGGTGTAGGATTTGCCTAAAATTAAGCTGGGTCTTCTAGTAAACCCCATTGCCGGAATGGGAGGTAGAGTTGGACTCAAAGGTACTGATGGTGAAGCTTACTATTTAGCGTTAAAGAAAGGAGCTAAACCTGTAACTCCAGGTAGGGCATTAGAATTTCTTAACACTTTGGAGGCAAATATAGACCTATACATTGCTCCAGGGCCCATGGGGGAGAAAATAGCTAAAAAATCCAAGCACAGTAACAATGTTGTTAAGGTCGTTGGAACGTTAAAATCCGAAAAAACAACAGCTGAAGATACTAGGAGAATAGCTAAACAAATGATGGAAGAAGGAATAGACCTTCTTGTTTTCGTTGGAGGCGATGGAACAGCAAGAGATATCGTTGATGCTATCGATCAAAAACAACTTACCTTAGGCATTCCTTCAGGCGTTAAAATGTATAGTGCTGTTTTCGCCGTCAACCCTGTTGCAGCTGCTAGAATAGTTGAAGCATTTGCTGAGGGAAGAACTACAGAAACACTCGCCGAAGTTTTAGACATAGACGAAGAAGCCTACAGAAGAAATGAATTAAAAGTCAGACTTTACGGCTATTTAAAAATACCCGTCGTAGTAGGATTAGTTCAAGCAAGCAAAGAACCTAGCGCCGGTCTTGAGGAAGAAGAGGAAAACAAGAAGGCAATTGCTAGAAGGATAGTTGAAGAAATGGAACCGGACACGCTTTACATTTTAGGTGCGGGAACTACAGTAAAAGCTATCGCAGACGAATTAGGTGTTGAAAAAACATTGTTAGGAATAGATGCGGTATATAACGGTAAAGTTGTCGGTAAAGACCTTGACGAAAAGGGGATACTGAAGCTTTTAGAAAAATATCCTAAAGCAAAAATAATAGTTACACCTATTGGTGGTCAAGGCTTCATTTTCGGTAGAGGTAATCAGCAAATATCTCCCGAAGTAATTAGGAAAGTAGGTAAGAAAAACATAATCATCATAGCTACTCGGAAAAAAGTAGATGAGCTTGATGCTTTAAGGGTCGATACGGGAGACTCTAAAGTAGATGAAATGCTTAAAGGATATGTTAGGGTTGTTATAGACTATCATGAAGACTTAATGATGAAAATTCTTTAAAGAAGAGAAGAAAAAAAGGGTTAAACTTTAGTGTCCAGCTTTCTTATGCATTTCAACATATGCTTCTGGTGTTAGAAGCTCGTCGAATTCCTTAGGATCAGCCATTTCGATAACTAGTATCCATCCTTCGCCGTATGGGTCTTTGTTTAGTAGCTCGGGTTCTTCAAGCAGTCTTTCATTAACCTCTACAACTTTACCTGAAACGGCTGCGTAAAGGTCTGCTGTTGCTTTAACTGATTCTAAAGCACCTATTACTTCTCCCTTCTTAACTTCTGCACCCACTTCTGGTAGCTCAATACCTACAATGTCTTTTAGCTCCTTTTGAGCATAGTCTGTTATTCCTTCTCTAACCTTATTGTCTTCTTTTTTAGCCCATTCATCTGTTTTAGTGTATCTTACATCTGTTTTTGCAAGGTATTTCTTTCCAGCTACCTCAAATTCTACTACACTCATGTTTTAAACCCCCACATGGGAACCATAAGGTAAAAAATTTAATAAACTTATTTAACTACGGGTCTTCCCGGTATTAATGGGAAGTCTAATATTCTTCCTTCATATCTCTTTCCGCGAATTTCTACTTCTACAAAGTCTCCGAAGATTGCGTATCTAGCGTCGATATATGCTTGGCCAACTGATCTCTTCAGGTATGGTGAGTATGTTCCACTGGTAACCCATCCAGCGTATTGGTCTTCAATGTAAAGTGGATATCCAAATCTTAGAATAGCTCTTGCATGCTTCTTTCTCATCCTAATACCGACTCTAATCCATCTAACACCTTCACGCCTATAAGCTCTTAAAGCTTCTTCACCTATGAAACCGTGCTTATCCCAGTCAATAGCACCCATACCGTATCTTAGAGAATTAGCTGGCGGGAATTTTGTAGGATCTTCTTCGTATTCATGTCCTCCTAGTACGAAGCCCATTTCTATTCTTAAAGTATCTCTACAAACAGTGCCTACGGGCTTAGCTCCTGCTTTTAATAACGCACGATATATTTCGACCATAGCCTTAGGTTCAGCCCATATTTCGAAACCGTCTTCTCCCGTCCATCCGCTTCTACTTATTAGAAAAACTTTTTTGCCAACTATTTCCTCATTCATTCTAAACTGTAATGTGTGAAGATCATCTACCCATCCAGCACCCATTTTCTCGAAAACTTCAACAGTCTTTGGACCTTGCACAGCTATCATTGCTAGTTTAAATGTTAAATCTTCAACTTTAACCTTAAAGCCGTTTTCTTTTATCACTTTATCATAGTGTTTTAACATTTTCTCTCTATAAGGCGCGTTAGCTATTATGAGCCATTCCTCATCTGAAATCTTGTAAGGCATTTCGTCATCCTTAACTCTAGCATGTTCGTTAAGAGCTAGTGTAGGACCTGACATCCAATAGTCTTTAGTTTTCGAAATGTCTTTAGTATATATTTTCTGGAGGAAAGGTATGACGTCGGGGCCTGTTACTTTTATTCTACCCATGTGTGATACGTCGAAAATACCGCAGTCCGTTCTTACAATCATGTGCTCCTTCATAATGCCAGTGTAGATCATTGGAACTTCCCAACCACCGAACTCGCCCATTGAAGCATTGAGTTCTTTAACGTGAAAGTCCCATAGAAGTGTTTTTATAACTTTATGCTCGGCACACATAGAACTTCGCCCCAGACATTATACATAAAATATTCTCTAGGATTTAAGCAGTTCTATAGTAACTCTATAGGTATTCTATCTGTTAAACAAAACTTTTCTTTATAAACTTCTATATTTTATTTCTATATTAATTTAATTATGGAAACTGTTTTAAGAATGCGGAAATAAGATTATTTAGTCGGGGTTAGTGTTTTGGTTGTACATCCTTGGCTACCAAATTCTCCAGAAAACATTAAGAAAGAGATGCTGAAAACTATCGGTGTAGAGAAGGTTGAAGACCTTTTCGCCGACATACCTGAAGGAGCAAGGTTTAAGGGAGACTGGGATAAGCTGGAAATAGGCTTCGGAAAACCACTATCGGAAATAGAAATCAGAAAGTACATTGAAAAAATGTTCAATAAAAACAAAGTGTTCATGAATCCTCCGCCATTCCTTGGAGGTGGAGCTTGGCCACATTATGTTCCGGCAGTTGTAAAATACATTATGTCACGTGCTGAATTCTATACAGCGTATACACCATATCAGCCGGAAATATCTCAAGGACTAATGCAATCGCTTTTCGAATATCAGAGCATGATGGCAGACTTATTAGAGATGGAAATAGTTAACTCTTCAATGTATGATTGGGCTTCAGCAGCTGCTGAATCATTCCTGATGGCTGTTAGAATTCAGAGAAGAAAGTATAGAGTATTAGTACCTTCAACACTTAACCCATACCATGAGCCAGTAATTAGAGCCTATGTTGAGCCTAAAGGGTTAAGTGTTGAAAAAGTAAAGTATGATAAAGAAACAGGGCTTATGGATCTTGAAGATCTTAAGGAAAAGCTGTCACCGAAAGATGTTGCTGCAGTTTATATTGAAAACCCATCGTTCCTCGGCTTCATAGAGGAAAACGCTAAAGCCATTGGAGAAATAGCACACGACTACGGAGCATTATTCGTTATGGGTGTTGATCCAATAAGCTTAGGTGTTCTTGAAGCTCCAGGAAGGCTTGGAGCCGATATGGCTGTTGGTGAAGGCCAACCCTTAGGGCTAGGCATGAACTTTGGAGGACCATATTTAGGTATTTTCGCTGCTAAATGGAGCATGAGAATCGTTAGACAAATGCCAGGTAGAATCATGGGCTTAACAACAACTACTGATGGTAAGGAAAAGGGCTTCGCAATGATTCTACAGACAAGAGAACAGCACATTAGAAGAGAAAAGGCAACATCAAACATCTGTACCAACGAAATGCTATGTGCCTTAGGAGCCGCAGTATACATGGCGCTTCTAGGCAAACACGGCTTTAGAAAGCTGGGAGAACTTATAATGTATCGCTCACACTATGCAGCTAAGAAACTTAACGAAATAGATGGTGTAAAGGCTCCAGTATTCAAGAGCGAGTTCTTTAAAGAGTTCACAGTAAGCTTCAACGATGCTGGAGTAAAGTACGAGACCATACACGAAGAGCTGCTGAAGAGAGATATTCACGGAGGACTATATGTTGGCAAATGGTTCCCAGAACTTGGAGAAACAGCGTTGTTCTGTGTAACAGAGATGCATGACAAGAACGATATTGACAAGCTGGTTTCCTCAATTAAAGAAATTTTAGGTAAGTAGGAGGTGGGTTATGTATGGTTTATCGTCAAGCTAAATGGGATGAACCTTTAATATATGAGCTAGGAGCACCTGGAAGAATAGGATTCCTAGTTCCAGAAGTTGAAGAAGAAATTAAGAAGGAAGTTGGAGAACTAAAAGTTCCAGACAAGGTTAAGAGAAGCGAACCACCAGCACTACCTGAAATATCTGAGTTCGAAGTTGTAAGACATTTCGTAAACCTATCGCAAATGGCATACGGTGTAGATAATGGACCTGTACCCTTAGGATCATGTACTATGAAATATAATCCGAAAATAGCTTTCGAAATAGCTAATGACCTAAGAGTAACTTACCTACACCCACTGCAGGATGAAAGAACCGTTCAAGGACTCCTTGAAGCACTATATCATCTACAGAAATGGTTAGCAAACATTGTTGGCATGGATGCTTGTACACTAAACCCTGCAGCAGGAGCTCATGGAGAACTCACTGGCGTTCTCGTAATTAGGAAATATCATGAACTTAAGGGGCAACTAGACAAGAAAACCGAAATAATAATACCTGACTCAGCCCACGGCACCAATCCAGCAAGCTCTTCTATGGGAGGTTTCAGAACCATCACTATAAGGTCTGATGCAGACGGTAACGTAGACATGGAAGCTTTAAAAGCAGCTGTTTCGGAGAAAACAGCAGGTCTAATGCTAACAAACCCAAGCACTCTAGGGTTATTCGAAGAACACATCTTAGAAATAGCTGAAATACTTCATGAAGTAGATGCACTACTGTACTACGATGGTGCGAACCTAAACGGTATTATGGGTTATGCTAGACCAGGAGATATGGGTTTCGACATTGCGCACATAAACATACACAAGACATTTGGGTCGCCACATGGTGGAGGAGGGCCTGGAGCAGGACCAATATGTATTAAGGAGAGAGACGTATTACCAGAGAAAGGTGTTAAACTATCAGACCTATTACCAGGGTTTATTGTTAAATACGATGAAAAAACTGGAAAATACTATCTAAAATATCCAGGACCATACTCCATAGGTATGGTTAAAGCATTCTTCGGAAACGTAGGACCATTATTATGGGGCTTCACATACATACTAGGTCTTGGACCTCAAGGCTTGAAAGAAGTAACAGAACAGTGTGTTATAAACACCAACTACTTCACGAAACTACTTAAGGGAACAAAAGGATACGACCTACCATACGGACCTGAGAGATTTAGAAAACACGAAGTTGTATTTAGCGCAGAACCTATGGCACATGAAGTAGGTGTTACAGCAGAAGATGTAGCTAAAGGTCTATTGGATGCAGGCTTCTATGCGCCAACAATATACTTCCCGCTAATAGTACATGAAGCATTAATGGTAGAATTCACGGACACCGAAACAAAAGAGAACATTGAAAGATATGTTGCTAGAATGAAGGAAATAGCTGAAATAGCATACAAAGATCCTAAGGAGCCAAAGAAGTGGCCAGTAAACACAGCTAAAGGAAGAATAGATACTGTTAGAGCAAGCCATCCGAAATTCGTAACACCAACATGGAGAGTACATGTACTGAGAGAGAAAGGATTATTGAGAGCACTAAAGTAGACGAGTTTTTCCTTTAAGATAAAAATTTATTTTTTATTAATACAACTATTCTTCTTGAGCAATGAAGAAAGTCATGCCAGCTGAAATTATAGACTAAGTGATGACAACTACCCTGGGGTAGCTGAGCTTTTTACACTGCAGTCCTCCTTTTTAAAGAATACCCTACAAGTATTCCACCTATAAACGATGCCAATATAGGAGCTACTCTAATTAGAAAGTCTTTTAACTCATATTCTTCTGAAGGTGCGGGTGTCGGAGTTTTTCCAGGTGTTTTAGGTATTGTTGGTGTTACTGTTTTAATAGTTATGTTACCTGGGCTTCTGATAACGTCAGTAATTGTCAATACTTTAGCATGTAGAGAGGAAAGTTCAAAGAAGTATATTTTGTCAAAAATTTCTTGCTGCTGATGTGCAAACTCATAGTATCCTAGTGCTAATAGCGGTTCTGCACCTAAACTTAAAGCATATTTTAAAGACTTCTCAGCTATATCCTTAACAGCTCCCAATTGTTTCTCAGCATCAACTGTAAAGTATTTGTGAATACTTACAGTAGCTTCCGCTATAGCTGATAGGCTTAAACCCAAACTGCCGTAGTAATCTCCCATACTACTCATTTCCTCTGCTTCATCAAGATCTTGCACGGCTTTATCTAAAAACTCGTCAGAATAAACACCTAGATCTTTAAGTAGAGAGCTTGCATAAGCTATAATGCTATTTGCCTCGTAAATGAATAGTGTTGAAAGATGCTGCACTATCTCCTCAGGAGGAGCTTCTTTAACACCTAATCCTAAAGCATTAATCCATAGTTCTGCTGTCTTAGCTCTCCACTTAGCATATACTAGGCCGAAAATAGTGTCTTCATAGTTGCCTTTAGAATACGTTTCAGCAGCTTGTTCAAGAAGCTTCTTAGCCAGATATATTCTATACCTTGAAGCTATGAGAATATCTATATCGCTTAGTTTTAACGGTTTAACAGAATACACTTTAGAACTAACCCTATTAATTGTAGAATTTACTTCATCAAAAAGCTCTTGAATAAGCTTTTCTCCTTCATTATAGTATTTTTGTAAGTTACGGGCAAAGTCTATTAGATATACTGCTTGGAAAAGCATACTAGCTGCGGAATACAGGTACCCTTCATTACTTAGCTTTAATGCTTCATTGTACCTATTTTCAGCTTCTTTTACTATGTCTCTAACAGTCCCTTTAGCTTCCCCTAACATGTTCCTAATGTTTAGATATGTTTCTTTAAACTCACTTATCTGTTCTCTAAACAGGTTTTCAGCTTCTGTTGAAAGCTTAAGTTCAACATGTTCTATGGGTTTCTCAGCTAGCTTAATGTTCAACATGTACTTGACAACGTCAATAATATTAGAAACTTCTAAAACCTTTACCCCTAGCTCTTTACCGTACTCTATAAGGTTTATTTGCACAGGTTTAACGGTTCTCACTATAAATGGGCCTACTTTCTTATATTTAACAACGTTTTCCTGAACAATACTTTGACCTATAGGTACGAGAAATAGATTTATACCAATACCTGCTGCAGCTTCTAGTTTTTCTTTAACCCCACCTACGGGACCTATTGTTCCGTCAGGGTTTATCATTCCTGTTATCATTACCGAACGATTTATTTCAAACCCGCTAATAGCTGAAACCATAGCTGCAGTTAATGCTGCCCCAGCGCTTGGACCGCCAATGATTATTGATGGGCTTTCAACCGAAACGTAGAAGTCCATTGTTAGAGGATTCTCTCCTAAAATAGTAGAAGCAATTATAGCAGCTGTTCTAGCAGAAGCTTGCATATCTATTTCCGTTAGAGGACTGGCTGAAACAAATACTTTACCTGTTCCTGGCTTAACAATGGTTACAGTAACGTTTGAAATAACGCCCTTAAACCCTTCTTTAGTTTGGGAAACAGCAGGTACAAGAATAGAAACTGTTCTCTTAAACCCTTCATTAGATGATGTAGGCGAAGTAACAGGTATTCCTAAAGTAAGAACGTAAACGATTATAATGGCACATATGAGAACTGTAACCTTACTTCTTCCCTTCACCGGCATGCACCTCTTTTAGCCTATTAAATTTACTATGCACTCTTATTCAATGTCAGTAAACTAGTGCAACCTAAAAAACTAAACGGTTTTATTGGAAAAATAAAATAGAAAATATGGGTGGTTGTTTGAAATACAGTATTCAATGTAGTAAATGCCGTTCAGAAATAGAGCTTAGAGAATGGGTTTGGAAGCATACTGAGTGTAATGGAACATTAAACATAGAGTTTAAAGGTTTAGAGAACATAAGATTTTCAAACATTTTAAGAAAAGAATACAATGATATTAGACGATATATAGAACTCTTACCTGTAAAGCAAGAATATGTCCCCAAAATACCTGTAGGAGGCACTCCGCTAGCTAAAAGACATTTAGGAGCCAATGTTTACTTTAAAATGGACTATCTTAACCCTTCAGGCTCTTTTAAGGATAGAGGAGCATATGTAACGCTTGCTAAGGTTAAGGAGCTAGGCTGTCAAGAAATAATAGAGGATTCTTCAGGCAATGCTGGGATAGCATTTTCTCTACTAGCAAGAACAGCAGGTATTAAAGCAAACATTTACATACCTAAAAAAGCACCTGAAGGAAAGAAAAGGTTTCTAAAGCTTTTAGGAGCTAATGTTGTAGAAGTTGAAGGGTCAAGAGAAGACGTTAACAAAGAAGCATTGAAAGCTGAAAGAAAAGGTAAAGGAGTTTATGTTGGCCACTGGTGGAACCCCTTCTTCATAGAAGGGTTAAAGACCATAGCTTATGAGCTCTGGGAGCAATTAGGTGAGAAAATAGACTACATCTTTACACCGGTAGGTAGTGGAGGATTATTTCTCGGCATTTTTAAGGGCTTTTTAGAATTAAAAAACATGGGAACCATTCCTACTATTCCTAAGCTTGTAGCTGTTCAAGCACAAGGGTATTGTAGCTTATGTGAAAAACTTGGGTTAAGCTATGAAACAAAGGAACGTTCTAAACTAGCAGATGGAATTATGATATTAAAGCCGCCAAGACTAAGTGAAATAATAAATGCTATCAGGGAAACCGAAGGCTTCTGCGTTGTAGTTTCAGACAAGGAAATAGTCTTAGCCCTTAAAGAACTTATAAACATGGGGTTTATTGTAGAACCTACATCCGCAACAGCGTATGCTGCTTTTAAGAAAAGTTTCAGTGAGAATTTGGTGGGCGAAAGTTCCAACGTTGTTATAGTACTTACAGGCTCAGGTTTAAAGGTTCTCGATAAACTAAATTCTGTAATATTTTGTTCGAATCTTTAGTTTTAAATTGTAAGGTAAACTTATGTTAGAATAGATGAGGTGCAGCATTATCAAAGCAGGGAGAATCGGAGGCTTATTAATACTCGTAGCAGTCATTACACTCGCCTTAACAATGCTTCATGTTAAAGCGTGTTTTAACCCTTACGACTTGTACGCTTACGAAATTCTAATGAATAAGCCTGGCGTAGAGTTCGATATTGAGAAATTAAAGCAGATAAGTTTAGAATGGGACAGTAAGTACGTTAGAATAAGCACTGTAGACTATAGAGTTCTAATCATGGTTTATCCTGTTGACTTAGAGAAACTTAACTTAGGCAAAGAAGTAGCCTATAGCATCAGGTTTCAACTACGCCCAGAATACGTTGGTAAAAAAACATTTGTGGTTATATGCGTCGTTAAAAAAGCTCAGCCTATAAGTGAGGAAATGGTTTCTAATAAAAGCGAATTGATTATAATAAGAAAAACGTATGTTAAAGAAAATGAAAAATACATGGAAGCTGCCGAAGTAACTGCAATCAACATTAACCCTGAAGAATCCTTGTCCGTGTTCGTGGATAGAGTATTAGAATATGCTGCTTTAAAATTTAAGGTGTCAAAAGGAGAAGTTGAAGTTGTTAACGCATATGAAACAACTATTAAGCCCATTAACGTTGAAACTGACATCCCGTGGTGTAATGTAGTGTCTGAAGAATTAGCGTATCTTAGTAGTAAAGAAATAATTAAAGGATTAACTACGCAAGATATTGAAACTTTAGCTAAACTTGCTAAACCGGGCTTAGCTGGGTGGAATTCTAGAATAGTTTTCGAAAACTCGTGGAAACCATACTATGAGACATCAAATCCTTTATTAATAAGGGCAATGTGTGCTCCAGAGGAAATAGAGTCTATAACGCGTTTAGAATCATTATTAGAAACTATGTGGTCAAAACAAGCTTATGCTATAGTCCTATCTTCTCCAAGCCCTACACCTACAGCTTTACCAACACCTGCACCAGCCATGCCCTCTGTACCTGCAACACCTGGCTACGAAGCACTTGCTGAGGAGAAAGCTGCAGCTAAGGAAATTCTATGGCCAGGTTATACATTAGCTCAAGTAGCTATTGGAGGGTTTATTGCAGCATTAATCGTATGGTTTATACTTAGGAAGATAGCAATATAATGTATAAGGGAAAAGTAATAGTATCTTTAAGCAACCTTGGTGAAGGTTTTTGGAAAAGCTTGGAGAAACATCTCTCAGAGTATATGTGCTGCTCATTGAGGAAGGTAGGGCTTTAGGTGTAAGGGAAGTCCAAAGAAAAATGGGTTTTAGAAGTCCTTCAACAGCTAAGTATCACTTAGACAGACTTGTTGAATTTGGCTTAGCTGAAAAAACAAGGGACGGGCTTTACAAGGTTTCCGAAAGCTCCCCTAAACCTCCTGTTCTTCACGCATATACGACGCTTTTTGGAATGCTTATACCTAGGCTAATACCCTATGCCGTATTCTTCACTGTTGCAACAGCAATATACATAGTGCTGAACATAAGAAGTCTAAATATTTTCGTTCTATTTTTCAGCGTTTCAGCTGCATTGCTTTTCTGGATTGAAGGTATAAGATTTCTACTTTTGCTAAGAAAAATTAGAAGAGTGAAAAAGACTAAAAGATAGCATCATGTTTTTGATACGTTTTTAAACTTTGCATTACATAGGGTTTCACGGGAATATAATGAGATTCATGCCGTTTCTGCAGAGAAAAACTGGTAAATGTTCAATATGCGGTAGGGAACACGTGACTATAAGTAGTAATATAGGAGTTTGTATAGACTGTTTAAGAAATAACTCTAAGAAAGCTTTACCTATAGCTTTAAAAGCGCATTACAGGTTCCGTGAAAACATAGGGTTACCTACAGAACCACCTAAACTCGGAAATGGTAAATTATGTAGCTACTGCGGTAATATGTGCAGAATTCCACCTAATGGCATAGGTTTTTGCGGCATAATTTCTAACATTAATGGGCTTTTAAGCTTTAGAACAAGAAAATGGAAGGAAGCTGTTGGACTATACTATCTTGATCCACATCCTACCAATTGTGTTGCCGAAAAAGTTTGTCCAGCAAACACTTCAAGAGGATATCCGGAATACACTTCTTCAAAAAGCATAGAATACGGATACTATAATTTAGCTGTATTTTATGGTGGATGCAATTTTGACTGCTTATTCTGCCAAAACTATGACCATAAAATAATGGCTACTAAAACAAGGCCAACCATGACAGCTGACGAGCTTTATAAAGCATCAATGAATCCAAGAGTCACTTGCATATGCTATTTCGGCGGCGACCCTGGACCTTTTGCTGTACATGCACTTTATGTTTCTAGGAAGATACTAAAGACAGCGAAAGAGAAGGGGTTAATAAAGAGGATATGTTGGGAAACCAATGGTTACGAAAACCCTGTAATAATGAAAGAAATGGCTAAGCTAAGCTTTGAAAGCGGAGGCATTGTTAAAATAGATTTTAAAGCATGGACTCCTGAAGTCTATAAAGCACTTACAGGTGTTGATGCATCTAAGAGGGTTAGAGAAAACGTTAAACTTGTAGGTAAAATGTTTAGTGAAAGACCTGAAATACCATTATTAGTAGTCTCTATTCTTCTAGTTCCAGGCTATGTTGACGTATATGAGGTAAGTAAAATTGGAGAATATGTTGCCTCGATAAATGATAAAATACCGGTAGTTCTACTAGCTTTCCATCCTGAACATAGATTAAACGATTTACCTCCAACAAGTAGAAGACATGCTGAAGAATGTTTAAAAGAACTTAAGAAAATAGGTCTTAAAGAAATTTATATTGGTAATTGGTGGCTTCTTGGAAACTACTATTAAAGTCCTCCAGCAGCTCCAAGTATTAGGGCAAGTATTAATAATCCCCATCCTAAAGCCAGAACTACTTTTAGAATTTTCTTTGCTGTTTCAAAAAGCAGCAATATTAAATAAATAGCGGTTATCGAAGACAACATACCTATAGCATCAGCATATTTTTGTGCTAAATCAGGGTTCTCCTTAAATATAGTAGCTTCTAAGATGTATCTAATGATGTAGACAAGCCAGTTATATATAAGCAGCAAACCTTCAACAACAAGCTTAACAATTTCCGCTGCTTCTTGCATGTCAATGTACCCTATTAACTTAAAGAATCCATAGCTATATTAATTTTTAGCATACAAAATAGTGTCCATCCTCTCTACAATAGCTAACCATAGGAGCTAACGATGTTAAACTTAAATAATTCCAGTAAATAAAACTAAATCACGGCCCCTGGCTCTCGCTCTCTCCCTGAGAAACCCTGAAATAGGGTTTGCAATGAGGGGGAGCCGGTCGCCGGGGTACATTACGGGATGAAGGGTTAGCTCACGCCCCTAAGGATTAAAAGATGACATGGCTGGGCCGGCCCTGACCGTGGAAGCCGATGAGGTGCTGTCGGGACATAGACTGAGTTCGGTGAAGACTCTCCCGGCACCGAGGCGTTTTCTTTTAGCATTAAAGGTAAAAGTTTAAGATGCTTAGTGATCTTATAAATAGTTAGCCCGATGAAGAACGCGCCCTTCGTACAGAGTGATGAAGAGGGGTGCAAGCGCGGAGGGTTAT
>Ga0190363_1001111_pt1 | contig 16036 bp, 13 predicted proteins | sample 48721867_MG_FD_161272 | JGI IMG/M metagenome (GOLD analysis project Ga0190363, IMG submission 161272) | Hydrothermal vent microbial mat bacterial communities from Southern Trench, Guaymas Basin, Mexico - 4872-18-6-7_MG | ecosystem: Environmental > Aquatic > Marine > Hydrothermal vents >... | reverse complement strand
TTCGGCTTCACATCGCGGATTTATGGCACTTTCGTTCTATTCGAAGTACTGTAGTAAGCGAATAAGATATCCTTCGCCATCGAATAAAAGCGAGTTTATTGAGTTTATGGTAAATACGGTAAAAAATGAACATTATGATGTGCTTCTACCTTTAAGGTCGATGACCATACCGGTGATTTCCGAATATAAAGAAAAGTTCCTACCTTATACCGCGGTACCTGTGGCCGATTATGAGTCCATGAAAATAGCTTCTGATAAAAAAGAGAGCCTGAAATTGGCCCAAAAGCTGAACGTACCTGTACCGCAAACAATTTTCCCGAAAGATATTAAAGAAATCCAAGATAAAGCCGGCAGTTTTACATATCCTGTAGTGGTAAAAGCATCGTTTGGAGCGGGGTCAAGAGGAGTTTGGTATATCAATTCCGCGGAGGAGCTGGTCAATTTATTCAAAAGGAAAAAATTCGATGACACTCCAATGATACAAGAATACATTCCAGGCGAAGGATATGGATTCTTTGCATTATTCAACCATGGGGAACCGCGTGCAATATTTATGCATCATAGGCTTAGAGAATATCCAATAACGGGTGGCCCCAGTGTGCTGTGTGAAAGCATATACGATGATAAGTTAAAAGAGTTGGGACTTAGGGTACTCAAAGCTTTAAATTGGCATGGGGTGGCGATGGTTGAGTTTAAACACGATAAACGAGACAACCTGTATAAGCTTATGGAGATAAATCCAAAATTTTGGGGCTCGTTGCCACTTGCAATAGTGTCGGGTGTGGACTTCCCTTATTTAACATGCAAAATGGCGGTAGAAGGTGACATAGAACCCGTCTTTAGCTACAAAATTGGGGTTAAATTTAGATGGCTATTCCCACTCGATGTGCTACACTTGATGGCGAAACCATCGTCAATCGGCAGATTTATGGGAGATTTTCTCGATAAATCCATCAAATATAGCTTTGCACTCGATGATCCCTTACCCAATTTGCTCGAACCCATGCTCATATTTGGACATCTGGCAATAAACAAGGGTAGGATAAAATATCCGCAGGGTAAACCCCGATTTGTTTGAATGGGGAACACTAACACTTTAGAGAAAGTGCGTAAAAACAGATTAAGGATATGCCAAATTACTACAACCTTTCCATGGTTCAGAGGTGATAGCCATGGTCGTGGTACTCTTTTTATATTGTGTAAACTGCTTGCAAGATGGGGGGTTGAAGTTAAGGTTTTGACCCCATTAAATCCTATTGCTAACACCTATGAGGTAATGGAGGGTGTACGAGTCTATAGGTTTCATTACGTGCCATTTAGAGGATTGCATCTCGTTAATTACCCCTACGCAATGAACATAAACTTTAAAAAGAGGCCGTTACTTACCTTACTATTAGTGCCATTTTTTATATCATTTTTAACACATGGAATCAAACTTGCACGTAAGTGTGATGTGATTCATGCGCATCAACTACACTGTGCTATTGTAGGTATCATCATTAAAAAATACTTGAAAAAGCCATTAGTCGTAACCCCGTGGGGGACAGATATAAGGACATTTCCAAGGTGGTTATCAAATTGGATATTTAGACATGCGGATCTTGTCACAAGACCTTTTCCATATTCTTTCACAGATATCCCTGGTAATACAGTAGTCTTTCATACGAGTGTTATAGATGAAGAGGAATTCGGTCCCCATGTTGATCCCACTCCTTTTAAGAAAGAATTTGGAATAAAAGACGACGATTTTGTGATAAGTTTCATAGGCAGGCTTTATGAGTTTAAAGATCCGATAACTTTTGTGGAAGCTATACCTGAGATACTGCAGCATATAAAAGATGCTAAGTTTCTGATAGTGGGTGATGGCCCTTTGCGTCCAGTTTTAGAAGGCAGGGTGAAAGAGCTCAATGTTGATACACATGTCATTTTTACAGGTGAACGGCGTGATATACCCCAGATATTAAGGGCAACCAATATATTTGTATCACTCGATATTACAGGTAATCCTGGTAATACGATTTTGGCCGAAACATTTGCCTCAGGGGTGCCAGCAATTATAACAAAGATCCCACATGATTCACCATGGTACAGAGGGGCTACATTCGAACATCTTCGCGAGGTCTTTTTGATTCCTATCAAAAATAAAGCGGCCTTGGTGAAGGCGGTCGTCTTCTTGTACAATCACCCAGAGGTTATGGAAAATTTAGCAAAATATGGGAAAGTCTGGCTCTTAAAACATAATAGGGTTTCAAGTAACGCTATACCTTACTTGATCAAACTCTATCTTTCCTTGGTCAACCAAAAGACGAAGCATGAAACTAACGATATCAATGCATACATTCAGAAATCAATATGTGACGCTTGACATTATGTATAACAAGCTATTTAGTATACTACAACAATGAAGACACTTCCTAACATTCTCTTTATAATTATTGATGCCCTGAGGGTGAAGAATTTGAGTTGTTATGGGTATGAAAAAGAGGTTAGTCCTAATATTGACGATCTAGCAACACGGGGGGTATTATTTGCGGATGCTTATTCATGCATTAACACCACCGATCCCTCGCTTACAACTATTTTCTCCGGTAGGTATCCATTATCTCACGGGATATTAGGGCATGGAGCTAGGGTTACAGTAGAAGAGATAAACCGATTTAATACCTTCGGCATCCAACTACTACCGGAGATCCTTAAATCACATGGTTATACTACGCTGGCTGTGGATTGGCTCGGAAGATGGCACAAGAGAGGCTATGATTACTACTCAGGTATACAACCACGAGGTAACATCTATGTTTTTATGAGGCAGATGCTTAGCAAGTGTCCCAAATTGTACGATTTAATCAGATCCCAAAATTTGATCCAGAACATACGAGGGAAATTGCCCCAGAGTAGGACGAAACCTTATGAGGATGCGAAAGTTGTCACTGATAAAGCGATAAAACTTGTAAATGAAAATAAAGATAAGAGATTCTTCCTCTTTATACATTATTGGGATACCCACTTCCCGTACATTCCTCCTAGGGAATATTTTGAAGCAAAAGATGATGAGGTGCTCAAACTATTCTATCTATTCACCAGTAGAAAATTCAGAGAAAATTTTGCCGATTTTGAAAGAAGGATCATGGATAGAAAAGAGGAGATTATAGCGAGATATGACGGCGAGATTTCATTTGTAGATCATGAATTAAGGAGACTGATAGATTTTCTTGAAAAGCAGAGTATACTGGAAAACACCTTTATTATATTAACGTCGGACCATGGGGAAAGTCTCGTAGAGCATGGTATATACATGGCACACCATGGATTATATGATGAAACGGTTCATGTTCCACTTATTTTCGTACACCCCGAACTTCCTAAGAATAAAGTTGTACGAGGGTTTGTCCAACACTTTGATATATTACCGACAATCCTTGATATTTTAAACATCAAAATGGATATAGAGTTTGATGGAAAAAGCATTTTGCCTTTGATTGAAGGGAATCCGATACATTCACAGGTTTACGCTGAGGAAGCATATATAGAGTGGAAAAGGATGATCAGGACACATAAATGGAAATATATCTATGCACCATCGGAAGAAAAAGCTATATGTAGATGGTGTGGACATATTCATGGCGGAGTTGAGGAGTTGTACGATCTGGAAAACGATCCTGCTGAGACCCAAAACATCATCGAGAAAGAGCCAGACGTTGCTAGTGAACTTAGGAATGAGTTGGAGAAATGGGTTAAAAGATGTCAACAGAAAATGCCCAAGGTTCATCCACCAGACTCGAAAGAAGCCGAGATGTATGATGAGGATAGGAAACAAATAGAGGCTAGATTAAAAAGTTTGGGCTATATATGAAATACAAGCTGAACATAATTTTAATATCGATCGATGATCTAAGATGGGACGCGATAGGTTGTGAAGAAAATAAGCAATTATTGGAGGAATATTCTCCAGAAAATTTCGTAAGCACAAAAACGATAGACTCCATTGCGGAAGAAGGGGTAAGGTTTTCTTGTTGCTTAAGCACCTCGTCCTACACACCTGCACCTCATGCAAGTATGTTGACCGGCGCTTATCCAAGTAAACACGGTATCGTATCATTCGCAGGTAAACTAAGCAACAGTGTGAGAACGCTCGCAGAGATACTAAACGAAAAAGGTTATATATGTTTGGCATCCATTGAGCATGTGGCACTTAAATTGTTGGATATAACTCGCGGATTTCACATTGTTAACGAAAGATACAATGATGAATTTTCGCTGTTTGATGCCATTAAAAAGGGAGGAGGTCCGTTTTTTCTTTTCTTTCATTTCATGGATGTACATAGCCCTTATTACTTTGCGAAGGGCTCTTCTTTGGACATACAAAGATATAATAAAGACTATCTTGACAAAATTGAGTATATTGGGAGAAAGTACTCCATAAATGTCGCAAAATTGTTGGAAAAAGGGAAAGAGAAAGCCCGTAAAGAAGTTCGCAACTTTACGAGATTGAGTCCATCCATGCAGAGATATGCGGAGATAAGAGCGTTTGATTATTTATTAAGATGTGAGCTGAAGCAACGTGGACGGTTATTTGCTGAAATAATACCACTCTATCTACAAGGGGTGACAAAGTTCTCGGAGAACAAATTTAGGGATATTCTCTTACTTCTTAAAAAAGAAGGAATTTTAAATAACAGTATTCTGATTATCACCTCAGACCACGGTGAATCAATTTGCGAGTGGAGGGGGCGGGTTGATTTCATGAATAGTTTTTGGCTTTATGAGTCATCGATACGGGTTCCACTAATAATAAAGACAGAGGGATTACCCAAAGGTAAGATAATAAATACCCCCGTAAGTATAATAGACATTGTTCCAACAGTGCTCGACCTTTTGAATATAAAAGTGGACTATGAATGTGACGGCAAAAGTTTAATACCTTTGGTCGAAACTGGGGAGCCACCGCACAAATTCATTTTCAGCGAGACCTGGGTCTATGAAGGGGGGTGGGATCAATTCGGCAATTTACGTGGCGAGTTCAAGGCATATTTGAGGCAGTTAGCAGTACGTTACGGGCACTTTAAATATGTGTTGACACGAGATGAAGGGACGACTAAAACTGAGGAAGCGCTTTTCGATATTGAAAATGATATCCACGAGAGGGACAACCTCTTCAACAAAGAAGATAAGGTACAGATCTCGTCGTTATTACACAATGTAGCTACAGAATCCATTGGCAAAAGGGTCTTAACCTTCAGTTCTTCGAGTGATTTGAAACTATTAGAACATCTAAAAGCGCTAGGGTATATTTGATACGCTACTTCTATATCTTTACAGACCCCTTCTTGGGGTTAAGTTTATAAAATGAAAATCCCTATAATTAAGCCTTATTTAGGTGAAAAAGAGGAGCGTGCAGTTATAGAGGTGCTAAGATCAGGTTGGTTAGTTCAGGGCCGAAAAGTACAGGAGTTCGAAACTCTTTTTGCGCAGTTACAGGGTGCAAAATATGCATTTGCGGTTAATTCTGCCACATCGGGGTTACATCTCGCACTTATCGCGGTCGGCATAAAGGAAGGCGATGAGGTGATAGTACCTGCATTCAGCTTCCCTGCTACTGCTAATGTTGTGCTCATGGTAAAGGCCAAACCAGTATTTGTGGACATAGACCTAAGTACGTACAACATAGATGTAAATCGGATCGAACCTGTGATCAACTCCAACACCCGCGCTATCATACCTGTTCATCTTTTTGGCTTACCCGCGGATATGGATCCAATCATGGAGCTTGCCCATAAGTATGGCCTTAAAGTCATAGAAGATGCTGCATGTGCACATATGAGCGAATATAAAGGTTACAAGGTTGGTACAGTAGGCGATGTGGGTGTCTTCAGCTTCCACCCTCGTAAACCCATAACCACAGGTGAGGGAGGCATTGTTACAACCAACGACCCAAAGATTGCCGAAGATATAAAGATTCGTCGAAACCATGGTGAAACCATATCAGATATCGAGAGAGAGTACCGTCCACTCCTTTATCCGGATTTTGATCGTCTTGGCTTCAACTACAGAATGACAGATATCCAAGCAGCTATAGGGGTTGAACAGCTCAAGAAACTACCTTGGATAGTAAATAAACGTAGGGAATTAGCTAACCGATATACAGAAAGATTGATGGAACACCCTTTCCTTGTACCACCTGTTGAACCTCCTAACTATTTTCACAACTATCAATCCTACGTAGTGCTTATAAAGCCCGATTCCCCTTACTCACAAGATGAGGTAACATTGAAGCTTCAAGAGCGTGGCATAATGGTTCGTAAGGGGACCTATTCCTTGCCACATGTCAAGCTTTATCGTTCATTATATGGATTCACTGAGAAAGATTTCCCTAACAGCTTCTACGCCGAACACCATACACTTACGTTACCACTATATCCTACCATGACGACGGAAGAACAGGAATACGTGATAGATACACTTTATGAGTTATTCAAGTAATGTGTGGTTTTGTGGGTTGGGTAAGGAGAGAAGATAAAGTTGCACGTACTCGCTTATATTCCGCATTGCAACGTATAAACCATCGTGGTCCCGACGATGAAGGTATATTCATACGTGACAATGTTGGGTTAGGTCATAAAAGGTTAGCAATTATAGACCTTACGCCACTCGCTCATCAACCTATGTGCGACGATACGCAAACCTTATGGATTGTATATAATGGGGAGGTATACAATTTTAGGGAACTGCGACAAGTACTTGAAAATAGAGGGTATAAATTTCGTTCAAACAGTGATACGGAGGTCGTTTTACTGAGCTACAGAGAATGGGAGGATGCGGCTTTCCTTAAGTTTAATGGTATGTTTGCTCTGGCTATATACAACATACCTGAACAAGAAATTATAATAGCTAGGGATCGCTACGGTATAAAACCTGTTTACTACTATTATGATGATGATAACTTCATTTTCGCATCGGAGATAAAATCTATTATACAGCTATTGCCCACCACGCCTCAGGTTGATCTATATGGATTACGAGAGTATTTCACTTTCCAGAATATTTACACGGATCGTACACTTATCCATAATGTACGGGTGTTATTACCCGGTCATATATTAAAGTTTGACATAAACTGCCATCTAATTAAGGAAATAAGAAAGTATTGGGATTTCAGCTTCAAGGAGAGGTTCACAGCCGATGATATTTCTGAGAAAGATGCAATTTCGAAATTACGTACACTTTTCGAACAAGCTGTAACCCGGCAAACTGTAAGTGATGTGGAGATAGGCGCATTTCTAAGCGGTGGTATGGACTCAGGCTCAATAGTAGCAGTATTATCACGCCATTTACCAGGTATCAAGACATTTACGATAGGGTTTGACACTCGATCGGCAGAGGGATTAGAGCGCCACTTTGATGAACGTCCAGTAGCTGAGATACTTGCGAGCTACCTTAAAACTAATCACTTTGAACGCTTCATACACCCAGGTATTGCAAAGGATATCATCCCGGAAGTAATATATTATTTGGAAGACCTAAGACTTGGGATGAGTTACCCCAACTATCTCGCAATGCAGTTTGTGTCACATTTTGTAAAAGTCGTAATCTCCGGAGCTGGTGGTGATGAACTTTTCGGAGGTTACCCATGGCGTTATTATACAATTTTGAACGTACGGAGTGAGGATGAATTCTATCGAAACTGGTATAGATATTGGCAGAGGCTGATTCCTGAGAATCAACAACGGGCTGCTTTTAATCCCAAAATCTGGAAATATATCGAAAGTTACTCCCCCTACGAGCCATTCGTTAGCGTATTGAAAAATGGATATTATAAGCCTAACGATTGGTTCAGCATGGCGTCCTATTTTGAGCTTAAGACCTTCTTACACGGACTTTTTATAATAGAGGATCATATGTCGATGGCACATAGTTTAGAGGTAAGGGTCCCTTTCCTAGACAACGATCTTGTGGAATTTGCTATACGGTTGCCCATGGAGTATAAGATAAACCCAAAGGATCCGGGTATTGTCATTTCCGAAAATATTTCCGGTAAAAAGGAAATATATTACAGGCTTTCGAATAGTGGTAAGGTTATCCTCCGGAAGGCGATGAAGGGGCTCATCCCGGACGAAATCCTTGAGAGAAAAAAGCAGGGGTTCAGTTCACCCGAAGCTTCGTGGTACAGGGGCCCTATCGTAGATACAGTGAAGAAATGGCTCTTAAGTCCAAATAGTAGGATTTTGGAATTTTTTAACCGCAAATACATATCACGCATTTTAAATGAACATATTGAAGGGATCGCCAATCATCGTCTTCTACTATGGTCTTTTATATCGTTTGAACACTGGTTAAGACACTTTATCACGAAGTGAATTCCACCACTCGATGACCCGTTTGAGCCCTTCTTCCAGTGATACTTTAGCCTCAAAACCCAATTTCTCCTTAGCTTTTTTAGGACATCCATAACGTCTGGTCACAAGCTTACTATCACGCGGTTGATATACAGGTTTCAGGTTGCAATTCGTTAACTTCAACAATAACTCAACTAATTCATTAAGTGTAGTCTCCTTGCCACTTGCCACATTAAATACTTCATCGGTTAGTGGACTGGTTAGCGCGAGTAGATTAGCTCGAGCCACATCCTCCACGTATACCAAGTCGAGTGTGGCACTTCCATCACCATAGATGATGGGAGGTTCGCCAGCTTCTATGCGCTTTAAGAAGGATATGATCACCATAGTATATGCCGAACGGTAATCCATTCTTGGTCCATAAACATTAAGGTATCTAAGTGCTATGTAATTGAGCCCATGTTGCTTGTAAAATGCTTTTAACAGTTGCTCATCGGCGATCTTTGTAGCCCCATAAAACAGGTAATTGTTAAACGGATGGTTCTCATCCGTAGGGAAATACAGTCCATCACCATAGACTGACGATGAGGATGCAGCTATCACCTTTTTCACCTTATGTTTAGCCGCTGCCTCCAATACGTTGAAAGTACCAATTATGTTCACATCTATAGCAAGCCGTGGGTTCTGTTCGCACTCTAATAACCACAATGCTGCTTCATGGAAGACGTAATCCACGCCTTCCATCGCCTTATCCAATTTTGCGGTATCACGTATATCACCTTCGATTACTTCAACCTTGCCTGTGGAGAGTGCGGACTCTAAATTTTCCCTCTTACCGCGTGTGAAATTATCATACACCACAACGTCAGCCCCGCATGCTACAAGTGCATCAACAATATGTGACCCTACAAAACCTGCTCCTCCGGTTACCAGTACGCGGTTACCCTTTAGGTCTAACATCGTGCTTTATAAAATAGCACCATACGGGTGATGTCAATCGCTGCTTTATTTCCATTACTGGTAGGTATTCATCACAGTTTAATAAAGTTAAGCTCACCAGATGTGTACAATTCCAGCTTGTAGGTATTGATCCCACTACGTATTACCCATACATGTTTGCGATCACCACAGAGCTCTTCCTCAACGTATTCTTTTTTGATTTCATCTACTCGATATTCTTTATTATCAACGTATATCGTAACCGGACGTTCGTACCTGCTACGTCCCGAGTACCAGATAACTCTTATTCTATCCATACACCGGGTCTATCGATTATCTCGCCTATGACGTAGAAATTTTCATCTAGCTCATTTTCCAATATTGGTATATTAGTTTGATCTACTATTGCCACCATGCCAATTCCCATATTGAAGACATGAAACATCTCTTCTTCACTGACATTACCCCATTCCATGATTAACTTAAATATGGGAGGTATAGGCCATATCTTTTTGATTTTCGCCCCCAACTCCTCTGGCAATACACGGATCAGGTTATCGTAAAGGCCACCACCTGTTATATGTGCTATCGCCCTTATATGTGACAAATACGGATACAGGAAAAAGTATGATCTGTGCACTTTAAGCAGTTCATCTCCTAAGGTGTTACCTATCTCATCGTAATATTTATCAAGTGATAACTTTCTATCCGCTATAATTTTACGCACTAAGGAGTACCCATTAGTATGTAAACCGGATGAACTGAACCCTATCACAAGATCGCCTGGCTTTATTTTCTGTTTCTTTGGTAGCCTATCCTTTCGATTCACTTCACCTACTATAAAGCCCACAAGTTCATACTCACCACCCTCGTAATAACCGGGCATCTCTGCAGTTTCACCCCCCAATAGTACCATATCATGTGCTTTTGTTGCCACGTCTATCCCCTGTATCACCTCTTTGAACACATCGAGATCCAGCTTACCTGTGGCAAAATAGTCCATAAAGAATAAAGGTTTCGCCCCCATACAGAGTATATCATTAACACAATGGTTAACCAGGTCTTCACCTATACCACGATGCTTGTCGAATTCAACCGCTATTTTGATCTTCGTACCTACACCATCAACACTGGTGACAAGGTATCGCTCTCCGTCTATAGGGAATATCCCACCGAACTCCCCTATTTGTGAGTTAATTTCCTGCAAAATGTCCACAATCCTTTTAGCCTTGTCGAGATCAACACCTGCTTCTTTGTACCGCATATTCACGATATTTATTGCTGATATGGGTTGCCATCTCCTCTATATATTTGTATAACGTACAATCTTCCTTAATAAATGGTATGACCTGTCGTACCTCTTCATAGATTTTGCGGCTACCCTCACCCAAATTTTCTGGCCCCCTAAGATCTATCGCTTGTGCGGCTGTGATGTATTCGATAGCTATTATCTTGTACAGGTTTTGTAACATATTCCTCACCTTTAAACCCGATAATGCGGATAAGCTAACGTAATCCTCCTGATCCGCTGATGTAGGTATGGAATGCCCTACAACTGGTGTGGCCAGCTGTCGATTTTCGGCCACGAGATATACATCCGTGTATTGTATCATCATAAGCCCATTGTCACCAGGTTTATTAGCAAGGAATGGTGGTAACCCGCGATTCATATGTGTTGACAACAACGCAAATACTCGTCGTTCAGATATTGTACCCAGTGAAACCATATTCAATGCAAGAAAATCCATGGCGAGTGCCAGATCCTCACCGTGAAAGTTACCAGCTGACACCACGCCATCCGTGAACACCAATGGATTATCCGTTACACTATTAAGTAGTCTTTCAATGGTAGCTCTCACATATTGTAAGTTGTCGTATATTGTACCTGCTACCTGTGTGAAGGTGCGCCACGAATATGGATCCTGTTTGTGTCCAGTAACTGTATCTACTAGTTTGCTGTCTTTAATATACTCCCATATTCGACTATTTACATACTGCATTCCCGGTATGTTTCTAACTTTAGCAACCTCAGGCCTGAATGCTTCACTAAACCCTAATATTGCCTCTAAGCTCAATACAAACGCTTTTATAGCTTCATCGAATAGGAACAAACTTTCGTATATATTAAGGGCTGCCAAAGCTAATGAATACTGTAACCCATTGTTTAGCGCTAACCCTTCTTTAAGCTCCAACTTCAGTGGCTTTAATCCCAGTATTTTCAACGCTTCTGCACCTTCTATAAGTTGATCACCGTACATAACTTCACCCAGCCCAACTATTGGTAGCGCCATATGTGATAATGGAGCGAGGTCACCCGATGCACCCAATGACCCTTTCTCCGGTATTTTCGGGTACATGTGCGAGTTGAGAAATACGGTCATATATTCGACAATCTCCTTTCGTACACCTGAATACCCCTTTATCAAGCTATTAATCTTCAATATCAACGTAGCACGTACTATGTCCTTTGGCACATTACTACCCACACCCACACTATGGCTTTTAATGATCTTTTCTTGAAAGTTAAGTCGCTCCCTTTCTTTAAGAGTTATCCTTTCGTTTGCCCCCACACCCGTGGTTACCCCGTATATTTGAATACCTTTGTTGACGGATCGCTTAAGATTTTCATAAGAGCGTTGTAAGTTATGCCATGCTTTCTCTGCTACTTCAACTTTTACGGTTTCGTCAAATGTTGCCCATATGAGAGATGGAAGGTCGAGTGTCTCTCCATCCAATATCAACTTATGATTATGGCTTCTCTTTAAGCCGGTGTTCATAGTCCGTGATTTGACGTTCCATCTTCTTAAGTGCATGTTCAAACACGGTTTCAAACGAATCAGTACCTTCCGCTTTGCTGTTGAACCATTCATGTCGTGCATGTAGGTTAATTTCCGCAAAATATCGTGGATAGTTCCATTCCAATATAACCTCAGCTTTATCTATACGTTGCGAATAGCGTAGCAATTTACGCATCTTTTTTTCTATAAACTCTCTAAGATTATCTGGTAATTCAAAGTGCCTTGCCTTAATTACAAGGTCCATACACCCTCCTATTCAAATTTATAAAGTACAAGCCCGCTTATGAGTTTAGGATAAAAGTCTGTAGATTTAGAGGGCATCTTCTCCCCCTGTAGTGCTACCTGTTCCACCTCTTTGATAGAAACTGGATTGAGCAAGAACAATGCTGTATATTTGCCTTCGTCCACACCTTTCACCCCTTTATCTTCATATCGTAGATAATCGATGTATTTTTTGGCTTCACCAGGATCTTCGGGTATACCTAAGATAGGTTCAAGTATCCCCTTATGCAATATTACCACGTCGAGGTCACGCCATGTATCACTCATGTCAGAAGGTAACAACTCATTTAACTTGTTTCGGTTATTTACCTCCAACAGATAATACTTGCTGTTTACGTAAAGCCCCCATACCCCTTTCTTCTTTTTATGTATGGCCTCTTGTAATGCTGGTTTTGGTACCTCGCGATAATTGAAAACTTCCCCTAATTTAGTCCAGAACCTATCATCAATCTGTACACCCTTGATCGCACGATGTGTGGGCAATATCAGCAACCCTGGATCGTCCATACTTACAAGTGTTGCCATTACGTAATTTGCGCCAGGGTGTTCTTTACTATAAAGTAAAGCGGTCTCATAGCGATGGTGTCCATCTGCGATTAATAGATGTTTGTCCAACATCTCTTTACGTATCTCGTTTATGAGTTGTTCATCGTCTATATACCATAACTTGTGGGTTACACCCGGTTCATAATGTTCTTCCGTTTCAATAAGTGGAGATGTATCCTTAATTTTATTGTCAATCATTTCCGCTATTTTAAGTTCCCTATCCGGATATAACATGAATATCTGCCCCAAGTGTGCTTTCGTTGCACTCAACAATTTATACCGATCCTCTTTTGGCTTGGGTAACGTCTTTTCGTGTGGTAGCACCACCCTTGATGTGAATTCTTCGAGCTTCAATAACGTTACGAATCCACGTCTGATACGGTGTTCACCCCATGGTGTCCGATAAGCTTGGTAGTATGGGTATATACCAGGTTTACTGTCTTGAATGAGTATTCCCTCATTTATCCATCTTTCCAGTGTCTTCCTTGCCTCCTCGTACGGCTCACTACTGGCGTTTAGTATCAGGCGCACGAAATTGTATGGGCTCATCTCGTAGTAAGATTTTTGCATCTCCGGTGTTATCTTGTCGTAAGGTTGTGTTACCAATTTAGATGGGACCCCAGCTTTGTTTAGGTCATAACGATATCCACAGAAAGGTCTAATCTCTGCCATCACTTGTTCACAAATTCACGCACTATTTTTACAACTTCCTGACCTATTCTCTTTCTTGCGGCTGCAGTTTGTGCCCCTATGTGCGGTGTAAGTGATACATTATCGAACTTAAGTAATGGGTGATCTGCCGGTAATGGTTCCTGTTCGTATACATCGAGCCCCACCCCGTATATTTTACCAGTTTCCAATCCCCAAATGATTGCAGATTCGTCGATCACACCACCACGTGCAGTATTTATGAGGATTACACCGTCTTTCATCTTCTCGATCTCTTTTTTACCAATAAGGTGATATGTTTCAGATGTAAGCGGTGTATGTATTGTGATAATATCTGCCTCCTTTAATAAAGTATCGAGGTCCACCAGTTTCGCAACCGATGACTTTTCAACGTATGGATCGTATGCTATAACCTTCATACCAAGTGCTTGTGCACGTTTGGCAACCTCATTTCCTATGCGTCCCAACCCTATTATACCAAGTATCTTACCATAGAGCTCTATACCCTTTAGTTTCTTTTTCTCCCACTTACCTTGTTTGAGACTCTGTGTCCCATAGGGTACATGTCTTGCAACCGCCAACATATGTGCAATCGTAAGTTCTGCCACCGTTATACTGCTGGCAGCTGGTGTGTTGCGCACTTCGATACCTTTTTCACGTGCATATTCTACATCTATGTTGTCGACACCCACACCACCACGTATGATGAGTTTCATATTTTGCATCTGGTCAATCATATCGCGTCTTACTTTTGTTGCACTACGTACCACCATGATATCGGCATCTTTGACATATTTCGGTAGTTCATCCTTAGGTATGTCTGAAAGGTCCTCCACTTCCACGATTTTCATGAGCTCATTCTTTGCTGCTTCATCAATAGGATCGGCGATGATTAATTTCATCTTTCCTCCCGTTTGATGATCAATGATAGGTTATTTCCACCCTTTATAAATGATTTCTAATGCTTTCTTTACACCTTTACCCAGCTCTACTGGATATCCAAGATCATTAAGTGCCATCTCAAGGGCCGCAATCGCCGTAATTGTATCGAATGGCCCCATATACCCGAGATGTGCAATCCTTATTATTTTACCCTTCAGGTGCGCTTGGCCACCTGCTACTTTTACACCATATTTTGTGTCCATCTGCTTTTTAAGGGTTTCACCATCTATACCTTCTGGTGCCTTTATGGCAGTTACTGAATCCGCGGGATATTTGCTAAATAACTCCAACCCTATAACTTTTACTGCTTCACGGGTGGCTTCAGCTAGAAGGTGATGTCGTGCCAAAACGTTATCCATACCTTCTTGCTTGATGAGGTCGAGTGCACTCTTTAACCCTACAATAAGTGATACTGCAGGTGTATATGCGGTTTGACCCTTTGCCTGTGATTTGAGCATCGCCTTAAAATCCCAGTAATACTTTGGTAACTTGGAAGTTTCGACAAATCTCATCGCTTTATCACTTATGCTCACGAATGCCAGGCCAGGTGGCATCATCAATCCCTTCTGTGAGCCTGTAACGCATATGTCAACACCCCATTCATCCACTTCTATATTACATGCACCTAGACCACTGATTGCATCAACAACAAATATGGTATTATCTCTATCTTTTATTATCTCACCTAACTCTTTTATTGGCCCAAGTGTCCCCGTGCTCGTTTCGGATAATACTGCAAATACTGCCTTTATATCGGGATGTTCATTCAACATACGTTCAACATCCTCAGGATCAGCGCGATCACCCCATTCTGGATCTATCGTGAGTGTATTTAACCCAAACGCTTTACATATATCACGCCAACGTTCGCCAAACTTACCACCGGTTATTGCCAAAACTTTATCACCTGGTGATAAAGTATTTACAACGGCTGCCTCCATAGCACCCGTACCGGATGATGCAAATATTAGGACAGGATTCTTAGTCTTAAACACTATCTTAATATCTTCACTCACTTGGTTAAATATCTCCGTAAACTCCTTAGTCCTATGGTGAATGATGGGTTGTGCCTCAGCTAACCGTACTTCGTCCGGTACGGGAGTAGGTCCTGGGGTCATGAGGTAAATTTTCTTGAGCATCATCCCTCCTTCTTCCTAAAAGAATATCCTAACTCGGAAAAAGTCAAGTAAATTTGGAACAATTATCCAATTTTTATGCGTAATTTCCTTTATATCTCAGGATTTATGATATAAATTAATAACCGAATAGCAGATTAAAATTAAAAATTTATTCACAAAATGGATACATTATAGAGATAATTTATTGACTATCAATAAATCTTTGGTTGACATATACTCTAGCGTTGTATCTTAAAATCATGATTGACGAAAAAATCGTATCAAAAGCCATCATCGAGCGCTACCTTACGCGGCTTCGTGATACGTTAGAGACGGATGTTGTTGTTGCTGGCGGCGGTCCTAGTGGGCTTGTTGCTGCATACTATCTTGCGCAAGCTGGTGTAAAAGT
>Ga0190363_1001110_pt1 | contig 16044 bp, 20 predicted proteins | sample 48721867_MG_FD_161272 | JGI IMG/M metagenome (GOLD analysis project Ga0190363, IMG submission 161272) | Hydrothermal vent microbial mat bacterial communities from Southern Trench, Guaymas Basin, Mexico - 4872-18-6-7_MG | ecosystem: Environmental > Aquatic > Marine > Hydrothermal vents >... | reverse complement strand
TCTCTTTGGCAAAGGGATTTACTTTGGTGATTTTAGTGGTTATTTTGGCTATTCTTCTAAAGAAATTATTAAATTCATTAACCCCTACTGCATTGCCTGAGCTTGAGGGCCTCCCAAAACCAGTTAGGGAGCTTGAGGCATCTATGGAAAAACCAAAGGCCCTTTCTTTAACGGAAGAAATAAAAGAGATAGCAAAAAAAGAACCAGAAAAGATAGCCCAGATAGCAAAATCTTGGATTAGGGAAGTCAAATAATGAATGGGGTGCAAAAGGTATCTGTTCTATTATTAAGTCTTGACACAGAGACAGCCATTAAAGTGCTACGCAATCTAGACCAAAATGAAATTCTAGCAGTATCTAAGGCCATAGCTCAATTAGATACAATTCCTAAACAGAAGGTTGAAGATGTTTTAAAAGAGGCAAAGGAAAAACTTCATCATATTGGGTTATTAAGTGAAGGGAAAAAATTTGTAAAAGATGTTGTTCCTAAAGTGTTAGGGGAAAAGAGGAGTGAAGAGGTGGATGAAATAATTAAGGCATTTGATCCTGGCAGCAGGGCTATCAATTTTGATAGCAAGATGCTTGCTACACTTATCCAAGATGAGCACCCACAGGTTGTTGCCTTGATTATATCATGTCTGGGGCCTAAAGAGGCAAAGGAGATTATTTCAGAATTACCACAAGAAATTAGGACAGAGGTGGTCTATCGCATTGCGCACATGGAGCGCATCCCCCCAGAGGTCATTGAAGAGGTTCAGGAGACTTTACGAAAAAAGGTTGCAAGTTCTAGCGCCTTAGAAACTAGACAAAGGGGTGGGATAAAAAAGGTAATTGAATTTTCCAAAATTTTGGATCTTAAGACGCTTGAGCCAATACTTTTTGAACTGAAGTCTATTGATCCTCAGCTTGCCAAAGAGATAGAAAGCCATCTTTTTACATTTGATGATCTAATAAATCTGGACGATAGGAGTATCCAAATACTCTTGAGGGAAATAGATACAAAGGACCTGGTATTGTCCTTAAAGATAGCAAAAGAGGATTTAAAATCCCTCTTCTTAAAAAATCTCTCTCAAAGGGCAAGGGAGATGTTGTTAGAGGATATGGAGGTCATGGGTCCAGTTAAGCTTAAGGATATAGAGGCTGCACAGCAGAGAATAGTAAATGTAGCAAAAAAATTGGAAGAAGAAGGAAAAATCATATTAAAAACGGGAGAGGAAGATGTCTTTGTCTAGCAAGTATGAAATAAAGCCACTTTTTGGAAGCAATTTTCCATGGCAGTCTAATGAGATAATCAGGCCCTTAATTGTAGAAAAAAAAGTAGAAAGAAAATTAGAGGAGATCAAAAAACAGGCCTATGAGTCTGGTTTTAAAAAGGGATTTTATGAGGGAAGGGAAAAAGGTGAAATGGCGGGGTTGGAAGAGGCCAAGAGAAAAATGGAACCTCTAATTAAAAAGCTTAATATGATTATAGATGAGGTAAGTAAGTTAAGGAAACATAAAATTTTAGATGCAAAAAGGGATATTATTAGGCTTTCTTTATTAATTGCAAAAAATATTATTAAAAAAGAAATAGAACAGTCCAGAGATATAGTGTTAGGGAATATAACCGAGGCCATTGGCCAGCTTCCAGATGAAGATGAAATCATTATCGAATTAAATCCAAAGGACTATGATTTTCTTATGGCAAACAAAGACCTCCTTTCACCTATTGAAGGGACAAAGAAGGTCCTTTTTAAAAAGGATGATTCAGTAGACTTGGGTGGCTGTTCGGTAAAGACCAAGTACTCAGAGGTTGATGCCAGGATTGATACCCAGTGGAGAGAGATCTGTCAATTCATAAGGGGCCTAGCAGATGGAGAGGTATTATAAGGCGATTAAAGAATATAACCCCATGATTATGAAGGGAAAGGTGACAAAGGTTGTGGGTCTAGTGGTAGAGGCAGTAGGAATAAAGGCAGCTATTGGTGATATTTGTGAAATCCTGGTCAGGGATAAAGGGATAGAGGCAGAGGTTGTAGGGTTTAAAAACAATCACCTATTACTTGTTCCGTTTGGCGAAACTGAGGGTATTCTCCCAGATAGTAAGATTGTGCATTTAAAAAGGCAGGCCAGAATAGGCATTGGCAGAGGTATTTTAGGGAGGACAATAGATGGCTTAGGAAATCCCATAGACGGAAAGGGGCCTATTGCGACATCAGATGAATATTTAGTCTATACCTCACCCTCTAATCCACTCAAACGAAAAAAGATAGACACACCACTGGATGTGGGCATTAGGGCAATTAATGGCTTGATCAGCGTAGGAAAGGGGCAAAGGATAGGTATCTTTTCAGGCAGTGGGGTAGGGAAAACCACCCTTTTAGGAATGATGGTAAGAAATGCCAATGCCGATGTGAAAGTAGTCGCCCTTATTGGAGAGAGGGGTAGAGAGGTAAAGGACTTCATTGAAAAACATATAAAAGATGCCATAAATCAAACGGTTGTTGTAGTAGCTACCTCTGATCAACCCCCACTTATTAGGATGAGGGGGGCATTTGTAGCCACTGCCATTGCCGAGTATTTTAAGGATAAAGGAAGGGATGTCCTTTTAATTATGGATTCTATAACAAGGTTTGCCATGGCAAAAAGGGAACTTGGGCTCTCTTGTGGAGAGCCACCTACTACTAGGGGGTACACCCCATCAGTCTTTGCAACTTTACCCAAACTCTTGGAGAGGGCAGGCAATTGGGAAAGGGGGAGTATTACTGGTCTCTATACAGTGTTAGTAGAAGGAGATGATATGAATGACCCTATTGCAGATGCTGCTCGGGCAATACTTGATGGACATATTGTCCTTTCTCGTGAACTCACTAGGCAAAATCAATATCCTCCTATAGATGTATTGAGCAGTGTAAGCAGACTTATGGTAGATATTACCTCAAAGGAACATCAAGAACTTTCCAATTATTTTAGAGATATCTTGGCTACTTATAAAAGGGCAGAGGATTTAATCAATATTGGTGCCTATGTAAAAGGCAGTAATCCAAAGATTGATTATGCAATCTCTATGATAGATAAACTAAGGTCTTATCTCAAACAAGACATGAATGAGAAGATAACATTTGAGGAGAGTTTAGAACAATTAAAGGGGCTTTTTGATGGGAGGATTTAGTTTAGAGGTATTGCTTAATTATCGTAAAAACAAAGAGGAGCGTCTTGCAAAAGAACTTGCGGAAATCAAAAATCAGATAAATCAAAAAAAGGCCAAAATTGATATATTGGAGGAGGAAAAGAAGGATATTTTACATATTTTAAGAAAAAACCAAAGAGAATCAAAGGTTATCTGGGATATTGTCTCACTATTTCACTATATGACTATTTTAGAGAGGAGGGTCAAAAGCGCCAAAGAGGATCTAGATGCTATAAATATTCAATATCAAATAAAACACAAACAATTAATTGAGGCAGCAAAAGAAAGAAAAATCTTAGAAAAATTAAAAGAAAGATGGCAACAACTTAAACAGAGGTCTCTTTTTAGAAAAGAACAATATTTTCTAGATGAGGTAGCAATAAATGGATTTTTCCGACATCAGGCCTAATTGCCTTTTGATTGCGTTATCCATTTTCTTCCTCATAGGCCTTATAGGGGCCTTTGCACAGGAAAAGGGACCTGAACAGGCACTTTTATCTGCCTTAAGGGCAAAGGAGAAAGAGCTCAAACAAAAGGAGTTGGAAATAGAGAGAAAGAAAGAAGAATTAGAGATAATCAAAGAAGGAATAGAGAAAAGGATCGAAGAACTAAAAAAACTTAGGGGTGAGATTAATGTCTATTTTTCGAAAATGGGAAAGATGAAAGAAAAACACTTAGAGGAGCTGGCAAGGATATATGCATCTACATCTCCCCAAGAGGCGGCAAGGATAATCGAACGGCTAAATATAAAGATTGCTGCAAAGATTATGTTTTATATGAATAAGAGGAAGGCAGGTGCCATTTGGGCCTATGTCAGTCCAAAAAGGGCATGTGAGATAACAGAGGAAATGGCAAGGTTAAAGTAATGGATATTGCTACTATTTTAGGAATAATCTCTGCCTTTGGCCTTATGATTATGGCTATTACCTCAGGTAGCGGTATAGACCTCTTTATAAACATCCCCTCCCTGCTTATAGTGCTTGGGGGCACAATCGGGGCTATCCTCATTAATTATCCACTAAAGGAGGTATTTCGTGCTACCAAGGTGGCAAAAAATGCCTTTTTAAATAAACCAGAGGCCCCTACGTATTATGTAACTCTTTTGGTATCCTTTGCTGATAAAGCTAGAAAGGAGGGCATATTGGCCTTAGAGGCAGAGGCAGAAAAGATAGATAACCCCTTCTTTAAAAAAGGATTGCAAATGCTTATAGATGGTTTTGACCCTCAGATAATAAAGGATACCTTATCTAAAGAGATAAATTACCTTAAGGAAAGACACAAACTAGGGGAAGATATATTTGGGACTATGGGGGCTATTTCACCGGCCATGGGGCTTATTGGAACACTAATAGGTTTGGTACAGATGCTACAGAGTATGTCAGACCCAAGCACCATCGGGCCGGCCATGGCAGTTGCCTTAATCACTACCCTATATGGGGCTATTTTGGCAAATGTATTGTTTTTACCTATTAGCGGCAAACTGCATGTACTTACAACCTATGAATGCCTAATTAAGGAGATGGTCTTAGAGGGCATTATATGCATTAGCGAGGGATTGAACCCGCGGATGATAGAGGCAAAGTTGCATGCTTTTTTAGAGCCACGTTCAAGGGCATTAAGTAAGCAGGCAAAGGTCAAGGCAGAATGAAAGAGAATAAAGATACATTTATAGTGGCCTATACCTCTTTGGCCCTTATTCTCTTGGCCTTCTTTGTCTGTATAACATCAATGACAACAGTTACAGAGAAAAAGGTAAAGAAAGGTATTTGCTCTATTAAAAAAAGCTTTGGTGTCCTAGAGGGGAAAGGTAGTATTTTAGGCAATGATTTGGCCTCTCCCTCTGAATATAGGGTAGAAGGTATAAATGAAAGGGCCTTGGACTACCTAAGATCCCTTATATACAATCTCAATCTCTCAAATAAGATAAAATTAGGCATAAGCAAGCACGGTCTCGTTTTGGCCTTAAGTGGGGATCTGCTTTTTCCAGCAGGTAGTACTAGCCTAAATCCAAAAATCTATCCAATTTTGGATGAGGCAGCAAATTTGATAGCCTTTTCCTCCAATAGAGTAAGAATAGAAGGTCACACAGACAGTACACCCATCCGTAGCAGAAGGTTTGCCTCTAACTTTGAGCTATCAGCGGCTAGGGCCCTGGCTGTGATGAAATATTTTATAAGGAACAAAGGGCTGCCTAGAGATAGGTTTATAGCTGTAGGTTGTGGTGAATACCACCCCCTTTTTCCAAATGACACAAAAGAGCACAGGGCAAAAAATCGAAGGGTATGGATTATTCTTGAAGGCAAACCAAAGAGAATAAGATCAAACTGGGTAAGTATACGTGGATTTATTTTTAAAGTAAGGGAGTTTTTTAATGAAGAAAAACCCTAATGGATGGATGACTACATTTTCTGATATGACTACTCTAATGCTTACATTCTTTGTAATGCTGATATCCATGTCCTCCTTTGATGTAGAAAAAATTAGGACTTATGCTAACAGTGTTAAAGATGCCTTAATCTCTGGCAGTAGAGGAGAAGGTGTCTTTAAAGGAGGAGGCGGGTTTGTCTTTGTCTCTTTTAAGGAGGCCTTAAAAGAGGCAAAAAAGGGTGCTGTTGGCCAAATTTTGGCTCAATTGACAAAGGATATAGAAGTTATCCAAAAAGAAGGTACTTGGACAATAAGGATCCCTGGCAAAATCCTATTTCCCTATAACAGTGCAGAAATCAATCCCAGTGCCTTTCCATACCTTTCTAAGATTGCTGATTTATTGTGGAGATTACCAGGAGAAATAAGGATAGAGGGACACACAGATAGCTTAGAAAATGATAAGTTCCTCCTTTCTATAAAGAGGGCAGCCAACGTACTTCACTTTCTCTTAGGCACAAAAAAATTGTCACCAGGGCGTTTTAGCATTATTGGTTATGGAGACATAAAACCACTGCCACAAAAAAATAAAGAAAATAGGCGTGTAGAGATAATTGTAGAGAAGAGAGGCTAATATGGCAGAAGAAGAAAAATCCAAAAAAAATCCCTTTATGCTTTTAATCATTATTCAATCAATTACATTGGCATTGGCAGTTACAATTCTTATTTTGCTATTAATTAACAAGCCAGTTTCAAAACATCCAAAAGATAAAGGTTCTAAAAAGGAAAGTAAAAGGGTAAAGGCCGTTGCTACTTATCAACTACAACCATTTATAGTGAATTTACTGGATGAAGAGGGAAGGCGGTATCTAAAGGTTACTATGGATTTGGCCTTGAATTCAAAAGAGACCATTCAAGAGGTTGAAGACAAAATGGCAAGTATTCGCGATACTATAATTATGATTTTGACAAATAAGGGTTTTAAAGATGTTTGTAACATAAGTGGAAAGGCAAAACTTCGAGAGGAGATAAAAAAGGGTATAAATAATGTCTTAGAATCTGGAAATGTAATCGATGTATATTTTAGTGAATTTGTAATTCAGTAAGGGGGGCATTTTGGCACAAATACTGTCTAATCAAGAGATAGAAACACTGCGTATGGCCCTTTCAGAGAAGAGATTGGATACTGAAAAGGAATACCCAAAGAAAGAGGTCCAACCTTACGACTTTGTTACTAAGAAACACCCTTCTCCCAAATTATCAACTATACTTAATGTGGTCTTCCATCGTTTTACACTTAATTTTAGGGCCTCTCTTTCTTTAAGGCTACGTAAAGTAGTAAGGATGGAGCTTTGTCCTGTCGACAACCAGACCTTTGGTGAATTTGTAGAGACACTTCCTAGCCTTTGTTGGATAAACACTATAGAGATTGAGCCCCTCCGTGGGGAGTTTCTATTCATCCTGGAAACAGAATTGGTGTTGGCCCTAATAGACCTACTTTGTGGTGGATCAGGTACCCTTATAAATAGAGAAGGTGCTACTACATTTGCCACTTTGGAACAATCTTTAATTAAAAAAATTGTCTCTATTGCCTTAAGTGACTTGGAAGATGCCTGGAATTCAGTAGTAAAGGCAAAGTCTGTACTTAAAAATATTGAATTTAATCCTCAACTGTTGACCACATTTGCCGCCGATGAGCCCCTTGTAATTATTCCTATAAGGGTAACCATAGAAAAGGTTGTCAGTAACATGGTATTTGGCATCCCACACTTTTCTCTAAATCCTCTAAAAGAGAGATCTATGGAAAGAGAAGGGGTCCAATTGACCAGTAGCTGGACAAAGGAGATTCTAAACAGACTTTTAGATGCAGAGGTAGAATTAATAGCAGAATTGGGGGAAGTTGAGATGACTTTAAGAGAGATAGGAAATTTAAAGAAAGGAAGCATAATTAATCTCAATAAGGGTATATCTGATAAAGTAACAGTCAAGATAGAGGGAATCCCCAAGTTTGAAGGCTACCCTGTTCAGTTTAGAGGCAACAAGGCTATTAGAATATCCATTGAGGGAGGCAAAGATGAAACAGGAGGTAGCAAGCCAAAAGAATAAAGAAATAAAGGGTCTTGAAATGCTTTTAGATGTCCCACTCCAAGTAACAGTAGAGTTAGGACGTACAAAGATGACAATAAGGGAACTCCTAAAACTGGGTGAGGGTTCAATTGTAGAACTTCCCACAGCTGCTGGTGAACCATTAGAAGTACTAGTAAATCAAAAACCTATTGCCAAGGGTGAAGTAGTAGTGGTGAATGAAAAATACGGCATAAGGCTTTTATCTATAATTAGTGAAATGGAGAGGATTGAGCAATTAAAATGAATAGATTTAAGATTTTTATTATTTTATTGTTAATTTGTTTATTTCCTACTCTTGGAGTAAGTGAAACAAAATCTGTAGGGCATGAATTATCCTTTAAAAAAACCGCAAATATTGAGGTACATGATATGTTCAAAAGGGATTTTTATTCTATATTCCTTAAGGGTATAAGCTCATTATCCATCGTACTAGGTGCTATCTTTTTGACCTTATTTGTCTGGAAAAGACTTTTGGCCTTTCAGGGTAGAGGAATAAGAAAAGATACGGGCCTAATTAGGATTTTGGCTACTCATTATTTTTCTCCCCAACAATCTATTGCCTTGGTAGAAATTAATGGTGAGCAAATGGTTTTGGGTATAACGCCTGATAGAATTTCGGTCTTAACAAACTCAAAAAAATCTAACGATTTTAAAGATACATTAAATCAAGAAACAGACAAAATAGAGGAAACAGCAAAGGTGCTAAGAGGAAAATTTGTCAAACTAGAAGAGGTATGAGAAAGATAATTTTAATTTCAATAATTATCTGTCTTTTTGCCCATCATGTCTTGGCAAAGGAGGCCACGCCTGGTCTTAATATCAACCTCAATGTCCCAAAGGGACCAGATGATATAAGCAACAGCCTAAAAATCTTAATTTTACTGACTATCCTTTCCTTAGCACCGGCTATTCTGATCATGCTTACCTCCTTTACCAGAATCATAATTGTCTTTTCCATTTTAAGACAGGCATTAGGCACTCAACAGATGCCTTCTAATCAAGTCCTGATAGGTCTTTCTCTTTTTATTACATTTTTCCTCATGACCCCTATCTTCCAAAAGATAAATGAGACTGCTTTAAAACCTTATATAAATCATCAGATCTCCATTGAAACTGCCTATTACAAGGCAATGGGCCCCTTAAGAAAATTTATGTTAAGGCAAACACGTGAGAATGACTTGGCATTATTTGTGAGGTTGTCTAAGATGCCTCGCCCATCTTCACCAAAGGATATCCCTACAAGTGTAATAATCCCTGCCTTTATTATCAGTGAATTAAAGACTGCATTTCAAATGGGGTTCTTTGTATATATCCCATTTTTGGTAATTGATATGGTAGTTTCTTCAGTACTCCTTTCGATGGGTATGCTGATGTTGCCACCAATAATGATTTCACTTCCATTTAAACTGATGCTCTTTGTCCTTGTAGATGGGTGGAATCTAATTGTTGGCTCTATAATCAAGAGTTTTGTAATGGGTTAAAAAATGAGCATGGAATTTATCTTAAGTATTGCTCAACAAACAATAAAGGCGATAATACTCATTTCAGCACCTATGCTTATAGCTGGCCTCCTCGCTGGCATCCTTATAAGCGTCCTTCAGGCAGTAACCCAGATACAGGAGATGACATTAACATTTGTACCAAAAATTATAGCTGTAGTCCTAGCAATAATAATCTTTGGGCCGTGGATGTTACAAATTATAATTGACTTTACAGTCTATATTTTCTCTCAAATCCCTAATTGTGTGAGGTGAAATGGATTTGATACTTACCTTTTTTTTAGGATTTATAAGAATAAGCTGCATTATCTATTTTCTTCCCCTCTTTGGGAGCTACAACGTCCCATGGCAGGTAAAAATGGGGCTGAGTTTTTTTATTACATTGATTGTCTTCCCATTTATTCAGCACCAAAGGATAACAGGAAATATTTGGATTTTGGCCTTAAATATATGCCATGAACTAATAATAGGCCTGACCATGGCCTTCATTGTCCACTTTGTGTTTGATGGCATTCGGTTGGCTGGTCAATTTGTAGGCTATCAAATGGGCTTTGCCATTGTAAATGTAATTGATCCCTATAGCAGCAATCAAATTTCTATTACCTCCCAGTTCAAGCAACTTTTGGCACTCCTTGTCTTTTTGGGCATAGGTGCCCATCATTTTCTAATTACGGCTATTGTAAAAAGTTTTGAGCAGATTTCACTTGGTAATGCAGTTTTTACCGGTAGATTAATGGAAAATTTGATACATATTTCAGGGGCTATGTTTTCTGTGGCCCTAAAAATAGCTGCCCCTATCTTGGTTACCCTTATCTTTACTAATGTTGCTTTGAGCATAATTGCCAGGACCATGCCTCAAATAAATGTATTTATTGTAGGTTTCCCCTTAGAGATTGGAATAGGACTCTTAATATTTGCTGTATCTATACCATTTTTTGTCTTTTGCCTGAAGCAATCTTTCCATCAAATGGCCTATGATCTTTTCTCTAGTCTGAGGTTGTTAGGAGGTCATTAATGGCTTGGTTTAAAGAAGATAGGACAGAACCGGCCACTCCGAAACGAAGGACTGAGGCCAGAAAGAAAGGGCAGGTTGCAAAAAGCCGGGAAATCCCAACAGCCATAATTATTTTGGTGGCTAGCACTATATTATATCTTTATGGCCACTACCTAAACAACACTCTCATAGCCTTCTCAAGACAATTTTGGGCCCATGCCAACTCTATGCATGTCAGTCCTTTGTATCTAGATCATGCTGGTAGGTATATATTGCAAGCGCTATCTTGGGCACTATCTCCGCTCTTTATTGGCCTAATATTTGTGTGCTTATTGACTAATTATATTCAGACAGGTTTTATCCTCAGCGCCGATCCAATTACTCCCAGGCTTTCTCGAATCAATCCTATAAGTGGATTAGGACGCCTTTTTTCACTTTCAGCCTTTGTAGAGCTACTGAAGTCTATCTTAAAACTTTTTGTAATAGCTTATATAACCTATCGTATAATTATACATGAACTTCCCCATTTGCCCGCACTAAGTACCCTTTCTATTAATCAAATCATTAGTTATATGGTGAGGATTTCCTTTAATATCTGCATCAAAGTAGGTTTGGTATTATTTATTATAGCATGTCTTGATTATCTATATCAGAGATATCAGTATGAACAGAATTTAAGGATGACTAAACAGGAGGTAAAGGAAGAGTATAGGGAAAGAGAGGGCGATCCTAAGATTAAGGCCAGGATTAGGAGTCTGCAAAGACAGATAGCACGTAGGAGGATGATGCAGGCAGTACCTAAGGCAGATGTTGTAATTACAAATCCTATAAGATTGGCAGTAGCCTTAAAGTATGAGCACAAGAAGATGGTGGCACCAGAGGTGGTGGCCAAAGGGGCAGGCCTTTTGGCAGAAAGGATAAAACAGATTGCAAGGGCACATAATATAACCATAGTAGAGAATGAGTGGTTGGCACAAATACTCTATAAAACTGTAGAGGTTGGCCAGACTATTCCTCCAACCCTCTATAAGGCTGTGGCAGAGATCCTGGCCTATGTCTATAGACTCAAAGGGAAGAGGTTATGAACAAAGAGCTAATATTTAAAAAGACTGACATTATAACTGCATTGGGGCTAGTAGCAATACTTTTGGTTATGATAGTCCCTATCCCTCCTTTTCTTTTAGATATCATGCTTACATTTAATATTAGTTTTTCCCTAATTATCCTTTTAGTATCTATGTATGTTTTAAAAACACTAGAATTCTCTGTATTTCCATCCTTACTGTTGGTAGCAACCTTATTTCGTCTCTCCTTAAATGTGGCCTCTACTAGATTGATCTTACTACATGGCAATCAGGGTCCCCTTGCCGCTGGTAGGGTAATTAACTCCTTTGGCCAATTTGTAGTAGGTGGAAATTATGTAGTAGGTTTTATTGTATTTATCATTTTGGTGGTAATCAACTTCATAGTAATTACAAAGGGGGCTGGCCGTATTGCCGAGGTAGCTGCCCGTTTTACCCTAGATGCCATGCCTGGAAAGCAGATGAGTATAGATGCCGATTTAAATGCAGGCCTAATAGACGAGGCAGAGGCAAGAAAAAGGAGGGAGGAGATCTCCCTTGAGGCAGATTTTTATGGGGCCATGGATGGTGCTAGCAAATTTGTACGTGGCGATGCCATTGCGGCAATAATCATTACCATTATCAACATCCTTGGAGGTCTTATTATAGGTGTCTTTCAAAAGAAGATGCCTTTGGCCAAGGCTGCTTGTACTTACACAATTTTAACGGTAGGGGATGGTCTAGTTAGTCAAATCCCTGCCCTTATTGTCTCTACAGCGGCTGGGGTCATTATCTCACGTGCTGCCTCAGAGGCAAATCTGGGCTATGAAATGGGCAAACAGGTATTTTCCCACCCTCGGGCAGTGAGCACTGCCTCTGCTATTATATTAGGTTTTGGACTTATCCCTGGCCTTCCACATATCCCATTTATTATCTTAGGCCTATTAGTAGGGATGTTGGGTTATTTAAATACCAAGGCCCAAAAAACAGCCTTGGAGGAGAAAATGGAATCTGAACACCCAGAGGAAGAAACAGTAGAGATTCCTCCTTTAGACCCAATTGGCCTAGAGATAGGCTATCGTTTAATTAGCTTAGTGGATGTAAGTCAAGGTGGTGACCTTTTGGAGAGGATAAAAATGGTGCGAAAGAAATATGCCAAAGAAATGGGTTTTATCCTACCCCCTGTTCGCATCAAGGACAACTTGGAACTAGGCCCAAACGCCTATAGCATATTAATTAAAGGGATAGAAATAGCAAAGGGAGAACTAATGCTTAGGCATCATCTGGCAATAAATCCAGGCAATATCAAAGAAAAAATAGAGGGAATTGATACAAAAGAGCCTGTCTTTGGCCTGCCAGCTAAATGGATACCTGATAAAGAGGTAAAGAGGGCAAAGGCCTTGGGCTATACGGTAGTAGACCCTATTACTGTCCTTATTACACATTTTACAGAGGTAGTGAAATGGCATTGCCATGAGCTATTGGATAGGGAGGAGGTGCAGCGGTTACTTGACAATCTGAAGGCTACTCATCCAAGGGTCGTAGAGGAGTTGGTCCCAAATCTCCTAAGTTTAGGTGGTGTACAAAAGGTACTTCAAAACCTTTTAAAAGAACAAGTCCCTATTAGGGATTTGGCCACGATCTTAGAGGCCTTAGCCGATTATGCACCGTTGATTAAAGACCTAGATGTACTTACAGAGTATGTGCGTGAGAGATTGGGTCGGTTTATTGTAAAGCAATATCAATCAAATGGAACCCTGCACGTTGTTATGTTAGATCAAGAAATAGAAGACTTAATTGAGAGATCCATTCAGCAAACAGATTTTGGCAACTATCCTGCCCTTGCACCTGATGTAACAAATCGTATCATTACGGAAATTAACAAAAATGTCGCCAATCTGACAAATCAAGGACACTTACCTATAATTCTTTGTTCTCCTAAAATAAGGCGACATTTTAAGCGACTTACAGAAAGGAGTATACCTAATCTGATTGTGCTTTCCTATAGCGAAGTACCTGATAATGTTAAGATAAAATCAGTAGGTTTGGTAAAGTTTGAACATGAAAGTTAAACGTTTTGAGGCAAAAACAATCAAAGAGGCCATCAAACAGGTAAAGGATACACTAGGACCTGATGCAGTTATTTTGTCTGTGAGAAAGTTTGGATTTCTGAATAGACATGTAGAGGTAACTGCTGCTGCAGACAGTCCTATAATATCCCCATCGAAAGAAGTGAAGGAAAAGTGGGATTTAAAGGAAATTCAGACAGAGATAATGGAGTTGAAAGCACTTATTGAGGATTTATTTGTTGAAAAGCAGATGTTACATCTCTTTCAATGGACCAAAAGAGGTGGTCTGTTAGGGGAAATTGCCTTAAAGATCATTGAGGGCATTAAAGAAGGCATATTAGCAGGAATATTAAGAGAAGATGTATCTGTTAAGGAGTTTCTTTATGATCTTTTACTTAAATTGGTAAAGGTGCTCCCACCCTTAGAAAAACAAAGGCGCATTGCTGTATTTGTAGGCCCAACAGGTATGGGAAAGACCACCACTTTGGCCAAAATAGCAGGGAATTTGAGTAAAGATAAAAGTGTTGGCCTTATTACACTAGATACAAGATTGGGGGGCTCAGATTTATTAAGGGCCTACGCAAGGCTATTAGAATTGCCTATAGAGGTAGCAAACTCTCCAAAAAGATTGCTTGATATAATAAAAAACTATGCCGATAAAGACTTTATCCTCATAGACACCTTTGGTGTAAGCCCTTACAATCAATTTAAAATTAAGGATTTGGCACGTTACCTAAATGTAATACCTACATCTTTTATTACATACTTGGTAATTAGTGTAACTACCAAAGAAGAAGAAATTTCAAAAATCGTCCAAGAATTTGACTTACTACCTATTTCCTCTCTACTTTTTACCAAGATAGACGAGGCAGATATTTTTGGGACTATTTTTAACCAGATGGTCTATACAGGAAAACCCCTGTCCTATCTTACTACAGGGCAAAGGGTGCCTGAGGACATTGAAGTAGCTACCCCAGAGCGGGTAATAGATTTGATTATAAACACGAGAGGTAACTACTATGATAGCACCCAAAGAAATAGAAAAATCTTATAAGTGTAATTCTCAATGGCCTTATGGATGTTTACAAAAGGTCAAAATAAATCAGACGAGGATAATTTCAATTACCAGTGGCAAAGGGGGTGTAGGGAAGACCAATATAGTTGCCAATTTGGCCTATACCATTGCTCAATTAGGAAAGAGGGTCTTGGTATTGGATGCCGATTTGGGATTGGCAAATATTGATATCCTTTTAGGACTTACTCCTAGGTATACACTTGAGCATGTAATTATGGGCAAAAAACACTTGCCTGAAGTGATTATCTCTGGCCCCGGTGGGGTGGATATCCTACCCGCTAGTTCCGGGGTGGAAGAGTTGACAAATCTCAACACTAATCAAAGGGAACACATTTTTAGTGAATTTTTCTTATTAAATGAAGATTATGACTTTTTGCTCATTGATACTGCCGCTGGTATTTCTTCTAATGTTATTTGTTTTAATGTGGCGGCCTCTGAGGTTATCAATGTTATTGAACCAGATCCTACCTCCTTTACCGATGCCTATGCCCTTATGAAGGTACTCTCTGTGAAATATGGAGTCAATCATTTTAAAATCCTATTAAACTCAGTCAATTCTGAGGAAGAGGCAAAAGGAATATTTGAAAAGATTGAGCTTGTTACGAATAAATTCCTAAATGTAACCCTGGAATATTTAGGATTTATCTTTAGGGACAAAAAATTGAAAGAGGCGGTAAGAAAACAACAATTAGTAGTAGAAATTTATCCATACGCAAGGTCTAGTAGGTGTTTCTTTCAATTAGCAAGAGTGATTTGCAAAATTCCACATGAAAGTCCTCATTTTAACGGATTTCAGAGGTTTATTCATGGACTTTTTAAAAGGGAAGAATTATAGGAGGAACAAATGGTTAAGATTATTGATTTAGACCAAATCCTCTCCCAGAGAGAGTCCATAGAAAAAATACAGAAAACCAGGCAAAGGTTTGGCAAAGAGGCAAAAAGGGTATTTTTTTTAGAGTTGCAAGAAGAAACAGTACGTCAAGAAAAGAGATTGCTATATTCTCTAGACAATAAAGGGGGGAAACTAAAAGGAAAAAAAGGAAGGCAGAAATCGATAGAAAAAAAGGGGAAAAGAGAAAAACATGTTGATATTACAGCTTAAAGGAGGAAGGTAAACATGGGCAATCTTTTTGATCCTTCTTTTAAGATTTTGGAAAGGGCCTTAGACTTCTGCAGTCTAAGACACGATATCCTTGCAGCAAATGTTGCCAATGCAGAAACACCCAACTATAGGCCATTTGATTTGATATTTAAGGAGGAACTAAAAAAGGTTACAAACTCAAAAGATAGATTGCATCTGATATGCACTAATAATATGCATTTAGCCCCCTCTACTGATGTAGATCGAATCAAACCAAGGTTGATATTGGTACGACCTACTGTTCCAAGTCCAGATGGAAACTGGGTGGATATTGATTATCAAATGGCTCAATTGGCTGAAAACTCTCTCATGTATCAAGTAATGACCCGCATTCTTTCGCAAAAATTTAACAAATTAAGGTATGCAATAAACGAAGGGAGGTAAGGGATGGACCCCTTTTTACCACTTAGGATTTGTGCAACGGGTCTTAGGGTACAACGACTGCGTATGGATTTGATTGCTAGCAACATTGCAAATGTAAACACTACACAGACACCCCAAGGAGGCCCCTATAGAAGAAAAGACCTCCTTGTAACGGCAGTACCT
>Ga0190363_1001109_pt1 | contig 16061 bp, 21 predicted proteins | sample 48721867_MG_FD_161272 | JGI IMG/M metagenome (GOLD analysis project Ga0190363, IMG submission 161272) | Hydrothermal vent microbial mat bacterial communities from Southern Trench, Guaymas Basin, Mexico - 4872-18-6-7_MG | ecosystem: Environmental > Aquatic > Marine > Hydrothermal vents >... | reverse complement strand
GTAATTTATGGAGTTTTATTAACAAGGTGAAAACATGGGTAAATACAACATCATCTTCTGAAGTAGTTATCTTCTATCTTGCTACGTTAACTTCAGCTATACTTATAGAGTACGCTTCTATTATTAGGCACTGGATAAGTCAGGCACAGTACTTTAAGGAGAACCCTGGGGCTATTCCGATAATATTGTTTATGGCATCACTTATAGGAGCAGCAATATTATTAGCTTGTGGTAATGAAAGAGTTGCTAACAGGATTGCTGAACTAGCATATTACTACTTAGTGATAGGGGTTGTACTTCAATTAGTAACTACAGTAAAATCCTAGGAAGCAAAACTTATTTTCAATGCAACATTTTAGGTGTATGGTGTCTTAACTTTGAATACATCAAGGTCATGGACCAACCACGTTACTATAGCATTACTAATATATTCTATCATTGTCAGCTTAGTACATATTCTAGGGCATTTAGGTTATAAGTACTACGTAACGATCCATAGAATAACAATGTATGCAACAATATCTGTCCCTGCAATGGTGCTCATCTCGTCATATATTACATTTATCTTAGCCGTAGCTTTGATCTCAATTAGGTTATCCAGGAAACTATTTATCTTACTAACACTTTCATCCATGCTACTAGTTTTATTAGGTATTCTTTGCATGCCTTACTATATATCATTTACAGTGTTAATCATATCGGTATTAGCACTCTATGTAGCTACTACTAAACTAAATTATACTATTCTGGAAGGTTTAACAATACTATTAGTAACCATAGAGTTTTTATCATTACTCTTCTGGACTACACTGATAATAGGCTACACCATTAGGCCATTAGAAGTATTAGCCATATTGTCTACGAGTATTTGGGGATCTATACAATGGGCTACGCCTATCCTTCTTCTACTCATACTGTATAGCTGGATACTTAATCCATTAATTCAGAAATATATTGATTTACTTAGAAGATATGCACCAAGAGTGTACTACATGATATTTAGGCTAAGAAAGAGTATTGATAGTCCTATCAGTATAAGCTTCAACGAGAAAATATTACTGTTCCTAGGATTAATTTTATCGATTATACTGTATACTATACCTTATTTACCAACAATAAATCCTAGAGGTGTCCCAGTAAATGTCGACTGGATATATTACTATCGTTGGCTGAATAATATGGATAAAGAAGGCTTCATGTGGGCTTTCTATGAAAGATCAGATAGATTTCTATATCTATGGATACTTTATGGGTTAAAGCAACTACTACATATAGATAACTATGTATTAGCGGTATACCATAATATAGCGTTGAGCTTAATACTTACATTATCTGTATGGTATTTTGTAAAAGAACTTTACGGAAGTAGGATAGCTGGTTTAGCCGCCTTACTAACCCCTCTATCACATCAATCCCTAGGCTTTTTCTATGGGGGTTTTCAAGCAAATCACTTCACTCTCTCATTGATGTACGTGGCTATGGGGCTTCTAGTTAAACCGTCACCGAAGAGGATAATAATGTCAACTATAATCTTAGCCCTAACACCGTTTATGCATCCATGGACTTGGATACATATGGTATCAGCTATTGTAATCTATATTTTATATACATGGGTTAAGCATAGAAAAGTGAGTAGTAGCCATAAGATTGTTATTGCTGCTATAATAGTCATAGCATTAACTAGGCAGTTGATAGGTGGATGGGTTCTTCAACCACTACGTGTTATAGAGCCTAGTCCTCAGAGAATTCAAGGCACTTTACCACTAGTTAAAGGGTTACTACATGGTTTTTCCTATTATCTATGGGGTGTACTTAATATACCGTTGTTGTACATTTACGTAGTATTAGCGTTATATGCGTTTAACAAGTCTATGGACTTGTTGAGGTCCATATATGTTGCTTCCTCGATAATTTTACCTATAGCAGGTACTGTACCATTAATAAGGTTGGCAATAAATACTCCCTTCGAAATAGATGCAGTTAATGTTATGTCTAGTCGAAAGTGTTTATTAGTCCTATTAATTGTCGTACTACTAAGTAATGGTTTAAGGATGTGTGTAAACTCCATAGGAGCATGAATCAATTATTGTCCTTATTTATTAGAAGTTTTTCCTTGCTCTTCACTTCTTTTCTCCTTTTCTTCTTCTTGCTTTATTTCCTGTTCCAATTTCTTTAGCTCTTGTTCTAATTCTTTTTCTATTTCTTCTATGGGTTTGGGTGGTGGTGTTGTGGCTAATGTGTATCCTATCCAGCTGAGTATGCCGAATACTGCTGCTATTGCTATGAAGCCTGTTAGCTTTAGTACTAGCTCCCACCATTGGGTAAAGAATACAAGCCAGCCGTAGACGAGTATAACTATAACTGATACAACTAGTAATGCTCCACCAATTAGCTGATCCTTATTCATGTGATCAAGCCTCTAACAAGATGATAGACTCTACCAGGTATTGTAGATGGTAGTTAAATTAAAACTTTATGGCTTAGTCAGCAAAGCAGTATTTTATATGCCTAGTTCGAGATAGAATAAGCTTCACTATGAGGACAACACGTTAGCTTAGTAGAGTTTAAGTATAGTAATAGATAGTTGTAAACATTGAATACAAAATGGATACCTCTTCTAGATTGGGTAGAGACTTATACTTTTTACCTTGTATTTAAGTTAATATGTTACGTGAGTTACAAGGTAAGTAAGGCTTTGGCTGGAATCTCTATTGTCACCACAACTTACAATGAGTGTGAGTATGTTAGGCCTTTTGTTGAACGTGTTAGGAGGGCGATGTCTGGGATAAACCATGAGATAATTATTGTTGATGATTGTTCTACGGATGGTACCTATGAGTTAGCTTTAAGGTATGCTGATAAAGCATTACTAGTTAAACGCGTTGGGCAGACCAGGGGTTTACTAGAGGGTATTAGGGCTTCTAGTTACCCTATAGTAGTTACACTGGATGTCGACTTAGAGAATCCTCCTGAACTCATACCTGTCCTTGTAAAAGAGTTCATTGATAAAGGCTATGACCTACTTATTGCTTCTAGGCTATGGTTGCCCCGGGTTTCTGAGAGACTTGCCTCAGCTATACTTGGTAGGATTATTGGGGTTCACGATGTTTTCTCTAATTTCAGGGTCTATAAGAGGGATTTGTTTAAGGGTGTCAAATTAGTTCTTGGTGAAACATTTGGGGCTGAGCTACTAGTATATGCGTGGAGGAAGGGCTATAGGATCGGAGAGTACTTCTATGATCCTCCTCCAAGGAGGGTTAGGCCTAGGATTGGTGGTAGGCTAAAAGCTAATGTGAGGATAACGTATGCTATGTTGAAGACCTTACTGTACACCCTTTGTTCATAGCGGTCTAGGTAAGCTTTTCTACGAGTTTGAGTATTCTGTTTTGCTCCTCTCTAGTTAACGTGCTCCAGTAGTCTATGCCTACGATGTTCTCTACAAGGCCAGTAAATGATCTCTCATCATATGTGAGAAGGTAGTTTATTCCATACTCTCTAATCACAGCTACCGTTATAGCATCCGTGTAGCTAAACCCCTTTCTCGAAATATTCTCCTTAAATATCCTTAAAGCTTTTTCTTCTATTTCTCTATCAGTATAAAGTACTTTGATTAAATCTCTATCTATGAAGACTTCTATGAATGCATTAGCTGTTTTATACGATAACTTATATTTAAGGATATTTAATGTCTCATCTAGTATGTGGTTTGTAATAAATGCTCTCCCCCATTTACCCTCAATTAAATGTACAATCAATGCTAAGGAATCTAGATGATACCTATCCTTTAAGCTATAAAAGGCAAAGAATACACCAGTATCAACAATTACGGTCAACTATTTCCACCGTAGAGATACTTGTCTACCTCTCTTGCATCGGTCTCGCCTATATCCTTAGCATATTTAAGTGATGACAATACTATATTCAAGTCACCTTTGTATTTATCAATTTCCTTTTCAGCAATACTTAGTACTCGTCTCAAAGCTTCAGCAATACTTTCAACACCCATAAGTTTAGCTAATTTCTCAAGTCTCTTCTTATCTTCCAATGATATTCTAATCGTAGTATACTTTGACATACCTACACACCTCAGATATATCTTAGTATAAACAGCTAAATAAATACTACTACATGTAGTAATTACTACACATCTGTACTACATCGAGGATAACACTATATGCTTCTATATCAAGCTTACTTCTAGGAGGTGGTGGTTGTGAAAGCCATAGGTATCGTTGGTGGCTTAAGTCCTGAATCAACGATACTATACTATAAGACTATCATCGAGGAGTATAGGAGGAGATTTGGTAATGAATACTATCCTATCATAATAATCTACAGTGTAAATTTCGGTGAGTTCACGAGGCTTGTAGAAGAAGGCAAGCATATGGAGGCTGCTAACCTACTCATAGAAGCTGTTAAAGCTCTACACAGGGCTGGTGCTGATTTCGCGTTAATTGCTGCTAATACGCCACACATGTTCTTTGACTATATTAGAACTCATTCACCTATACCGTTGCTAAGTATTATTGATGCCTTAGCAGAAGAGTTGAAGAAAGATAACATTAGGGAGGTCGGGTTACTTGGTACTAAGTTTACGTTAACACAAGGATTCTATGTTGAAGGCCTTAGAAAGCATGGTATTAAAGCAATAGTTCCCGATCCCGAAGACATAGAGGTGGTTAACAAGATAATTTATGGTGAACTAGTAAAAGGTGTTGTAAAGAAAGAATCAAGGGATAAGCTAGTAGAGATTATTAGAGAACTTGTTGCAAAGGGAGCTAAAGGGATAGCATTAGCTTGTACAGAACTACCATTATTGATTAGTGGTGAAGTCGATGGTGTAAAACTTTATGATACTGCTAGAATACATGCGGTTAGGGCGTTAGAGTTCTCTTTGAAGTAAAGTATAGTACTATAATATTCTCGCTACCTCCTATGTTAGAATACCTCTTTAACTAACGTAAGGTTTAACACTAATTTTTAAAGTTCCGGTGCGGAACCTAGTTCCGGTGCGGAACTTTGCTTTTTGATCTTAGACCTAAGACTTCTAGAAAGGAGCTTTTTAATAGAGAAGAAGAACTTAACATACTTGACAAAGCCGTAGACCATGGTGACCCATTAATACTAGTTCTTGGTATAAGAAGAATAGGTAAGACTTCTCTACTCAAATCATTTCTTGAAAAATGGTATGGTATCTATATAGATATGCGTGGTGTAAGAAGAGAAGCTGATCTTTATGACAGAATTAGTGAAGGTATATCAAGTAGAATAGGTATGTTGAAGAACATTATCGAGGGTATTCGTGGAATTAAAGTACTTGGCGTTGAGGTTGAGATTAAGTGGAAGGGAAAAGATTCCATAAGTCTTTTAGGACTACTTGAAGAGCTTAATAAAAAAGGAGAAAGAATAGTAGTAGTTTTTGATGAAGCACAATTAATACGCGTACCTATTTCTACAGAGATAAAGTATGCAATAGCTTATACCTATGATCACTTAGAAAACATAACCATAATTCTAAGTGGTTCGGAGATAGGCTTATTAAGAGATTTTATAGGTATAGAGAACCCTAATTCACCTCTATACGGTAGGTATGCTCTAGAATTAATAGTTGAAAGATTCCCCATAGATCTCTCATTAGAGTTCCTACAACAAGGATTTAGAGAACTAGGTATAAGTATCGATAGAAGTATTATCGAGGATGCAGTAAGAATATTTGATGGTATTGTTGGATGGCTCGTATTCTTTGGTAGGTCATATGTAGATGGAATCAAAGACATAAATAGGATACTTGATATAGCAGTCCAATTAGCAATTAAGGAACTAGGTAAGCTAGGTAAGAGAGAAAAATTGGTACTAAAGGCTATAGCTGAAGGAGCAAAATCATGGTCTTCAATAAGAAGATACATTGAGGAAAAAGAGAGGGTGACAATACCTAAATCATCGCTAACAAGGATTATAAGGAGACTAGAAAAACTAAGCATAATAAAGAACTATCAATTCCTAGACCCAATATACAGAGAAGCAGCTAGAAGATTAAGGCCATGAGCGAATATGTTAAAGAATGGTATTAACAACATCAAACTTCACGTAACAATTCATGGTAATGATAAAATAACTCTTTTCTTAGTTTTCAAAACACTATGTATCAGTAGGCTAAAGACTGGTCAAGGAGGAGTATAAGGGTGGGAAATAATGTTTGAAAAATCGTTTAAGTATCTTATTCCTACGAAGATATACTTTGGCAATGGAATGCTTGGCGAAGTAGGTAAGCTTGCAAGGAGACATATTGGTGGTAATAAGGTATTAGTTGTTACGACTGCTGGAGGATCTATGAGAAGATATGGTTATCTAGCTAAGCTTCTAGAAAGCTTGAGGACTGAAGGCTATTACGCCATAGTATTTGATAAAGTTAGAACTAATCCAACAATAGATGTTGTTGAAGAAGGAGTTAGGTTGTTTCAACAAGAGTACTGTGACTTAATTATAGGTCTTGGTGGTGGAAGTGCTATAGATGTAGCTAAGGCTATAGCATTAGCTCATGCATCAAGTGCTAGTGTAAAAGACCTACTACACGGCAAGGTTAAGGCTAAGGCCTCAGTACCGTTAATAGCTATACCGACAACCCATGGAACAGGTACCGAGGTAGATAAATACGCTGTTATAACGGATCCAGAGACAAAGATGAAGACAGCGATAGTCTCACCAAACGCTTATCCGCGAATAGCAGTACTTGACCCAGAAATAACTAAAACACTTCCACCAAGGCTCTCAGCAGCTACAACGATAGACGCATTCGTCCATGCACTAGAGTCTATGGTATCATATTCATCTAATATCATGACAGTCCTCTACGCCAAGGAAGCTATAAAGACTATAGTAGAGTATGCCCCAAAACTCGTAGAAGATCCCAACAATGTTGATACTAGAGCAATGCTGCTATGGGCTAGTATGCTTGCAGGAATAGCAATAGACTTATCAAGAACAGGAATACTCCATGCACTAGAACACTCTATTAGCGCATACTATCCAGACGTACATCATGGATTAGGACTAGCTGTGTTATTAAAGGGATGGGTTAAACATATACTCCCACTCCTAGATGATGAGCAAAAGATGTTACTTGCACAAACACTTAACGTAAATATTAATGAAATAGGAGACAAGATACTATGGCTCCTTAGAACATTAGGATTTGAGCTAGGATTAAAGGATTTAGGAGTAGATAGGGATCTATTTGAAAGAATGGTAGATGATGCTTATAGATACCTTAAAGTACTAATAGATAATACTCCAGGTAAGCCCAGGAAAGACATAGCATTAAAGGTACTAGAGGATTCTTATGAGTAACCTTGTGGCTCTCAACCGCAACATCTTTTTAACCTATTAACTTCTTGTCTAAGCAGTAACCCAACTCTTTCACTCATGGGAAATGGTGGTGGAATACCCCCTTGAGGATGCTTTTGATACATGCAGAGAAGTTCTGGTTTAAAGCTCGTGAAAAAGCTATACGTAATGCTGAACCATTAGATAAGGCAACTGGTGAAGCATCGTTAACAAATACTCTGGTAGCATTTGTTACAGTTGAAGCTAGAGACGAGGAGAATATTGCTGATGCTGCAGGTAAGGCTGTAGAAGCAATAGAGGATGTTTACCAAAGAGTTAAAGCCGAGTCAATAGTAGTCTACCCTTATGCACATCTATCATCGGAGTTAGCTTCTCCTCAAAAAGCCTTAGAAGCACTTAAAAACATAGAAGAGAGGTTAAAAGAGAAAGGATACAATGTTATAAGAGCACCATTCGGATGGTATAAAGCCTTCGAAATAAAATGCTATGGTCACCCATTATCAGAGTTGTCCAGGGAGGTAAAACCAGTTAAAGCTGAGAAGAAGGCTATAGAGAAGAAATATTATATACTAACACCAGAAGGAGAACTCTACAAGCCAGAAGAATACACGTTTAAAGAAGGAGAAGAGGAGTTCAAAGCACTCGTAGAGAAAGAGGCTTTGAAAAAAGAGCTACCTGGTGGTGAAAAGCCTAGAGTAGTAGATTATTGCCGTAAGTTCGGTTTTGAATGGGAACCGTTATCAGATGTAGGCCATATGAGGTATGGACCACATGCAACATTAATGGTAGAATTGGTAGCAGATTATGCTTGGAAAGTAGCACGTGAACTAGGCTTCCCTGTATTCAAGGTGTTAGGTACAAACACCTTTGATCTAGGCCATCCAGCTGTAAGCAAGCACGCAGAGCTCTTTGGTGAAAGACTATATGAGGTAAGAGTAGAAGGCGGAAGGTATATACTGAGATATGCCGCATGTTTCCAGCAGTTCTCAATTCTAAGCAACTGGCCGTTAAGCTATCGTAATCTGCCATTAGGCATGCTCGAAGTAGCTGATAGCTATCGTTTAGAACAGAGAGGAGAAGTACTACTATGCTTCCGCTTGAGAAGATTCTACATGCCCGACCTACACATACTTACAAGGAACCTAGAGGAAGCAATGGAGGTAGCTAAAAAGGTTCAGGAGAAGATACTTGAAGAAGGGAGAAAAGCAGGTTTCAATTACTGGGCAATATATAATGTAACAGAGGACTTCTTTAACGAACATAGAGACTACGTTATAGAACTCGTACGTAGAGAAGGCAAGCCTGTCCTCATAGTACTAGTTCCTGCAGGAATATACTACTGGGTCATAAACGTAGAATACACTATCCTAGACGAACTCATGCGCCCTAGAGAAATAGCTACATTCCAAATAGACATAGGTAATGCTAAACGCTTCAATATAACCTATGTAGACGAGAAGAACGAGAAACAATACCCCGTAATAATACATACGGCGATCCTAGGATCAATAGAAAGGTACATCTACGGAATACTAGCTAATGCAGCAAAAATGGAGAAGCAAGGTAAAACACCATACATACCAACATGGCTAAGCCCTATCCAGGTAAGAATAATACCATTAACTAAGAATCAGCTAGAGTACGCGCTGAGCATAGCAAGAAAACTAGAAGACCATGGAATAAGAGTAGACGTGGACGATAGATGGGAGAGCCTAGGTAAAAGAATACGTGAAGCAGGAAGAGAATGGATACCATACATAGTAGTTGTAGGCGAAAGAGAAGAGAAAACAAATACAGTAAACGTGAGAATAAGAAGAACAAATGATCAAAAAGCAATGACAATAGATGAACTAATCAAGATGATAGAAGAGGAAACTAAAGAATACCCTAAGAGGATGCAAACACTACCATTACTTGTAAGTCAAAGACCACCAATACCTTATCTCATGTAACCTATAACAGTGTTGTTTATTACCTTAAACTACCTAGTTCTAGTAGAAATAATGCTTCGAAGGGTTATGCAATGGTTAAGGTTAAGGTAAAGTATTTTTCACTACTAAGAGACTATACTGATAAGGTTGAAGAAGAGATAGAATTAGGAGATAATCCTAAACTAAGAGATTTACTAGACAAAGTCTCAGAGAAATACCCAGAACTAAAACTCCTAAGCGATGACGGTATACCAGCAATACCCCTTGTTAACGGCAAATACGTTAACTTAGACCACGAGTTAAAGGAAGGCGATGAAGTAGCTCTTATGCCACCAGCAAGCGGGGGTTAGCATTGGCTAAGACAGGTATAATAAGTGATCCAATAGATGTTAATAGAGAATTAGAAGAAATAGCTAAGGAAACATCCTTGAAAGGAGGTGGAGCCATAGTATTATTCATGGGCTACGTTAAAGGACTAGTAAATGATAACTATGTGCACGAGCTAGACTACGAAGCATATGAGCCTCATGCGTCAAGAATACTTAATGAAATAGCCTCGCAGGCAGAAAGAGAAGAAGGTATACTTGAAGTTAGAGTATATCATCGCATAGGTAACTTGAAGCCAGGTGAACCAACAATATACGTTATAGTTGCAGCTAAAACAAGGCATGTAGCCTTCGAGGTTGCTAGGAAGGTTTTAGAAGAAGTTAAACACAAAGTTCCTATATTTAAGCTTGAAAAGAGAAGTGATGGAGAATACTGGGTTGTAGGTAACGGTAGAAGGGTTAAGAAAAAGCAATAGACCTAATATGATTATAGAGACTTCACACTCCAATGGTATTATCCAGGTATTCCCGTGTCCCCGATTTTATACACCTTATACTTACCATAGCATTTCCAACTGGAGGTGTAAATAGGATATGGGATTAGAGAATCTGTATGTAGTCCTAGATTGGCTTGGTAGCCTAGGAGCAAGGCTAGGGCTAAGCGGTGCAGGTGTAATACTAGTTGCAGCAGGAATAACAATACTACTAATACTCGGAATAGGTTTACTAGTATGGTTTGGAGCAAGACTTGCAAAGAACATAGTATACCTTACACCAAAGCAATTCCTAGGATTCCTAGCACTACTAGGACTAGTACTAGTATTCATAGGGTTAATAACACCGTAACTTAAGATAACATATAGTGTTTTTAAGTCATAGAAGAATTCTTTTAGATATTCGGCTATGACACGATATTCTTATAACAGCTTACCTTGTTAATGATGTTAAAAGAAGCTGTGAGGTAAAGTAATTATTTTATAAGGTTAACCAGTTCTATAGGGTACATAGTATTAAGCTTAGGTCCAGCTAGAATAACATACATTAATTTAAGGTGTTATGGTATGAGCAAAGACTCCTTAGAAGAGCTAGTTAACAAGCTAATAGAGTTGATAGAATCATCGAACTATATTATAGCGTTTACGGGTGCTGGTGTTTCAGCCGAAAGCGGTGTACCGACGTTTCGAGGTAAAAACGGGTTATGGGAAAAATATGATCCAACAAAACTTGCAACCCCTGAAGCATTTATGGAGAACCCTAAGAGGGTTTGGGAATGGTATAAGTGGAGAATGGAGATTATAGCGAAAGCTAAACCTAATCCAGCACACATAGTCCTGGCTAAAATGGAGGAGAAGGGTATAGTTAAAGCTATTATAACTCAAAATGTCGATGGACTACATCAAAAAGCTGGAGCCAAAAACGTAGTAGAACTACATGGAAATATATGGAGAGTTAGGTGCGTAAACAAGGGGTGCAACTACATAACTAAGCTATCAAAACCACCAGAGCAAATACCACCTAAATGCCCTAAATGCGGAAATCTACTTAGACCTGATGTTGTATGGTTTGGAGAACCATTACCCAGGAGAGCTTGGGAACAGTCCGTAAGCGAGGCTAGTCAAGCAGATCTAGTAATAGTTGTTGGTACAAGTGGTGTTGTTCAGCCAGCTGCAATGATACCGCTTATAGTAAAGTATCAGGGAGGTAGAGTTGTTGACGTAAACATAGAAGAGACAGCCTACAAGGATATAGCAGACCTATTCATAAAGGCACGTGCAGGGGAGGTATTCAAGCTATTAGGGAGGAAACTAGGGCTAATAGACTAAGAATACTCGAACTAATTCAACTGGAGGTGGGGATTATACCCATCATACGTGCACTAACACTACACATAAGAGTATCACCATTAACTCGAAGCAATCTTAGACAAATAATTGAGGAAAAAATAATAAAACTAAGAGAAGCATTGGACGAATTAAAAGTTAAGCCATGGACAATACGTATCACGCTACAACCATTACACCACGATGAATATCAACATATGGATATGATAGCTAGGACATTAGGAGAACTAGGAGATAGTGAAAACATATACATAGCGGGAATACATATAGAGGCAGGTCTCAGGTTCACACCAGTATTAGTCCAAGCTATCTCAGATTACAGTAAACTCTATGGTTCGATACTAGTAAAAGATCTTCAAGGTTTCAGTGAGTACGTAGAAACACTATACAAATTATATGACCGATGGGAAGCTTTTACAAGAATAGCATTAACTATACCTAGGAGAGCTACAACACCATACTTCCCAACAGGCTCAACGGTTAAAGATGAAGGAGTTAGTATTGCTCTAAGATACGTTGACCTAGTAGAAAGAGTATTAAAGGAAGGTAAGGAAGAATTACTACAAGAATATTTCAAGAACATACAAGTTATTTGCAAGGAAGTAGCAAATCGTACTGGTGTTAAATGTTTAGGTATTGATGTTTCTCTATCACCCTGGATGGAGGAGAGTGTAGGAAAACTAATAGAATATGTTTCTGGTACAAGAATACCGGGTCCTGGAACAGCTTGGGCAATAAACTGGCTAAACAATCTAGTACTAAGAAATGCTATCAATGCAGGTATAGATATAACTGGATTCAATGAGATAATGTTATCAGTAGCAGAAGACAACTTGCTAAAAGAAAAAGCATTGAAAGGAGAGCTAAAGATAAGGGATCTAGCAATACTATCAGCATACTGTGTAGCAGGAATAGACATGGCTGCAATAAGTATAACAGACACAAACAAGTACGATCTACTAAAAATACTCTATGACCTCTATGCAGCAGCAAACGTGAAAAAGAATATACTAGGAGTAAGACTAATACCAGCAACTACAAGCCCCGGAGGAAAGCTAGTAATAGACAAGTTCAACTACATACCAGTAACAAGACTATAATTCAACGCTAAAATCTAGGCCCTAATAATTCATGATTCCTTTCCTTTAATAATTTAATTCAATGCAATGCTAAGCAATCCATAGAAAAGTTTGAATTAAGAATTAGGAAGTACAAGTATATGAACAATAACAATAAGTAAATAACATGAGAATCCATGAAAAGTATTTTGGAAGGAGAAAGGTCATTATACTCCACATCGCTATTTATTACAGCATGTTTGAGTATAATTCCATAGTAGTGGGTTAAAGGTATAGACCAGCATGATTATTCGTAAAGCTTGTAGTAGAGATATCACGTGGATTGAGGAATATGCTAAGCGTAATCCAGAAACCCAAGTACTTGTTCTCCACGATATAAGGCATGAGAGAGGTAGAAGTGACTTCTATGTAGCTATTAGCGATGATAATTTAGAAGGCTTTATGGTTGTATATAAGGGTTTTGGGTATTTCTACTCAGTATTAATTGAAGCTGGAAATAAGAATGCAGTTCTAGAGCTTGTAAAGACATACAAGCATATCTATGGAGATTACCCAGCTATTATACATGTATTGGATCATTTCGCTGATGTTGTAAAAGATTTGCTAAATATTTCATCAACATATAACTACCTGGTAATGGCTTTAAGGAAAGAAGCTCCTAGAAGAGTATTTAAGCCTCTCGAAGGCTACATAACTAAGCTTAAGGATAATGAGTTAAGAGAATTAGAATATAGTCATGAAGTAGGGTCTAGGCTAAAAAGACTCTTAGAACCATATGGAATTGTTGTGGACGGTAAGATAGTAGCTATTGGCGGCTACTGCGCTATGGAGCCTGAAGCATACATGATATGTGGGGTCTATGTTGAACCAGATTACCGTGGAAGAGGTTTTGGTAAAGCTATCTCATCTATTCTAGTAGAGGAGGCATTCAAACATACTGATATTGTTACCTTATGGGTTAGAGAGGATAACTATCCAGCAGTATATGCCTATATAGGAATAGGCTTTAAGACCATACGTAGAAATACTTGGATAAACATAGGCATTGATAAAAAGCCATAGAATGGTGTGAGCATGGTTATTCAAGCATCATTATTATTAGAGGATAAAGCAATCCTACCAGATGATCCTAAGAGAATAATCTCTCTCACACCATCGATAACCGATACACTCGTCATGTTGGGATTATTAAACCGTATAGTAGGTGTCTCAAGTTTCTGTAAAACTTATGTTCCAATGGTTAAGGATAAACCCATAGTAGGTTCCTATATGAATGTAAACTGGGATAAGATAAACGAGTTAGACCCAGATCTAATTCTTCTAGGAATGGGAGTACAATCCAAGCTCATAAGAATGTTCCTAGAGAAAGGGTACAATGTTTACTCGTTACCTTTACCAACGAGTCTTCCAGGTATACTAGATAATATGTTAAGGATAAGCTACATAACAAATACCTATGAAAAAGGCCTAAATTTATACATGAGTATACTTGCTAGGATAGAGAAGCTAATAGAAAACACACCTGGAGAGACCAAAGCCTACGTCGAAATATGGGTTGGTGAACCTAGAACCATAGGGCAGACATCATATATCGATGATGCATTGAGAATTATAGGTGTGAGAAATATTTATTCGAGTATAAGAGAGCCTTATCCTAAACCAAACCTTAAATATGTCCTTGAATCTGATCCTGACTACATAATCATTAGTAGTGAATCGGCAAGATTAAATATTGAAAGAATAATAGAGGAGAGAGAATGGATTAATCTAAGAGCAGTAAGGGAGGGTAAGATTATAGTTTTAGGTATAGATAGGCCATTAGCTCATCCTTCGCCAAGAATAATAGATGTTCTAGAATACTTACATAAGAACATATGGGGTTAAGCAATGGAAACTAAGGTTAAGTTAAAAGCATTGGAAGAATACATTAAGGAAGGACTAGGATCACTTGAAATAAGTAATGGTAATGTTGAGGCTAAAATAACTATACACCTAGATCCCTATGGAGATACGATAAGTTTTACCATCAAGGGTAAAATAGAAGGCAAGTATGTCATAATATACAAATACATCATAGATAATGGGAAAGAGGTTTGGGAGAGACCACCAGATGAACTGGAAGCATGGATTATGTTCATAGAGGAGAGGTATGGGAGGGCGTAGGAGCACCCTCCTATCAATGGAGGAAATCTAACAATAGAAAAACGCTATATTTATTAGCTAAAAACTTTCATAAACATAGTTATTCCTAATGGATCTCTTTAATAACTCCTTTTTCAATTCCTCCTCTATTACACCCCCATTCAAGTACTTAATAAACCACGTTAATGCGGTCCTAATGAAGTCGCTCCTAGAAGAGAATGCATATTTTCGTGTCAACTCGTCTATTTTGTTTATCATGCTCTTCTTCATTTTCACCGACACTACAGCTACATCATCATCCAGGTCAAGCTCTATGATGTTGCCATGTCTCTTTATGCGCACAGTACATCAACTCCGATAAGAGTTGAGAACCTACCAAGTAATATTGAAGTTCATAGTATTAATTGTTTTCCTCGGTAATACCAGCATAGTCCCAAGGTGATAAATTCCATGAAGTATATCTATCCATTCATGTAGTTACGTATGAGATTCCCTTTTATACCCTATAAATATAAGTTTTTACATCAAAGCTCTCTGTGCTAATTTACAGTTAATTAAATATTAATTCATATATTCCGCTGCTTCTAGGTTCATAAAGTGTAAGGAATGTACTTTTTATACTACAACTCTTCTAAAATTACTTCGTTTTTATTCAAGTCTACCATTGCATAATATCCGAGTGCTAAGGGTCCTGGATTAACACATAATGTTTTACCTATTACTTCGTATCCCCTTGCTTCATGTATATGTCCGCATAAGCAAGCTCTAGGTTTATACTCCTCTATGAGTCTTGTAATGTCAGGTAAACCCGCATGAACGTTACCCCATGTTACATCTATTTTACTAGCTCTAGGCGGATGATGAGTTACAAGTATGGTTTTCTCACGATATTTTCTTAAACATTCTTCTGCTTTACGCATACTAGTATATACTTCAAGCCCGCTAATACCAGTAAAATAATATCCTCCTATAAGTCTGCATTGGGCGTCAATTGCTATACCTTGCTCTCTTAGCAGTCTCGCGATATAGTGGTCATCCATGTTTCCTGGGACAGCTACTATGGGTACGTTTTGTCTCATAAGCATACCTATAATGTCGTGATTACACTCAAAGTCACCACTAACTACTATGACATCAACATTCAGCTCGTTTAGTATTCCTAATATTCTTTCTAGGTAGGCGTAAGAACAGTGTATATCACTAATATGTAGTATTCTCATATCGCTATACCTGATGTAATAGTTGTTTTACGTGTTACAACTATATTAATGGGATTAGCCTATAGGGTTATCGGATTTGAGGTCTAGAAGTTATGAATGAGAAGTATAAACGTAGGATAAGTATAGAAGCATACTTTACTGTTCCATATGATGTTGAAGAGCTGTTTAGTGGTATGCA
>Ga0190363_1001105_pt1 | contig 16082 bp, 16 predicted proteins | sample 48721867_MG_FD_161272 | JGI IMG/M metagenome (GOLD analysis project Ga0190363, IMG submission 161272) | Hydrothermal vent microbial mat bacterial communities from Southern Trench, Guaymas Basin, Mexico - 4872-18-6-7_MG | ecosystem: Environmental > Aquatic > Marine > Hydrothermal vents >... | reverse complement strand
CGGCGTAATGGGCCCGTAGATCAGTCCGGTAGATCGTCCGCTTGGCGTGCGGAAGGCCTCGGGTTCAAATCCCGACGGGTCCAATCAAGTAGAGAATTACCAGCATTATTGCCTGGGGCCGTAGGGTAGCCTGGACTATCCTTCCAGCTCGGGGATTCATCGAGATTGGCTCTGTCCAAAACCGTGAAATGAATAGCTGGCGACCCGAGTTCAAATCTCGGCGGCCCCATAAATTTATCTACGAAATACAAAATAATTATAAAAATATAAAAAAGCCTCGGTAGCTTAGTCTGGCAGAGCGGCTGGCTTGTAACCAGCAGGTCGAGGGTTCAAATCCCTCCCGAGGCTAATAATAAATGTCATGTCCAGAGAGGTGTAAATTGTAGAGAAGGTAGAACACACTCTATCCTTAACTCTAATTGATTGTTAGAGGGCGAGAACATAAAATGAACTCGGCCAACCACCTCTGATCTACATTATAAATTTAGATGAAGGAGTATGTGAAGTTATGCGTGTTTCTTTATCTCATCTTTCAACCACTCTATTGCTTCCTCCAATTTCATCAGATTGTTTAATTCATCTGGGTTACTCATTTCGATCTCGAAAATCCACCCCTCTCCATACGGATCCTTGTTTATGAGTGTTGGGTCGTCATATAATTTCTCATTTGCACTCTTTACAGTTCCGGATACTGGAGCATATATCTTACCGACCCATTTTCCGGTCTCTACCGTTCCAACCTCCGAATCTTGACTAACCTCATCACCCTCAAATGGCATCTCAACATAACTTATGTCGCCAGCCATTTTCTGCGCAAAGTCGATAAGACCCACCCTCGCGGTATCTCCTTCAACCTTAACCCACATATATTCCTTGTGATAATACAAATCTTCTGGCATTTCATATCCTTCAACATTCATTTGAATCACTCCCCTTCAATTTTTAATGTTTATTAATATTTTACATTAATTTTATAATTATTGATCATTAAAATATAAAATTCATATTAAATCTCTCAGTAAATCTCTCAGAAATATCTTGTGTTTGCCAAGGTTCCCACCGTAGTTTCCAGCAGAAATCCTTACGAGTCCATCAACATCAAGGACGCTTTTTATTGCAGATTTCATAGCATCCTTAACAACATCTAATGAAATTCCATTGATAACTATCTCTGGTATTGAATTAACATTATCTGGAACCTTTGAATCCCTTATTCTTCCCCTGAGTGTTGGACAGTATGGATGATTGGTCGTCGGTCCGATCTCCGGAAACTTCGTTTCCACCTTCGAACCGGCAGAGCATATATCAAAGGATGTAATTGCACCGTCTACCTTTTTTATCGCCTCCACGGCCCTATCTCCAGCCTCCAATGCAGAATCCTCATCCCTGCAGAAAAACCATAGATTACCGCCCATTATTCCTCTTTTGTAAGAGATGAATCTCTCTATTAGGAATTCACCCATCATTATCGGGATATTTATCATTTCCCTTCCAAATCTCTCCTCAACCGTCTCATAACCATCGCCACAGTGTCCCACCTTATTCATTATATCGATCTTCTCATCAGATTCCAAAAAATTAAAGACTCGGGTGGTTGGAACGACCAGGATTCCCTGTCTTATCCTCTTTCCAAGTTCATATTCCAATTTTTCCTTGGAATTTTTTCCATAATTTACCCATATCTGGATTATTGCGGAAATTCTCCCATCTATTTCATTTGTCTTTAGAAATTTCTCGATCCCAGCCTCGGATTCATTGAAGACCGTGCATGGCAGGGCAGTTGATGAATATGCAGCCCTCTTCAATCTCCTTTCATCTCTCGCAGTAATTAAAAGTCTTGCAAATAGACCATCAAATGCCTCTGCGTATGTGTCCTCGATCTCGATTCCATTTATGTTCATATTGAATATTTAGAAATTTAAAATAGAAAAAATGACAATCCAATTATAACTCCCGGAAAAACCCAACTTTAAATCGAAGTTGGGACAAACCTCCTAACCAAAATAAACTCTCACCAAGCGAGGACTCCACCATAACCAGCCATCCATCCTCATTTTGGATTTTGGGGTGTTCAATGTTGGGCGGGGTTAGTGGGGAAGAAACTGTAGAAACATTGGAGCAAATGCTTCTTACTTTTAGATTTTTGAAGTGAAAAAAATCGAATAAAATTTTGACTCGCTTGCACCCAAATCCCTTCGGGATTTGTCCCGAGGGGTCGTTGAACATTCCTTGGGACCTTCTTAAATTGGAAGAGATTGGGACATAGATCGGCAAAATTAAATGAGAAACATATTCGTGTCTCTTTAGTTCGTGATTTTGGTAATTTTGCGATCGCCACACTATCGAATCGTCACTCATTGCACTACTGTTAATCTATCGCATTGATCTGCTTTTAATACCCATACAACCCTATTCTAATGGACTCTCCTCTCATTTTGATTGTTTTGAAACCGTTGATTTATTAATCACCAATCGTATTATTTTAAAATTTCGTAGGAATTTTGCGGCCCCCATAATATTAATATCTTTGAATATTTTCGTGGAGAATGGAAGAGAAATCAATTGTTGTGAAAACAGGTATTGAGGGTTTTGATGACATTATAGGTGGCGGGTTTTCTCCGGGAACATGTATCCTACTCATAACAGCTCCGAGGATAGAAACCCATCTCTTTTGTCTTGAATACATATATAGGGGAATTGTCAAAAATGAACCGGGATTGATCATAACGATGAATTATTCTCCAGAGGATTTGAAGGTGAAGGCTCTTCGGTATGGCTGGATTCTTGCAAGGGGTGAAGAGAAAAGGATACTGCGATGGGTAGATGGTTATTCCCTGAATGCAAAGAAGGATGTGAAATCAACGGAAATCATAAAGAGAATTGGCGGTTCAATTGCACTTTCTGATCTAACCATTGGAATGTCCGATGCTCAAAGAGCATTTCATCAGGTAAGTGAGTACTATAGATTTGTCTTTGATTCCTTATCCACATTATTCATCTATAATGACCCGAACACCATCTATAGATTCCTCAGAGTGGTAATACCAAAACTTAGGGTGTCTGGGGGCATAGGTTTCTTCTTGCTTGGTGAGGGAATGCACGACTCTCAGATTGAGATGACTCTTCGGTATATGATGGATGGGACGATCCAGATAACCAATGACCTTGAGATAAAGATAATGAGTCTGCCCAACCCCTCACCAATAAAGACCGCGAGGTTAATTCTTGAAAAGAGAGGGTTTATGGTCCAATATGGGAAGGAATGAAATGGAGAATGGAAATGAGATTGAAGAGAGTAATAGGGAGAATAGAATCACCCTGCTGGTGCTTGGAATAATATTTTTTGTTATTGGTATTGCCGTATTTCTCTCGTTAAATTCTGGATTCGATTCCAATTACAAGTATGAAGAAATCGTCTCCGGAGTTAATGTATATTCAAAAATACCATTTGAGGATTTTCAGAAGATTAATAGATTCTATTTAGAAAAGAACCCAGATGATGCTGGATTAATATGCAATTTCGAGATATCTGCGACATCAAATATCAATAGATTGGGCTATAAAGTAGTTATTGAGGATGGAGAAATGGGGGTCTATATAGATAAGAATGTTGCTCATATCCGTGGCAATAATGATGGTGAAAAATTGAGGGCTTGTAGGGCATTTATCTGTTTGAATAAGGGAATAAATTGTACCGAGAATATTGAACAGATAAGAGATCTAATAATCAGAAAGAGGGTCGCAAATGTCATTATCGGAGAAAACATATCGGGCGCTGGTTTAAGAGGTTATGGTGAGATTCTTGGCGCTCTTGGTTATTTGCAGGCATCTAATATAAGGGATTTGAATGGTGATAGAACAATAAATAAGAGTGAAATTAAAGAAACATTAATTGTTATATTGCCATATATCCAGAATGGGAGTATCTGCAATTTACAACCAATAACAACACACTTTCAGAGATATAATCAGACAAACATGAGTGTCGATTGCTATATTGTAACGCCATCAATAAGGCTTGTAAAATCCAAAAGGAATGCGATTAGATTCTATGATAATGACCTAATTCTTGAGGGGGATGATGAACACCTGAACATAGAGTCGATAATTGTTAGGGATGCGATAGCCCCAGAATTGATCTTGAGGATATATGACATGATATAATTTTTATGATATAATTTTAATTTAAAATTTTAATTTAATCACTCAACATCCTTCTTCTTCACCAACTTCGTCGTTATCTCGAGCAGTGGATGTTGTCCATACTCTATTATCTTTATGTCATCTAATGTTATGAGACCCCTTCTTTTTGCGGAGATTTCCATCCCCAACTCCCCGTCAAAATTCTCGATCTCAATAACATGAGCCATCAATTCCTTAATTCCGAGATTATTAGCGGCAACGGCACGATGATGCCCATCAACAAGAAGATAATAATTTCTTCTCTTCACAACGATCAATGGTTCTGCAAGACCTCTCTTAATCTCATATTCCCTGCCCTGTAATTCATCCGCATACACCCTGTCTTGAGTTGGATGCAATTTATCTATGGGGACGAGATATCTCCTCACATTAACTCTCACATTATGCTCCGATTCGATAAGATTCTTTATCATATCAACCTTTCTGGGAGTTGCCCGTTCGATATGTGAGCGAAGGATATCTGTATTTGAGATTATACCGACTAATTTTCCATTATCATCAATAACTGGCAATTTTTTAAAGCCATATCTAAACATCAATCTTGCAGCATCATCCAAATTCAGATCGGGTCTTGCAACAATAATTTTCCTTCTCGTTATTTCTATTATTGGTTTATCCAATTTGTCAAGATTTCTCAGAAGGTCCTTTGCATTTATAATTCCAACGAGATTTCCATTCTTTGTCACGGGCATATTCTGGTGGGTCGATTTTATAAATTCCTTTATTGCCTCCCCAACAGTGAGATTATATGGCAATGACTCAACTTCTTCTGTCATATAATCCTTTACCTTTGGTTTGTCCGTCATTTTCCCAATTTTAACATCTTAATAAATGGTGTTTATTGCCATGAATGCCTTGCTTTTATTTGCATATTCTATCATGTCGTTGTCATTAGTCCATATTTGGTAGATCTAACTTTATACCATACGCTAAATTCACCGTTTCATTATCAATGTCTTTGGTCTCCATCACAACAACATTCGTATTTTCTAAGATAATGCCTAAGCAAAAAATTTAACTCAATTGAGGGTATAAAATTTAATAACGCCGCCAATATCATAAAGAATTTGGAGGGATAGGTTTAAATATCCTGACAAAATCGAGCGTATCCAATAAATCACAGGGCTCCGAGATTAAGCCTGTGCCTCTCGAGCATCGAGCACTCTGGGGCATTCTCTAATCTTATCTATAGTGTGGCTCGCGATGATTAAAGTAATGGGAAGCTAACATACAATACCACTTCTTCTCTCTTGAGAACGAGATGGATTCCTGGACACGCCCTGAAAATCGAAAATATATTTCTCTTATAATTACAAATAAATAATTATGAAGAGAGATGTGAATTTTATTCTATTTGGGATATTGATATTGCTGATAATGTCAATGGTTGGAATGGCGCTCTATAGCGATTATACTTATCATGAAATTAATGAAAAATACAGGGAGTTTAAGAAGAAATTGGATGAGGCTCAACGCAAATTAAATGAGACAAATATGTTGCTAATTGAGCGTGAAATGGAGTTAAATGAAACTGAGAGGCAGTTAATTGACATAATAAATGAATTAAATCTATCGAAACAGAAGATATCATCCCTGGGGGAGTATTACAAAAATTTAAGGGGAAGGAATGAGGAGCTTGAGGAGGAATTAAGCAAGGTAAAGGATGACCGAGATCTATGGAAGTCGAATTATTTTGAGGTTAAGGAAGACCTGGGATTCTGTAATCAGAGCCTTAAGTTATGTAATTCTCAATTATACTCAAAGGACCTGAAGATAGAGAAATTGAGGGTGGAGATAAACAACTTTAATTCGTATCTCGAAGAAATAAATGAGGGACTTGATAATATGACGGATTTTATCATATTCAATGTTGAGAATACGAGCCTAAGAGAGGGATTAATTGAAGAGGTAAATTCATTAAGAAATCTAATTCAGGATATTCAGGCGAAATTAGTAACCACAATTTGATAAAAATTTGATTTTAAAAAATAAAAATGGCAAAGAAATTAAATGATTTAATACTTGAAAATCTGGATGAGGTTGTTAAATTTTCTATTAAGATTCGGATATTCAGGATAATTCTAAATGCAATTATTGTTTCGCTTCTTTTTGCAATACTCCTTAGATTATTTGCAATTCATGCTATTATAAGCATATTCTTTGGAATTCTATATTTTATACTGAGTCTTATTTATCTGTCCCTGAGGGCATCTCTATATAGGAATGACGCAATACACCTAATTGTTGATAGATATCCATCTATGAACGAGAGACTTCAAGCTGCTTATGATAATATAAAGAAAAGTAACATAATCGTGGATTCGCTGAGGTCAGATGTATTAAAGAGATTCAAGAAGATGTATTGCTCTTCATTCCTTGATATGGGGCCGATAATCACAAGGGTGTTTTTATCGGTGATATTAATCTTTATTCTTTTGTCGATAAATTTCATACACTTTGAGGGTTTTGCTGCGAATTCCATACCCCACGGCGAGAATATATTGGGTGATATAATAAATTCCATAGGATTTGGAAACAAGAGAATAGATAACACTCGTAACATTGAGGAATTTGTTAGCGAGAACTTCACAACGAGGGAAAGAATAGAGGAGGACAGCATAGGTGGTGAGAGTGGGGGTCAATTACCTGGAATAAGTGAGGGTCCAATCCCCGGCATGGGAGGGGGAGTTGGTTATGAGGAGAATCCAGATATATTTGGTGAACCATCATCGGCAAGAATTCACGGCGATAATATAAACATGGAGATTCATCCGGAGTATGGAGGTGAGATTGAAATTGAGGATGTGGAGGTGGAGAAAAGAAAACTAAATAGATTTGAGGAAAGATTAATGGGAAAATCTGCGGAAATTCCCGAACAAGAACCACCTGAATACAGTGAGATCATTAGAAAATATTTTCAATCATTACAAAATATATTAAAGGAAAAATGAAAAAACAGGCAAAAATTGGTTGGAGTTTATGGGGGAGTGCGGAAAAGGTAAGAGAAAGGCTGATGATTGAAGAAAGGGATAAAATGATCGATGTCGTGGAGGAGAAGACAAGGGAGAATTATAAATTAAAGGATGTCTATAAAAATATAAAGGGCGTATATGAGAGAATTTTAAATGAGATGGGACAACTTATCATTGGACAAGAAGATGTAATTGAGCAGATTCTAATTGCAATATTCACGAAGAATCACGCCCTACTTGAGGGCTATCCCGGTCTCGGAAAAACATTAATGATAAGCACATTGGCAAATGTAATAGATCTAAAATTCAAGAGAATTCAATGTACGCCAGACCTGATGCCATCCGATATTACGGGAACCTATGTTGTTGAGGAGAGAGATGGTAGGAAGGTATTTAAATTTGAAAGGGGGCCGGTGTTCACGAACATACTGCTGGCAGATGAAATAAATAGAGCGACGCCGAAGACACAATCCGCATTATTGGAGGCTATGCAAGAGAGACAGGTTTCGGTTGGCACATCCACATTTCCATTGGATGAGCCATTCTTCGTTTTAGCAACTCAGAATCCCATAGAGATGGAGGGTACATATCCATTGCCAGAAGCACAGCTAGATAGATTCCTATTAAAGATAATTGTTGATTATCCAAGGATAGAGGATGAGGAGAGGATAATTGATATCTACACATCTGAAGAGATACCAAAGACAAGGAAATTATTAAACAGGGAGAAATTAATAGCGATACAAAAATTGACAAGAATGGTTCCAATCTCAAAGGAGGTTAGAAGATACGCATTAGATATCGTAACAAAGACTAGACCGATTCATGATGGTGTTGCTAAAAAATACCTTGACTATGGAGCATCTCCAAGGGCGGCGATAGGGCTTGTTCTGGCAGCAAAGGCTCATGCATTGATAAATGGAAGAAATTTCGTCAGTAAAAAGGATATAAGGGAGATGGCATTTCCCGTCTTGAGACACAGACTGATCCTAAACTTTGAATCTGAACGCAAGGGGATAACACCAGATCAGGTGATTTCTGAGGTCATGGATGAGGTGGAGTAAATGGTAATTGATCCCTCCTTTATCGAACAACTAAAAAAACTTAACATAACAACAAAGAGGAGGGTTGTGAATGTTTATATGGGTAGCAGACCATCTATAAGGCAGGGTAGAGGTATAGAGATCGCGGATTATAGAGAATACTACCCTGGAGATGATTTCAGGTCGATAGATTGGAGGGTATATGCAAGGACAGAAAGACTTTATATTAGGAGATTTGAGGAGGAAAAAGACCTAATCCTGCATCTACTCTTAGATTCGAGTGCCTCAATGGATTTTGCGGTCTCGGGGATTATGAGGAAATTTGATTATGCCGGTAGTATTGCCGCAGGTTTTGCGTATTTAGCCTTGAATAAGAATGAAAAATTTGCGTTTGCATTATTCTCTGATAGGATAAGGGAGGTAATGCAGGCAAGGAAGAGCACATTTCACTTCTTCAAGTTGGTTGATTTGATAAATTCCTCTCCTCAGTCTGGGAAAACAAATCTGAAGAAGTGTGTTGACCAATATACAAATCTGATAAAGGCGAGGTCATTCATTATTGTAATTTCGGACTTCATTGAGCCAATTGAGTCATTGGAGTATGGAATCTACAAGATTGCAAAATATTCGAAGGAGGCAATTCTTGTTCAAATACTTGACCCGGGGGAGATAAATCTGCAATGGCGTGATGATATAAAATTCGAAGATATGGAGACCTCTGAGACAGAGAGAACATTCCTAAGTCCAGAATTTAAGAGAGAATACTCGGAGAAACTTGAGCAACACATATTTGAGATCGGGGAGATATGCAACGATACGGGGGTTGACTTCTTTTCTGTAACAACAAACATGCCATTATTTGATGCATTTGTTGAAATATTGCGACACAGAAGTTAGTTGAGTATTCTACTGCGTAAAGAAACATATAAAGAAAAACATATTTAGATTAAGAAGATATAAATACTATTGTTGAATTTGATTACTCAATAAAGCAATAAAATGACATGTGGAATTAAGGATATGAAAATTCTATTCATAATTCTATTATGTCTCGTTGTGGTTTTAGTCAGGAGGGTGGACTCCGAGACATATTATGAGATCAGGAAGAAATGGGAATTTATATCTCCGATGTTAATAGATAGCATATATATAAAAGATTTAAACTCAGATGACCTTAAGGAAATTCTAATTGTTGGAAAGAATCGAAATCCCCATCTCTCTGATGGACTCTATTTATTGGACTGGAATGGAAATCTTACCTGGAAGAAGGAAATTGATAACATTCTCGATGTGTACGTGTCAGATATAGACTATGATCAGGAATTTGAGATTATAGTGAGTTGTGGTAAAGTGAGGGGATGTACACATTGGGGGAAGATATACATAATTAACTTGGATGGGGACACCATATTTGAATATCCAAAAATGGGGGCAGGATACAATATACCGCTGTTGGATATAGTTACTATAGATCTTGATAATAACAATAGGGAAGAGATCATAGGGAGTGTGGGCAAAGGTGTTTATGCCATGGATGATATGTATGGTAAATTTATGTGGAAGTGGAATGCAGAGAAACACATAGATACTATAATAATCAAAGATGTTGAAGGTGATGGAATTCCAGATGTGGTTGCTATTGCTCCAAATGAGATATTTATCATAGCATATAATGGAACTGAGAAGTGGTCATACATGGCTCCCAATGAAATTATAGATGTTGAGATTGGGAGCATTCATCAGATAGGTAAAAATGATATCGTTATTGCATTGCCCTCAGAAATTCGTATCCTGGATGTGAGTGGCAATTTATGGCGCAGGATAGAAATAAACTCAACAATAAATTCAATACTAATTAAAGACATAAATGACGATTCTCATAATGAGATTGTGGTCGGAACCGAGAATGGCTTATATATATTTTACATGGATAAAAACGAAACAATTCTATACAGAACACCTTCTCCGATTAATAAATTTATTGTCTCAAAACTCGAGTGCGGCGGGGAGAAATATGTCATATTTTCCATAGATGATGGGATTTATGCCATCAATTCTATCGGTATTGCTAAATACATCTACTCTCCAAGCAAAATTGGATTGCAAGATGAGATTTGCGATTTGTATATAAATGACATCGACTCTAATGGTGTCAGCGACATCCTTATAATCTCCAGAAATAAGATATCTGTTATTGAGCCTGCATACATGGATATTGAAGAGATAAATGAGAAAAAATCCAGGGCAAATCAATATTATATGAGAGCATACTTCTACCTAAATCTCGAGGATTATGAGAATGCCATAAGATTTGCTAAAATGGCACTATCTCTCTATGAAGAGATAAATTATACCGAGGGTATGGAGAAGTGTAATGAATTGATTCGTAAGATAAATATCAAAACGGTCACGACAACTTCAACTACGACAACTTCAACTACGACATCTACGACAAAACCCGAAGAAGAGAAATACGAGAATAGTTTTATAGGAATGATAATTTTAATATTAATTGTCATATTTATCATTTATAAAGACTATAAACGAAAATCAAGGGAAGATGAAAGGATAAGTTATAAATTTGGCGAGGGGTGAGAACGATGAATAAAATAATTACAAAATTACTCCTGCTTTTAATTTTGGTCTCGGCCATTAATGCGGTTAAGGAAGTTGGCGCGGAATCGAGTCTTGCAGATATCTACTACAACAAAGCGGTCCAGTTATACAACATGGGCGATTGTATAAATGCGAGCATCAACACAGAAACCGCACTGGAACTCTACTCTAAAGAGGATAACCAACAGGGAATCTCAAAGACCATGGAATTAATTTCAAGGATTAATGATTGCTTGGAGGTGAGGGGGGACGAAGACTATACAAAGGCAATAGATTACTATACCGATGCTCTATCACTAATAGACTCTGGGATGTGTGATGAAGCAATGCCAAAATTAGATAATGCACTAATATATGTTCAAAGAGCAAATAATTCGTACATACATATAAGTCCACCAAACTCTGAAAGGATTGAGAAATGCAATTCTCTTCGGAATAATATAATCGAAGCGAGAAAGGGATGTGAAATAAGCTATGCAGACAGCCAGTATATAAAAGCACTTCAATTAATGGAACCGAGGGATATTCTAAAAAAGGACTGTGTTGGGGCGAAGGATATAATAAATAATATATTGCCAATATATCAAAGCTACAATCATCAAGAGGGGATCGATAATTGTAATGCGCTCCTAGCTAAGATTGCTGACTGTGTTAGAAATATTAGAATTCATGCGGATCTCCTCTACGATAAGGCGATAGAGGCATTTGGAAGTGCAAATTGCTCTAATGAAAACTATCTAATTGCCATTGAAAAACTAAGAGAGGCAAAAGGACTCTACGAGAAGATTCGGTATCAGGAGAGGGTTGATTATTGTGAGCATCTAATAAAGCAGATAAATGAGGAACTGCAGGGGTGTATAAGTGAGATGGAAAAACAGGCAGAAGACTATTACTATAATGCCAAAACATATAAGATCTTAGAGAGAAACCTAACGCTTGCAATGGAATACCTAAATAGATCTATAAGGATATATCAGAATCTCTATAATCTAACCAATAATAAGCTAAAAATGCAGGAATATTTGGCGCGTATCAAAGAATGTAACATATTGTATAATGAAATTCTTGAGATAATATATCAAAATATAGATGTAGAAAATGCATGGGATATGGTAGAAGAGGCAAAATACAGAATCGCGAGTGCAACATCGATAGATGACTATAGATACGCCAAGGATATTATAGAGAATGCATCAAAAATATTCGAAAAATATAACAGATATGATGGAATAGACGAGTGTGAGAGAGTAAATGATACCTTAGAGGAGATATTCTCGTTGATAGATCTGGCAAATCAATACTACAATAAATCAGATGGATATTATAGAATTGCAGAATACGAGAATGCTACCCATTACCTAAATAAATCAAAATTACTTTATAATAGAACAAAATTGCGAGATGAAATTGAAAAATGTAACGAGTTGGGTAATAAAATCCTTGAAGGAGTAAGAAAGAAAGAGATTGCAAGAAATAGGTATAATGAAGCAATAAATAAGTATAATGAAAGGCTTTGCTTAGATGCAAGGATGCTTGCAGATGAAGCACTGAGAATTTACACGGATATAAATTTCTCTTCCGGAATAAATGAAACGAAAAAATTAATCAAGGAAATAGAAAGGGGATGCCCCTCGGGAATAAACCCGCATGTAAAGGACCTTGCTATGAGCATGATGGCATTTGTACTTCTCGCTTTATTAAAGTGGCAGATCGACAAACAAAAAATCATGAGAAGGCTAGAGGAGGAGGAGAGGAGAAGGCGAGAGGAGGAGGAGAGGAGAAGGCGAGAGGAGGAGGAGAGGAGAAGGCGAGAGGAGGAGGAGAGGAGAAGAAGGCTAGAGGAGGAGAGGAGACTGATAAAGGAACTTTTAGAAAAAGAGAGGGGAAGGTTTACAGAATTTGAATCTGTTGAAAGTGGTAGGGATGAATTATAAAATGGAAAATAAAAGTTATTCGGCAATTATGGATATCGCAAAGCGCAGGGGGATAATATATCCATCATTTGAAATCTATGGCGGAGTTTCTGGATTTTATGACTATGGTCCTGTGGGCATTAGGATAAAGCAGAATATTGAGAGGATAATTAGAGATTATTTCATTCTGAAGGAGAATTGTTTTGAGATAGATTCGCCAGTTCTTAACCCGGAAGCAATTTGGGTTGCCTCTGGTCATGTCGAGAATTTTGCCGATAAATTAACCCAGTGCATGAAATGTGGTGAGCCATACAGGGCGGACCATTTAGTTGAAGAAAAAACAAAGAAGCAGGCAGATCATCTTGGAATTAGAGAATTAAATGAATTAATTGAAGAATTGGGGATTAAATGCCCAAGGTGTGGTGGTAAATTGGGGGAGGTATATGACTATAATTTAATGTTCCATACATTCATAGGTCCCGGAATGAAAAAAGAATCCGCCTATCTGAGACCAGAAACCGCACAAACGACCTATATCTCATTCAGAAGACTATGGGAGATCGGAAGGAAAAAACTTCCATTGGGGGTTTTCCAGATAGGGAAATCGTTTAGGAATGAAATCTCACCAAGACAGGGCATGATAAGGCTCAGGGAATTTTATCAGGCGGAGATTCAATTCTTTGTTGATCCAGAGAAAAAAGAATCTGAGAAATTTGATGATGTAAGGGAAATTGAAGTGGAGATTATAACCAAGGACGATGAGAAATTTAGAATTTCACTGAATGATGCTGTTGAAGATGGGGTAATAAAGACGCAAATGATAGCCTACTTTCTCGGAAGGTCATTCCAATTATTTGAAAGGATGGGTATAAACCCAAAAAGATTGAGATTTCGGCAGCATAAGGATGATGAAAGGGCATTCTATTCATCGGATACATGGGATATAGAATTCATAAGCAATAATTTTGGAAGAATTGAACTCGTCGGAATCTCTGACAGGACAGATTATGACCTAAGGGCACATATGGAATTAAGTGGTCAGGATATGAATATAAATTATAATGGGAAAAAATTTATACCGCATGTGATTGAAATTGCATACGGCATAGATAGACCATTCTACTGTGTGATAGAGTCGTGCTATACCTCCGAAAAAGACAGAAAATACTTCAGATTTCCGGAGGATGTCGCACCGTATAGTGCCGCAGTATTTCCTCTCGTCAATAAAGATGGTTTAGATAAAAAGGCATTAGAGGTCTTTAATTTTATAACAGATAATGGAATCTATGCAGTCTATGACAAATCTGGCAGTATTGGGAGGAGATATGCAAGGGCAGATGAGATCGGAATTCCAAAATGCATTACAATAGACTATGAAACGATGGAAAACGACACCGTAACAATAAGAGATAGAGACACGAGAAGACAGATCAGGGTTAAGATGAATGAGATTTGTAAGGCATTATGAATATTTCATCATAAAGCCTCTTCTGTTCTAATTTTAATTTCTGCTCATTTGATAGATAAAGCAGAGATATGAATGTTCTGACTATCTCCTCTCTTTTTTCTTCCTTCGATGTCCCGTTTCCATTCAATATATCTGAAAACCTGATCATCTTTTTATTATTATTCATCAATATACCCATCACCCGCTCGTATACCTCCTCTACCAACTCCGTGATATCCCTGACGACCTTTATCTCCATTACCCTTTCTCTGCTCTTTCTCAATTTTTCCTTTATCCTCTTATCCTCCAATACCTCTTGAATCGCGGCAATTAATTCTATTGCGGTAACCCTTCTCCTTGGGACACGTCTCGGAACAATTGAAATCGAAATCGACCTTCTGTTGTTTTCTTTCCTTACCGATGTCTTATCTTCTGCATGATCTCCTGTATAATTTACATGTACATCATCTGAGATGGCAATGCCCTCAAATTCCATAAATTCCTGAAAATCTTCTCCAAAATCAAATTCTGACTCTGATGGGATAGTGAGGAAATTATCTCTTATAGTAATTTCCGCCTTCATTCTAAGTAAAACGGAACTCACGAGTATGACATTTGCTGGAATTTTAAAATTCATCTCTCGCATCCTCTCTATTCTGTCCGAATACCTCGTTGCCAACTCCACGATGTCTATATCCCAAGGGTCCATCTGGCTTATTATCTCGTAGAGGATATCCTTCCAAAACGAATTTTCTATCATGTTTTCTATGTTTATCATTTTAATTTCAAAAAATTAAAAAAATCTTGATGTAATTACAAATGATGTCAATTATGGTTTAAATACTTAGCGCTCTTTTTTGATTTTATCTTCATGTGGTGGGGGGAATGCATATTCTTAATTCTTATTCTGCAAATTCCAATCTTTAATTATGAGATATCACATTGTTACATTATCAGAATGTGAATTATCGAGTTCGTTCGTAATATGCTCAATGACTGTGCTCCTGTGTGTAATAACTTGTATATTCACATACATAAAATACAGAAGGTGTGAGGACAAAAACTTAAGAAGGAGATTGATCTCGCTCTACTCCGGTCTTTGGTTTGCTATCATGATGTTCCTGATTGCACAATTCCTTATGTTATATTGGATAGCATCCTTTCTATATCCATCTGTTCTTCAATTTTATAGGATAAGACCGCCATGGACTGCCATGTCTTTATTAATTCTCGCGTCCTTTACTGCAATTGCCTATTCGATTGTAAGATTCAGAGCAGATCAATGAAATCTACGATGGAGCAAATACGCAATAATCAACAGAATCATTATTCCTATGATGATAATTACAAATATTCCCAGATCAATTCCCCCGCTCTCCGATTGCGTTATTGATGATATCGATGTCGATAGTGTTGTTAATTTTTTTGTTGGGATCGAGACCGTCGTGATCGTTGAGACACTATGAATTATTGTCGTCTCCTCTCCCGCATAAATTTTTTCATTAATTTTCTTTAAGAGTATCAGACTTTTGTCAATGCCATTTATGTCATCATATTCCTTATAGATTTCGAGAGCCTCCCCTATTAGATTCTTTGCTTTCTTGAGATTATCAGGATCGCTCGTATTGTAAAGATTCTCGGCATTTATGTAGAATTTATTAGCATCAATTAGTCTACACGCCTTTATCAATTTATATATCTCAATAGACAAGTTATTGCACCTCTCAATCTTCCTGGGATCCAGTGGGTTTATATGCAAGTAAGAATCGTTTGCCTTTTTTAGATAAATTTTAGAGCCATTCAATCTCATAAGCCCAGTTTTGCAATCTCCCGATGCAATTACATTGCTTGCACTTACATAATAGTTAATCGCTCTCTCATAATACTC